>Ga0310691_10001619_pt1 | contig 33718 bp, 29 predicted proteins | sample 176DNAGHGlowgp2_FD_203887 | JGI IMG/M metagenome (GOLD analysis project Ga0310691, IMG submission 203887) | Sheep rumen microbial communities from Palmerston North, Manawatu-Wanganui, New Zealand - 1766 DNA GHGlow gp2 (v2) (version 2) | ecosystem: Host-associated > Mammals > Digestive system >... | reverse complement strand
CCGCATCAACGCCAGAGTGTTCATTCTATAACCAGGAGACAGACACCTGGATCACGTGTTTCAGCCAGATCATGCTGCCTCATATCGTAGTCATCGATTCTGAGCTCATGATGCGTAATAACGTGGAACTCATAAGGTTCTCCGCACTTAACAGCCTTTGCGTCGCTATCGAGGCATACCTGTCACCGCTGACAGCTGCCAATCCCGAATACAAGGCAAATGCTGCCGTTGCGATCTACAAGATCTTCGGCAAACTGGACAGCCTGGCAGCCGATAAGCTCGACGGTTATCTTCAGACAAGAGTATCCATGGGCGGTTTCTACGCCGGTCTTGCAGCCACCAAGCTCGGGTTCGGGTATTCCTACTTCATCATGCACAAGATGCAGGAGATGTTCGGATGCAATTACGGGACGGGGATGGGAAGGATCCTTGTTGCAGTGCTGAGGGAACTTCTGGAGTTTTCTACCGAACAGATGGCTGCACTGTCACGGTCGCAGCAGTTCTGCACATCGTCTCTCGATAATCTCAGCGCTGCACAGTCTTTCATCGAGTCCGTTTACGATATCTACCGCAAGAACATGCCTGATCCGAGTCTTCCTGTAATGACTCCCGCAGACTGCAGGAAGATAGCTGAAGATACAAGAAGATCACTGGCCGATATGGGTTTTGAACCCCGTATATCCGTTGAGCGTCTCGAAATGATGCTCCGGAACATGTAGCTTTCACGATGTCCGGTTACAAAGACAAGATCCCGTATTACTGCAAGAGAGCGCTTGCATTGCTAAACGATGCCGGCTTCGAAGCCTATGTTGTCGGCGGCGCTGTAAGAGATCTAGTCATGGGCAAACAGCCCCACGATTTCGATGTCACTACGTCCGCAACGCCGGACGAGGTCATTACCGTTATGGAGAAGGCCGGTGTCCGGTGCATACCAACGGGGATCAGGCACGGGACGGTCACGGTACTGACCGGAAACGATAACGTGTCTGAACAGGTAGAGATAACGACTTTCCGGGTGGACGGATCCTATAGCGACATGCGCCATCCCGATAGTGTCGGATTCACGCGCAGCATAGAAGAAGATGTGAGAAGGCGTGATTTTACCATTAATTCCATGTACCTTGACCGTGAAGGCAATATCACGGATATCACCGGCGGAACGGAAGATATCAGGACCGGACTGATAAGGACGGTAGGTGACGGCAACAGGCGTTTTACCGAAGATGCCCTTAGGATAATGAGGGGACTCAGGCTCGCCGCACAGACAGGATTTGACATCGAGCAGGATACGATGAAAGCGATGGCGGATAATGCCGCCCTGCTCGGCAATATTGCCGGCGAACGCATCGCGGCCGAACTTGACCGTCTCGTGACAGCTCCCTATGCATCTAAGATCATCAGTAGTTCTGTACCGGTGCTCAAAGTGATAATACCTGAACTGGAAGAGTGTCAGGGATTCGACCAGAAGTCCCGCTTTCACGACAGGGACGTACTTGAACACACGCTTGCGGTCCTTGACGGCATTCCTGCAGATGACAGCGGCAGCAGGGATACTTCCCTTGCTCTCGCGGCATTGCTGCATGACATCGCCAAGCCCCGGTGCTTCTATCTGGATTCCCGTGGCACAGGCCATATGAAAGGTCATCCTGCAGTCAGCGCAGGCATTGCAGACAGGCTCCTTGTATCACTTCACTATTCCAAGGCGGTTCATGATGAAGTAGTAAGGCTTATCGCTTACCATGATTACTACATACCTCCCGCAGTAAGCTCCGTCCACAGGTACCTGTGCAATTGCGGACCGGGATTCTTCCGTAAACTTGTTATCCTCCAGAGAGCTGATATCATGGCGCATTCAGCGGCAGGCCGGGACAGGCTGGAAAGGCTTGATGAGATAATAAGAACTGCAGATGAACTGGATGCCAGAGGTGCAATCTACCGTGTCCCTGACCTCAGGATAAGCGGAAAAGACATCATAGATCTTGGCGTTGCGCCCGGAGCGGGAGTGGGGAAGATCCTGGACAGGCTTTTCGATGAGTATGTGGAAGGGAGACTTCAAAACGACAGGGAAGCGCTTATCAGACGTGCCACAGAGCTTTCATAATTTATATTCTGTTCATAAAAATGTGACAAAATTGTGAAAGATATACATTGATTAATGCTGATAAAAGAAATTATAATTAAATATATTATACGTGCGAGGTGATCATCATGAGACGTATCAAGACGAATAAACGGGGTTTTACCCTCACCGAGATTATTCTCGTTATAGCTATAATCGTGATCCTGACAGCTGCACTTGCAGCAGGTATCGCGATCGACCTTAACAGGTATAAGCAGTATCTCGCCGACCTTAATACTACAGGCGGCGGTAATTGGGAAGGCGCAGCAAGAGGCCGTGTTGCCGGTATGTTCGGCACATTGGATCCGGCGCCTGAGTATAATGGCGAACCTACACCTTTGCCGACTGCTGACGCTACAGAGGAAGCAGAAGAGACAGAAGAAGCTGAGGAGACTGAAGTTCCTGCACCTCCTACGGAGAAGCCGGGAGATCCCACTGAAGCACCTCCGACAGAGAAGCCCACACAGGCTCCGCCTACGGTTAAGCCGGCAGATCCTACACAGAAGCCTTCAGGCGGCGGAGGAGTAACGGTTGGAAATGTTTCAGCACCTAATACTGTAACTTCGGGCAAGGGTGTTTATTCTATTGGGGGATCAAGCAGTTCTCCTACTGTAAAAGTTGGCAACGACCAGTGGAATACAGCTTCATTTACGATCACGGGCAACCCCGGTAACTATACGCTTACTTTCACAAATGAAGGTAACAGGTACATCGTAGATCAGAATGTATTTAAGGATCTTTGGAAGAATCAGCCTTACAAATTGAATTCCGAACAGATCAATTATCTCAAAAACACATACGGTGTTACTCTTAAATAGTATTTGGTAAGATCAGTCTTCAACATAAAGAGCTGTCCCGTTGCTGATATCGGGACAGCTCCTTTTCTTTTTGCCACATCCTGCAATCAATGGTATAATACATTAGCTCATCCCATCTGATCTGCAGTCGGTTCGGGTCTCGTGCAAGGCAGTGTTGTGAACCCTGTCAGGTCCGGAAGGAAGCAGCAGTAAGCAGATTTCTGTTTGTGCCGCGAGGGTGCCTGTCCGACTGTAGTTCAGATGGGATGAGTGTATTTTTTGGGGGCAGATCTTTATGGAACAGGAACATATCGCTTTATACAGGAAGTTCAGACCGCAGACATTTGACGATATCACTTATCAGGATGCGCCTGTAGCTGCACTCAAGCAGGCGGTAAAGAGCGGCAAGATCGGTCATGCTTACCTGTTCGCGGGACAGAGGGGTACCGGTAAGACGACGATCGCCAAGGTATTCTCCAGAGCCATCAACTGTCTTGACCCTAGGGACGGCAACCCCTGTAATGAATGTGAAATATGCAAGGGGATCATGAACGGATCACTCCTTGACGTAATAGAGATCGACGCAGCTTCCAATAACGGCGTTGAGAATGTCAGAAGGATATGTGACGAGGCCGTATTTGCTCCGACGAAGGCGAGATACAAGGTCTACATAATCGATGAGGTCCACATGCTCTCGACCGGCGCCTATAATGCGCTCCTTAAGACTCTTGAAGAGCCGCCGAAGCACGTGGTGTTCCTTTTCGCGACGACAGAACAGCACAAGATCCTTCCCACGATCTTATCGAGATGCCAGAGATACAGCTTCAAGAGGATCCCGGATGATCTTATCGTTAAGAGGCTCAAGTATATTTGCGAGACAGAGGATATCAAGGCTGAAGATGATGCCTTAAGCCAGATCGCGGCATTGTCTGACGGTGCATTGAGAGATGCGATCTCACTGCTCGACCAGGCTGCGGGTGCTGCAGATGGCAGCAAGATCACATCAAGATCAGTTCAGGATATTGCAGGAACCGTCGATACGGCACTCCTTATCGAGATGGGAGATGTGTTGATCGACGGTAATTATGAAGCACTGATAAGGCTTTGTACAAGGATCTCGCAGGCAGGTAAGGATTACCTGAGGTTTACATTGGATCTTGCTGAGTATTTCAGGGATCTTCTCGTCATCAGGGTCGTACCTGATCCGTCGGAACTCGTATGTTATTCAGCTTCTGACATGAAGCAGCTCTACAGAACTGCCAATAAGGCAAATCCTGATACTATCATCGGTTTTATCTCATATCTGTCGAAGATGGCGTCTGACCTTAAGGTGTCACCTTCTGTTGCAGCTAACTTTGAGACGAGCCTTATCAGGATATGCGGAAGGAAGACAAATCTTCCCATAACGCCGCTTGTCATTCCTGATTTCGAGAAGAAGCAGGCGGAAGCGGCAGCTTCGATCTCTTCGGGGAAGAAGCCTGAAGTGAAGGTGGATAAGCCCGAGGAGCCCGTGAAGGAAGAGGCAAAGGCAGAAGAGCCCAAGAAGGAGGAACCCAGGAATGATGACGGTTCTAAGTCTGAGCTCCTGTCTAATTTTCTGAGCATCAGGGAGCCCATTAAGCCCGATGACGATGAGAAGCCAGTATCGTCCCTGTCGATGACGGAACGTCTGGCTCAGCTTAGAGCATCGATCAGTTCATCCAGGGAAGAGACAAAGCCTGAGAATGAAGACCAGCCCGTAACGGTTGAAGAAGAGAAGAAGGAAGAACCTGTTAAGAGGACTTCAACATCTGCATTCTTCATTTCAGAACCTGCTCCCGTGACCGTGATCACAGCTCCTCCGGAGATCGATGAGAATGCTCCTCTCGCTAACCAGATAGATCTGTTCAGTTCTCTTGCTCCCAAGAGTGAGGAGAAAGAAGATAAGAAGGAAGAGAAGAAGACAGAGAAAAAGAGCGGAATAGCAGGTCTGTCGGATTCCTTCGTTGACGATATCGACATGTCATTCATCAAGAATGAAGATAAGAAGGAAGAAGATAAGGAAGCTGTCCCTGAGACTTCCGGTGACAAGCAGAAGGAAGATAAGAAGGAAGAGAATAAAGATGAACCTAAAAAGGCGCCCGGGAGGAAGCCCCAGACCCGGACATCCCTGTCGCAGGTCTATGACAAATCAGGCCTTATCGTAAGCAACGCACATGCAAAGGAAGTCAGGCAGCCTGAGTTCTCTGACCTTGCACCGACTAATACGAGCAGGTGGTCAGATGTGCTGCACGAACTCTCGCAGACTAATCCCAATCTCCATAATACACTCGTTAACGCCGAGTTCCTGACTATCGAGGATAACGGATATATCGTGTTCGAGGACTCCTATAAAAGCGTGGTCGAGAACCTCAAGGGAATGAACGAGTTCAGGAAGCTGGCACAGAAGATCAAGGCCACTTTCGATGGGGTGGGAAGGCTCTTTGTCTGCACGAAGACCCAGTATGGCAATGCACTCATACAGGATGAGAGGCGCAAGAAGCAGGAGGCAGCCGAAGCAATGAAGGCCAAGGCGCAGCAGATGGGCATCACGACGGAGATACATTTCGGCGACGATTGATATGGAATCATTTTGATTTATAAGTATAATCAATAATAATATTATCAAACGGAGGAATCTAGTAATGGCAAAAGGCGGTTTTCGCGGAGGAATGGGTAACATGGGAGGCATGGGAGGCATGGGCAACCTCATGGCTCAGGCTCAGAAGATGCAGAAGCAGCTCGAAGTAACCCAGCAGGAGATAAAGGAATTGAGGATCGAGGGAACATCAGGCGGCGGACAGGTCAAGCTTATCCTCGGCGGTGATCACAAGATCTACAACCTCGAGATCGGCAAGGATGTTATCGATCCTGAGGATCCCGAGATGCTCTCAGATCTCATCGTTGCAGCTTTCAACCAGGCAAGCGAGGAGCTCGAGGCGAAGTCTTCCGAGATGATGAACAGAGTAACGGGCGGAGTTAAGATGCCCTTCTGATTATGGCAAGATATTCTCCTTCCATACAGAGATTGATAACGGAATTGGGCAGTCTTCCCGGAATTGGCGGGAAGGCTGCACAACGTCTGGCTTTCCATATCATCGATATGCCCCAGGAGAAGGCGGATATGCTGACGGATGCGATCGTGACGGCAAGGAAGAGCACGAAGAGATGCTCCTGCTGTCATAATTTCACTGACAGTGATCCGTGCCAGATATGTTCTGATAATACTCGTGACAGGAGCACGCTGCTCGTAGTTGAGTCGCCTAGGGATGTGAGCACCTTTGAGAGGACTCATGAGTACAAGGGCTTATATCACGTGCTTCACGGCGTGTTCGACCCGCTCCGTAACAAGAGCCTTGAGGACACGACGATCACGCAGCTGATCAAGAGACTGTCTGAGAGCAGCGAGATCAAGGAAGTCATAATAGCGACGAACCAGTCTGCCGAGGGTAATGCCACGGCACTGTATATCTCAAGGCTCCTGGCTCCCTCAGGGATCAGGGTGACAAGGCTCGCACAGGGTCTTCCCATGGGATCTGACATTGAATTCGCGGATGATCTGACGCTCCTGTCAGCACTTAACGGGAGAATAACACTGAACGGATGAGACTAGACAAGTTCCTTAAGGTATCAAGGGTCATCAAGAGGCGTTCCGTAGCGAACGATGTGTGTACTGCGGGACGTGTCCAGGTCAACGGAAGGACTGCAAAGCCGTCGGTCAAGCTTAAGACCGGTGATATCGTGAGCATCGCTTTCGGCAACGGTGTGGTGACCTTTAAGGTCTTATCGATAGAACAGCAGGTGCGCAAGGACGAGGCCTCTTCGATGTACGAGATCATCGAGGATACGCTGTAAGATTACGAATCAGTTACAAACTCTTTAAGATTCCCGCATATCTATTGCGGGTCTTTTTGACTGATATAGAATATAGTAACGGGGTGTACTCTCCTCTTAACAAAGCACGAAAGGCATATAAGGATGCGAAGGATCAAGCGCGGCAAGGGAATCAAGATGTCATTTATACCTGCAATGATATCAATTGCACTGGTAGTCGTGATCGTTCTCATTATCACGCGCTTCAATTCCATTATGCAGCAGAGGGAGAGGATAGTAGCCGAATCCAAACAGCTGGCTGCACAGGAAGAGTCACTGAAGATGAGACTCGATTCGCTACAACTGGCAGGCGCAGCATCGGATGATACGGAAAAGGTCGAGAATATAGCCAGAGGACAGCTCGACATGGTATATCCCGGAGAAGTCATATTCAGGATTTCAGGCGATCAGCCTTGAGATAAACGAATTGCACACGTGACATACCGGATGGGGCAGCCTGTCCGGTATGTTATTTTATCGGGTCATTCAGTCATCCTGATAACGAACCTGTCGAAATTTACCTGCTCCTGATACTGCTCGGAAAAGAATACCGTCTGATAGAAAGCGGCAAATTCCCTTGTGTTCTTCTTCATCCATGCGGGGACGGGGATATCAAGTTCCCTGCACAGAAGGATAAGGGCATTCTCCAGGTTCCTTGAGAATGGTGCTCCAGGGTCTGACACCAGTTCGACCTCTTTTACAGTAAGAAGCTTATTTGACGTAAAAAGCCTTCCTTCGAGTTTCATCATGTGCCTCCTGCCTTATCTTCACCTTTTCTTTGCCACTATTTTGCCTTTTTTGAACCTTAAAGTAAATGCCTTTCATGATATGATAAAGATGTTCAAAGTAATTGTTCCTTAACTTCATAACACCCTCCTTACAGCACTGACCGCAAGTCAGTGCTTTTTTATTTCCATTTGTTCAAACAGCAAGCCGGACATTTGTGCATATTAACCATCCACTTTTGAATTCTTTGTAAAGACCGCAAATTTTCCTATTAAATTATTGAAGATAGGAGGTCATCGTTGTAAAATGTTAGGTAGATTTGCACAAAAAAATGTGTATTTAGGAGGTTCTTTTTATGAAAAAGTGTCCCGATTGCGGAATGGTCATAGCTAATCAGGCTATCAGATGCCCTAAGTGTAAGTTCACATTTACTGAAGGCGAAGGCTCAGCAGATGCAGGCGGCGGTGCAGTAGCTCCCGCAGCAGCAGCAGTATCAGCAGCAGCAACAGGCAGGACAGGTGGCAGAGATGGTATCATGCCCATGGTCGATGTTAATGCAAGTAATGTTGATGAACTTTACGGACAGCTTAAGGCAGCGATCGTTAAGAGAAAGACAGAATTCGATCACTTTATCGATTTCCTCGAGAACAGGACAGCATGGCTCACAGCACCTGCAGAACTCAAAGGACCTCTGGCTTGTGAGAAGGGTCTCCTTATCAGGAGCGTAAGCACAGCAAAGCAGCTCTTAAGGATCAAGGACACTATCATGCCCCAGCTCGACGAAGAGTCAGCCATCATCATCGCTCTCTTCCACGAGGTAGGCAAGGCAGGTATCGAGGGCAAGCCTCTCTTCATCCTCGAAGAGACAACTCCTTCCACACCTACATCAGCGCTCGGTCTGTCATTCAGTTCAAGGATCTCCAGCGCAGCTTCCACTTCAACAAGCTATGCTATCAATAATAAGCTCGTACACATGAATGTTGGTGTCAGAAGCCTCTTCCTCGTATCACAGTACATGCTCCTGTCAGACGATGAGGCTCAGGCTATCAGCTATGCATCAGACGTTGAATTGCTCGAGGGCAAGCTCAGTCCTTATACTCTGCTCCTCTCAACAGCTCTCCAGATGCAGAAGACTATCTACGAGAACCAGGATGTGGTATCAAGCTACAGCTTTACTGTTATCCAGCCTAAATAAGATAATTATCTAACAGTTCTCCATTTTCTTTTTCCTGCCGGCTCTTGGGTCGGCAGGTTTTTTATGGTTTTAATGTCTGTTAATACAATGCGGTGATATACTCTGACAGATAGCTTCCGATTTGGGCAAACGCTTTGGATACCTTGCCTTCGTCTGCGCACTCGATCGATATGCAGACTGCCACAGGTTCCTTCATTTCGATGATCGCAAGCTCAGTATATGCGTGAAGGTCCTTGTTGCGTCCGTAGATGTGAAGGATCGGCGTTCCTTCCTTGAACGCGGAACTGATCGGGCTGTCAACGGTGGAATTTGCAAGTGCGTTTATGATGCTCTGATAGCCGGAAGGGTTGGATGTGTATGACCTGTAGAGGTAGCACATGTAATTGGACATGTCGTAACAGGTCGATCTTCCCTTGCCCTTGTAGTCTTTACCTGCATAATTGGTGTAGAAGACAGACTTGTCATAAGCCTGGTAAGAGCTTATCTCATTGATCTTCGGAACCACTTCATCAAGGCCGCCGAGCTCTTTTAAGAGCATCTCGTAAGCGACGTTGTCACTTGAAGCGATCATTAGGTGTTCCAGAAATCCCAGATAGATCTTTTTGCCGGCCTGATATTTGGACGTGATATAAGATCCTGCGGAATTAGCATGGCCCTCGTATGTTATGACTTTGGCCGGATCGATCCCGCCCGATATTGCCATGTTGTTCATGATGATGCTGACGGGGAGTGCATATGTGCCGGCCGGAACGATGGGATCGAGCTCATTGATGCCAAGTTCTTCTCCGTTCTTGAGGCTTACGTACCTGAAGCTTATACGCGAATTGCTGACGGTCTTGATGTAATTCTCGATGTCATTCTTCATGTGGTCGAGCAGCACTGCACGCTTCTGGTGGGAAGCGATCTGCGTCTTGGGTGATGAGAAATTGAAATCTTCGATATCGAGTTTCTCTGGAGAGGTATCGGCAGCTTTTGTAACTTCAGACGAAGACTCCTCCGAAGGCGTAGTTTCCGTATGGAGGGATGGTGCGAGCTTGGTCGTCTCTGTAGTCGTGGTCTCCTCTGATGATTCCGTTGTCTCAGAAGTCGTGGTCGTGACCTCAGTCGTTGTTATGAGCGTTGTAGTCGTATCGGTTGCCCTGCCGACCATGTCCGGGTACAGCATCGCATACTCATTCTGGTATGATGCCACAGACATCACGAAAACAACGACAAGGACCGTTACAGCCAGCACAGCGATAAGGATGAGCGTGATAAGACGCCTTTTATTCCTTATGTTTTCCGCCCTGTCCAGAAATGTCGGATTCGGAGCCTTCATATCCTCAGAACAGACCTACGATCGTTCCCTCAGAATCAATGTCGATGTCAAGAGCTGCAGGACGCTTAGGCAGCCCCGGCATTGTAAGGATCTTGCCCGTAAGTGCCACGACATATCCTGCGCCTGCGCTAACATAACAGTCTCTGACCGTGATGTTGAATCCTTCAGGTGCGCCGAGCTTCTTGGGATCATCAGTGAAAGAATACTGTGTCTTGGCGATGCAGACAGGGAGATCGCCGTATCCGGCCTTAACGAGAGCCTCGATCTTCTCTGCAACGCCGTCCTCAAGGACTATGCCGTCAGCGCCGTAGATCTTTGTAGCGACCTTGGATATCTTGGTCTCGATGGAGTCTTCGAGATCATATGTGAAATTCAGAGCCTTGCAGTCACACTCGTCAACTGCAGCGAGAACTGCGTTCGCAATGTCGATGCCGCCTTCTCCGCCGTTGCGGAATACATCGGAGATCTCAAACTTTGCTCCGAGTTCAAGGCAGAGGTTCTTGACGATCTCAAGCTCTTCCTCTGTGTCCGTAGGGAACCTGTTGCAGGTTACGACGACGGGAACGCCGAATCCTGACATGTTCCTGATATGCCTTGCAACATTGCCAAAGCCCTTGACGAGAGCTTCGTTGTTCTGCTCACCGAGGTTCTCCTTGGCGATGCCGGCGTTGTACTTGAGCGATCTTACCGTAGCGACAACAACGATAGCAGAAGGAACGATCCCTGCCTTACGGCACTTGATGTCAAGGAACTTCTCAGCTCCGAGGTCTGCGCCGAATCCTGCTTCGGTGATGACATAATCAGCAAGCTTCATTGCTGTCTTGGTAGCAACGATAGTGTTGCATCCGTGTGATATATTCGCGAAAGGTCCGCCGTGAACGATGGCGGGCACATGCTCCAATGTCTGAACGAGGTTAGGGGAGATGGCATCCTTAAGGAGCGTTGCCATGGAACCTACTGCTCCGAGCTGGCCTGCCGTAACGATCTCGCCGGACTTGTTATATGCTACTGCGAGGCGTGAGAGACGGTCCTTGAGATCATCCATTCCGTCTGCCATGCATAAAGTTGCCATGATCTCACATGCTGCCGTGATCTGGAACATATCATTCCTTGTGACGCCGTATGCTCCGCCGCCTACGCCGACAGTGATATTACGCAGACACCTGTCGTTCATGTCCATGCATCTCTTCCAGAGGATGCGGTTCTCGTCGATATCAAGCTCGTTGCCCTGGAAGATGTGATTATCGATCATTGCTGCGAGGAGGTTATTAGCCGTTGATATCGCGTGGATATCCCCTGTGAAATGGAGGTTGATGTCTTCCATCGGAACGACCTGGGAATAACCGCCGCCGCAGGCACCACCCTTGATGCCGAATACGGGGCCGAGTGAGGGTTCTCTCAGGGCGAGACAAACGTTCTTGCCGAGCTTTGCAAGTCCCTGTGCCAGACCGATGCTGACTGTTGTCTTGCCTTCTCCTGCAGGCGTGGGGTTCATCGCGGTAACGAGTACTACCTTACCCTGCTTTGAGCTGTCGAGCTTCTTGAGAGATGAAGCGGGGATCTTAGCTTTGTATTTGCCGTAATGATCCAGATCATCCGGAGTGAGACCGAGCTTTGCCGCGATCTTGTCGATAGGTTCCATAACTGCATTCTGAACGATCTGAATGTCACTGAGCATAAGAAAAATCCCCCGATCATAATAAAAATATGGTACTCAACATTTTACTAATATTAAGTTTTCTTTTCAACACGCGCGCGCCCGTATTGTAAAGGTTGTTGCAGACAAACACTATATTTTGTGTATTTTTGACAAAATAGCACAATATATAGTGTCTTGTAATTGACAAAAATAGTGCATGCTGATATTCTTATACGCAGAGTGGGTAATGTTTCTGTAATTTTTCTCACGAATTTGCAATATTACATCTTAAGCCGGGGCGGGAGGTAGTTACAATGATAATCAGCTCAGATATCGAATTGTGTCGTAAGAAGTTTGAAGAGATCATCGGAAGAAGAGTAGTTCTCAAGACGAATGGCGGACGCAAGAGGATCATTACATACGTAGGTGAGGTTGATTATTGTTATCCCAATGTATTCACGGTTAAGTGTGAGAGGAATCCCGGTGAGTACTCCATAGTAAGTTTCAGCTATGTTGATGTCCTCACAAGAACAGTAAGAGTTGGTCTTGTTGCAGAGCATCCGGCAGAAGAGATGGCTGCAGTCTGAACTTTAGGATATGTTAACTAACAGGAAGCTGTCACGATCTGTGTGACAGCTTCTTTTTTATCCCCGTATGATTTAAAATATAAAGAGGAGGGTACTTACGGTGTCGCAGGTTTTGGACGGAAACAGGATAGCACGCAAGGTGGTCTTCAGGATGAGGCTGTCCGTGGCCTTCTGGCTTATCATTGCCACGTTTCAGATATTATTCGGTATCCTGCTCATATTATTTGGATACGGACTGTCAATGATCGCTTGCGGCGGATGGAACATATATGCTTCCATCAGCAGGATAAGGACATCGAATCTGTTCAGCAGGGATCCGTCCCTTATATACCCTTATTTTGAGTCAAGTCTGGACAGGATATGCATCTGGCTTGCGGTGAACTGTATTTTCGGAGGGATAATAGGTGTCCTGGCAAGTGTCTATGACCTGGTCCTGAGAAGTTTTGTTGTAAGACATAAGGAAGATCTGACGCTTGGTCTTAAGAGCGGAGGTGCATATGGAATTGTATGACATTACGGCGAATGCCAAGGTGAATATCTTTCTTCGGATATGCGGGAAACTCCCTAACGGCTATCACAGGCTCTATACCGTCATGCAGGAAGTTGACATAGCTGATGAAGTGACTGTCAGCATAGATGATACGAGAGAGGCGGGGATTGAAGTTATCTGCGAAGGCCTTGAAGGTACTGACCAGAAGAAGAATCTCTGCTACAAAGCTGCCGACAGGTTCTATGCCAATTACCATAATAAGCTCGTGGAAGAGGGCTTCAGGAATAAGATAAGGTTCCCTTATACGGAGATCTCGCTTAAGAAGACGATACCTTTTCAGGCCGGGATGGGCGGCGGATCTTCCGATGCAGCCGCAGTACTCCTTGTCCTGCAGGAACACTTTAACGAACCTTTCAGTGAAGAAGAGCTTAACAGGATAGCAGTAAACATCGGAGCAGATGTGCCTTTCTTCCTCTACGGCGGAACGTGTCTGTGCGAGGGAGTAGGTGAGGAGATAACAAGACTCGAAGGGGCAGCGAGATGGCCAATGTTGATCGTCAAGCCGCCTGAGGGGGTATCGACTCTGAGGAGTTTTGCACAGGTCGATAAGATGGAGATCCCTCCCGTTGATACGAAGGCGTATGAGCAGATGTATTACGAACTGTTAAGCGCCGGTGAGGATCATGACAGGGTTTCTGACGTGCTGAAGAAGCATAAGTCACTGTTCGTTAATGATCTTCAACTGCCGGGCATAGAGGAAGTCCCGGTGATATCCGGCATAATAAGTTCACTTGATGATGAGGGCAGCATGCTCTCTCTAATGACCGGTTCAGGCAGCGCGGTATTCGGAATATTCAAGACGGAGGAAGAAGCAAAAAAGGCCTCCCTTAACATGTCGGAAGACCCTTTGTTCAAAGACTGTCAGTTCATAGTCACGAAGATGCTGTGAGATTTGTTATATCCATCCCGAGCAGGCCTCTCATGTATCCTCTGCTCGATTCACTGTCTATTACCTCAAAACCGCGGTTCTTGTAGAAAGTAACCATTCCGTGATTCGTTACTGCAGTGTGCAGGAGAAGGTGGCTTACGCCTTTACGCTTGGCAAGCTCCTGTGCAGCAGTCATGAGGTCCACGCCAAGCCCGGTGCTCCGAAGGTCGCGCCTTACCGCAAACCTCGAGATATACCCCGCAAGTTCCACTTTCTCAAGATACGCCATTGTCTTATCCGAGAAATTGAATTTCAGGGGATTGAACACGAGGGACAGTGTGATGGTCCCTATCGGCTCATCGCCGTCAAAACAGCACAGACACCAGTTATTCCTGATCCTGTCCTCTATCGTGGATACCTCTTCTGTCATTGACTCGAGGTGGTCTTCGGGGATCTTGGAATCGATGCAGTAAGTCACCATCGCACTCTTGATCAGGTGCGATAACCTCTGTGAATCTTCAGGAACTGCTCTTCTGAATTCAAATGAACTCATCAATATTTGCCATGCAGTTTACGAGTATTGCCTTGTGGGCATGAAGCCTGTTCTCGGCCTCCTCGAAAACAAAACTCTGAGGTCCGTCGATAACATCTTCAGTAACCTCATAACCGCGGTAAGCGGGGAGGCAGTGAAGGAACATTGCATCCTTATGGGCAACGCCCATGATCTTGCTGTTGACCTGATATCCCTTGAATATCTCGACTCTCTTTGCCTTCTCGTCTTCCTGGCCCATGGATGTCCATGTATCAGTGTAGATCACGTCTGCATCTGCAGCAGCCTCGAAAGGATCAGTCGTCATGAGGACCTTGGAGCCTGTTACGGCAGCATCCTTAAGCGCCTGCTGAACATATTTGTCAGGGCATGTGTAGTCAGAAGGAGAAGCTATCGCAACATCCATTCCTGCCTTGGCACAAGCCTGAAGGAGTGAATTGGCAACGTTATTGCCGTCGCCAAGGTATGCGAGCTTAAGTCCCTTAAGGCCGCCCTTGTGTTCCATTATCGTAAGGAGGTCAGCGAGCATCTGGGTAGGGTGTTGGTCATCGGACAGTCCGTTGATGACAGGGATCGAACCGTACTTTGCAAGATCCTCGATATCCTTATGGGCAAATGTCCTGATCATGATGCCGTCTACCATTCCCGACAGAACGTGTGCAGTATCATGGATCGTCTCGCCGCGGCCGATCTGGATGTCATTGTTCGAGAGGAACAGAGCCTGTCCTCCGAGCTGGTACATGCCGACTTCAAATGAGACTCTCGTTCTCGTGGAAGACTTGGTGAAGATCATGGCGAGTGACTGTCCCTCAAGATAGTGGTGGGTGATCCTTGCCTTTGTCTTAGCCTTCATGTCAACAGCGATCTTCAGGAGCTTATCGAGCTCCTCAAATCCTACATCCTCGTGAAAATCTATATAATGCTTCATAACTTGTTACCTCACTTGTTCTTTTCCTGTGCCTTGAGTATCTTCTCAAGCGCTGTTGTGAATGATGATGCCTCCGGTTTCGTCAGTATGAGGGGAGGCGCAAGCCTGATGGTGGAATTGCCTATCGCGCTTACGAGGAAACCCTTCTCGAGCAGTACAGCCTGCATCATCGATGCCGAGATGAGCGGTTCGAATTCGATACCGATCAGGAGACCGCGACCCCTTACCTGGTGGATCACGGGGAATCTCTTCTTGAGCGCCTGCAGCTTCTCCATAAGGTAATCTCCAACATCATCCGCATTGGCAACGAGCTGTTCCTCTCTTATGATGTCAAGGACTGCATTTGCTGCTGTGGTTGCCAGCGGGTTGCCGCCGAATGTGGAACCGTGATCGCCCGGCTGGAGACCTGAAGCTACCTCATCCGTACAGAGCATCGCACCGATTGGAACTCCTCCTGCGAGACCTTTTGCGAGCGTCATGATATCGGGGAGGATGCCATAATGCTCATAGCAATACATCTTTCCTGTCCTGCCGACACCTGTCTGGATCTCATCGTCGATGAGGAGGATATCCTTCTCATTGCAGATCTTCCTTACGACCCTTATATAGTCAGGGGATACCGGGTTTACTCCGCTCTCGCCCTGGATGAGCTCGAGCATGACAGCTGCCGTCTTGTCAGTTATCGCATTGATGAGCGCATCGATGTCGTTGAATTCGACATGGATGAATCCGGGTGTAACAGGCTCGAAAGGCTTGCTGAACTTAGCCTGCCCCGTTGCAGCGATGGTTCCCATCGTTCTTCCGTGAAAGCTCATCTTGGCGGTGATGATCTCGTACTTCTCGATACCCTTGTGGTAGAAGTATCCGCGTGCGAGCTTTATTGCTGCCTCATTAGCCTCAGCGCCTGAATTGCAGAAGAAAGCCTTGTCTGCAAAGCTTGACTTGCAGAGCTTATATGCCAGTTCGCTTCTTGACGGGATGTAGTAATAGTTTGAGCAGTGGATAAGCTTCCTCGACTGTTCAACGACTGCCTTGACGAGCTTGGGGTGTGCGTGTCCGACGGAATTAACCGCAATGCCGCCGATCATGTCAAGGTATTTCTTGCCCTCAGTATCGTAAAGGTAAGATCCGCTGCCCCTCACGAAAGCAACGTTCAGGGGCTTAAATACCTGGAGACAATATTTGCTGTCGTAATCTTTTGTAAGATACAGATCATTTTCTATACTCATAATCGTTCCTCTTTTCTTTGATGATCATTGTTCCGATCCCGTTCTCGGTAAATATCTCGAGAATGATGCTGTGCGGGATCCTTCCGTCTATGATGTGCGCACGTCCGACGCCGCGCCTTACCGTATCAAGACAACCGTTGATCTTGGGGATCATTCCGCCCGTTATTATCCCGCGGTTGATGCAGTCTGTGATGGACGCCTCATCAAGGACGGGGATGATGTGATTCTCGCCGTCCTCCGACTTCTCCAGCACGCCGCCTACATCAGTAAGGATCATGAGCTTGGATGCCTTAAGTGCCACCGCAACTTCGGAAGCGACCGTATCGGCATTGATGTTATAGCTCTCACCGTGTTCGCCCATTCCGATGGGGGCGATGACGGGGATGTATTCGTCGTTTGCGAGCATCGACAGCACTGATGTATCGATACCCTTGATCGTTCCAACATATCCGATGTCGACCGGATTGCCTTCGGGATCCACTGTCATCTTCTCGGCTTCGATGAGCTGTCCGTCGATGCCGGAGATACCGATCGCTTTCGCGCCCTTGGCACAGAGATTGGATACGATCTCCTTGTTCGTCTTGCCGATCAGCACCATCTGAGCGATCTGCATCGTATCAGTGTCGGTGTATCTCAGGCCGTTGACGAAATGTGATTCCACATTGACCCTGGAGAGCATGTTGTTGATGTCCGGTCCGCCGCCGTGGACGAGGATGGGATTGATGCCGATGTACTTGAGGAGGATGATGTCATCCATGACGGACTGCTTGAGATCTTCGTTGATCATCGCGTTTCCGCCGTATTTGATGACGATCGTCTGTCCTCTTAATTTCTTGATGTAGGGAAGGGCCTCGATAAGTATCTGGGCCTTATCCACTTTTGTCTTCATGTCACTGTCAATAGAGGGAGCTTTCTGATCAGCCATTTTATACACCCCTTACCATATTCTTGAGTCCTGTATCTTCGTCAAATCCGAACATGCAGTTAGCGGCCTGGATCGCCTGCAGAGCTGCACCCTTACCGAGATTATCCTGCGCGGAGAAGAGCTTTATTGTGTCTGTTTCCGCATCATATAAGCCGTTAACATCAATATAATTAGAACCATAGACCGATTTTACATCAGGAAGAGTTGAATTTCCGAGAACTCTTACAAAAGTCTCGTTATTGTAAAACTCCTGATACACTTCGTTTATCTTATCCGAGTCAACCCCCGCGAAAACCTCCGTCGGCTTGGCATATACCGTTGCGAGCATGCCTCTCTTGAACGGTGCGAGATGAGGCGTAAAAGTAACGCTCCTGACAACGTTTGCATCACCTGACTTTAGTGACAGGAACTTGCACTGCTCGGCGATCTCAGTCGTGTGTCTGTGACCTACTGCTCCATAAGGCTTAAATGCCTCATCGGTCTCACAGAAGGCGTAAGCGAGGTCAGACTTTCTGCCTGCTCCTGATACTCCCGATACGGCGTCGATGATGATGCTGTCGGCTTTGATGAGTCCCTTTGTCAGGAAAGGCGCGAGCGCGATGAGGGAACATGTCGGATAGCATCCGGGATTTGCAACGAGCTTTGCATCCTTGAGTTCATCCCTGTAGAACTCGGGAAGTCCGTATACTGCCTTAGCAAGAAGCTCGGGGTGGGGGTGCGTTAGCTTATACGACTTCTCGTATGTCGCAAGATCCTTGTACCTGAAATCGCCGCTGTGGTCGATGACCCTCGCGCCGTTGTCGAGAAGTACGGGAACTGTCTTCGAAGACACGCCGTGGGGGAGTGCCGTGATAACGAGATCGCTGTCCTTTGCTACCTGAACGGGATCCGCATCACTCAGGGTGATATCACAAACGCCCCTATATACCGGATATACATCCGAGAACTTCTTGCCTGCGAAAGTCTGGGACGTAAGATGAATAATTTCTGCATAAGGATGATTGATGAACCCTCTTACGAGCTCCGCTCCCACATATCCTGTTGAACCGATTATACTGATTTTAATCTTATTAGCTGTCATAAGTAACTTTTCCTCACAATACCGTATGATGATTTATGCAATATAATGCATAAAAATACAAAAGTCAATCATTTTAAACGGAGCAGGGGTATTTTTGTGGCAATCGCAGGAAAATGCACAAATATAATATGACCTAAACTACATTTTTTGTGGAAATCGCATAGCAAATCATATATAATCGAGAAAGATGTTTAATCTGATACCATTTTCGAAGGAGGAAAGACTGATGGAAAAATATTCCGCAGACAAGATTCGTAACATTGCTTTGTTCGGTCACGTTGGTTCAGGTAAGACCACGCTTGCAGAAGCTATGTTATATTGCACCAAAAGCACAGACCGCCTGGGTAAGATAACCGACGGCAATACTGTAATGGACTTTGATCCTGAAGAGATCAAGCGCCAGATGTCAGTAGCAGCCAAGGTCGCAGCTTGCGAATACAAGGGCAGTAAGATCAATATCATCGACACACCCGGTGACTTTGACTTCCTGGGTGAAGAGATGGCTGGTATCAGAATCGCCGACAGCGGTGTCGTAATGGTTTCCGCTAAGGGCGGTACATCCGTAGGTTCACAGAAAGCTATCAGACTCCTTAACGGCAAGAACGTACCGTTCCTGTTCTTCGTAAACAGGATGGACGAGCCCAATGCTGATTTCGAAGGCGTTGCAGCAAGAATGATGGAGCGTTACGGCGCATCCGTTATCCCGCTGTCATTCCCCATCATGGAAGGCGGCCAGATGACAGGTATCGTTGACGTCATGAACCGTAAGGCATTCTCAGTTGACTGGAAGAGCGGCAAGCTCACGGAGTTCCCTCTTCCCGAGCAGTACAACGAGAGGATCGACGAGCTTCAGGAGAAGGTCAACGAAGTAGTTGCAGAAGCAGATGATGCATTGATGGAGAAGTTCTTTGCAGGTGAGCCTTTCACCGAGGATGAGTTCAGACATGGCGTACACGCAGGTTTCCGTGAAGGTAAGCTTCACCCGATCTACTGCGGTTCCGCTTACATGAACGTCGGTGTGGATTTCCTCCTTAACTGTATCGCTAAGGATACACCTCCGGCAGGCAGGAAGCCCGCTGTTATCGCCACATATCCCGATGGCAAGGAAGAGGAAGTCAAGTGTGACATCAATGATCCCACGGCATGCTTCATCTTCAAGACGATCTCCGACCCGTTCGTCGGCAAGATCTCTATCTTCAAGGTCAATGCAGGTTCCGTCAAGGCTAATTCCACTCTGTTCAATGCTACGAAAGGTAAGGACGAGAGGATCGGCGGTCTCTTCTACCTCGTAGGCAAGAAGCAGATCCCCACAGATGCAGTTACTGCAGGTGACATCGGCGCTACGGCAAAGCTCTCGATCTCCGAGACAAACGATACTCTGTGCGACAGTTCACGCGTTCTTGAACTTCCCAAGATCAAGTTCCCGACACCTGTTCTCTCCAAGAGCATCGAACCCAAAGCAAAGGGCGATGAGGAGAAGATCATTTCCGGTCTTACAAAACTGGCTGATGAAGACAAGTGCTTTACGATCGTTACTAATCCCGAGACTAAGCAGATGGTACTCTCAGGTCTTGGTGACATGCAGCTCAAGGTACTCCAGAGCAAACTTAAAGACAAGTACAAGGTAGAGTGCGACCTCGGAGACATGAAGGTTCCTTACCGTGAGACGATCCGTAAGAAGGTCAAGGTCCAGGGCAAGCACAAGAAGCAGTCCGGCGGTCACGGTCAGTACGGTGACGTATGGATCGAATTCGAACCTAATCCTGCACAGGAAGAGCTCGTATTCGCAGAGAACGTCTTCGGCGGCGCAGTTCCGAAGAACTTCTTCCCCGCAGTTGAGAAGGGACTCCAGGAGTCAGTCAAGAAGGGTGTCCTCGCAGGCTTCCCCGTAGTTAACCTCAAGGCCACACTGGTCGACGGTTCTTACCACGATGTTGACTCTTCCGAAATGGCGTTCAAGATCGCTGCCAACCTCGCTTTCAAGGCAGGCATGGCACAGGCTAATCCTATCCTTCTTGAACCCATCAGCACAATGGAAGTTCACGTACCCGACGATAAGCAGGGAGACATCATGGGCGACCTCAACAAGCGCAGAGGACGTATCATGGGCATCGACGCTGACGAGCAGGGTTCAGTCATCAACTGTGAAGTTCCTACAGCAGAGATCCTCGACTACGCAACAGACCTCAAGTCGATGACACAGGGCAGAGGCTGGTTCGCATTTGAACATGCAAGATATGAACCTGCACCTCCGGATGTTGCAGACAAGGTTGTCGCAGCTTATAAGGAAGAAGAATAAGCATTTGAGCAAGTTGAGAACGGGATCCGGCAACGGATCCCGTTTTTTTCGATTGGGTTTGGGGGACAGAACACTCCCAGCATACTTGAGAGTAAAACGCGAATTACTTGCGAGTAGACAAAAATATAATTTCTATCTGCCAGGGATAACAGCCCAATTAAGATTCTCTTATTTGTTGCACGAAACACCGCTGCCGTGCACAAAAGTAGAGAATTTCGATTAAGATTCTCTTATTTGTTGCACGAAACACCGCTGCCGTGCACAAAAGTAGAGAATCCTGTGAATAACAAAAATCAGACACGCAAGTCATGCCTGCGTGTCTGACTGATGTGTCTGATTATCTTGGGCTACCAATCCACCCTATCAATATATCTTATATATTCTCACGCCATACTCATTAAACGAAGCAACCTGCGAGAGATTATCCGCAAAGAACTCGTAGTTAAACTCTGCACCGTCAGCGTATGCTCCGCCTTCGTAGTCGGGGCTGGCGATAAGATACTTGATGTTGCGCTCTTTGCAGTAGCGGACGAATTCGTCTATGTTTTCGTGACAGCCCGTGATAAGCCATCCGTAGATCGTATCTCTTGTATCAGTGTCGTGGCCTGCCGACCATGCATAGTAGGGCCATCCGTAGTAGGAAGGACGTCCTGCAAGATAGAAATCCTCAAAGCTCCACATAGGTGTCAGAAATACATCGGAAGTGTTCGTATTCTCAATTATCCACTGTGTGACCGGAGAGTTCAGGTTAACGGTCGTCTTGTTCTTGTTGAGGTTGTAATAAGTGCACCACTCTGATATGCCTGTTGCCGTGAGACCAACGAGGAATATAGCGGCAAGCAGGATGCTTAGAGACTGCAGGAGCACGAATGCGCCGAGAGGGATGCCGTGCTTTTTCTTCTTAACGGTTACTTCCACGACAGCCGCTGCAGCGATATCTTCTTCCTTAGGATCTTCTTCCTCAGGATCTTCTTCGATGATGTCCTCAGGGATGCTCTCTGTGTCAGCTTCATCGCCCTCATCATCGCCGTCTTCCTCATCTTCTTCCTCAGGAACTTCCTCAGATACGGCCATATCATTCTGCATGTCAAGCGCAATGAGTTCACTGCCGGGACGTACGCCTGCAACAGCTTCATCGGGGATCTCTTCTCCGTCAGACGTTCCTTCTGAAGTCTCTTCGGGCTCATCGTCTGAACTTTCTTCAGATGTTTCTACAGCCCCGGTATCTTCTTCATCATCCTGGCCGTTCTCACCTGCTTCGATAAGATTAGCTTCTTCCTCGTCAGGATCCTCGATCTCATCGGGCAGATCGATCTCTTCAGGGAGATCAAGAGTTGCGGGATCAAGATCATCATCTGCGAGATTCCTTACGGCAGAAACTTCCGATAAGGAACCGGTACTGCTGATCACGGGTGCCAGGACGGGTTCTTCGTCAACGTCTTCCTTTGATCGGATCTTGAACGGGAGCATAACCATGTTGGCAAGGCACATCGCAACGAAAGCGTCCACCAGTATCAGAGTGATCTGGATGAACTTGTGGTTGGCGAGCATTTCGAGGGTTACCTGGAAAGTGAACCCGAAAGCGAGCGGCAGAAGGAAGCACAGGAACAGCAATGTCCTGTATACAGGCTTTTTGTTCCTGATGTCGAAGATCATCATAACCAGTGCGGTCAGTAACGCAAGTACGAGCGTAAGTCCCGTGATCGTAAGCAGGTAGATGATGACAGAGCCAAAGGTTGCATCTTCGAGGATGAACCCCGGCTTAAATGCGAAATTAACAACATTTTGTGATCCGCCGGAGAATGCCATCGTCTGGATGTAAGACGAAGCGACGGCGCATACTGCGACTATGAGATAGAGCAGTCTGCATTCGCTGAAGATCGCCATTCCGAACAGGACAAGGAGCATCGCGATGAGTGCCGAACCGTGGAAGTACGGCATCACGATGACTACAAGTGATGCGAGGAGCGTGAGCATTCCGGGGTGAAGAGGATCGTACTTCCTGGGGACCCAGCTGCTCTTGCTGAAAGCAAATGCTTTGATGCTTCCGCCGAATGAACCTGCACGCATCATGCTGATGCACATCCTTCTTACGAACGGTATGAACATGATTATCATCATGATGATGAGACCGACGCCCAACATGAGGTGACGCTGGTTCGGATATACGTTTATAGCCCAGATGCCCCATGAATCATAGGGCGTTACCTCGTACCATGCTTCGAATTCCGCAACATCTTTTATTGCTTCGCTGAGTGTCTCGGACTTGAGGAGAACGAGGATGTGATCGAATACATTCCATGCGCTCCTGAACAGTACGAGGACAGGTGCAGTCACAAATGCAAATCTCCTGCCTGACAGGAGGAATGCGAGGAGGCTCAGGAGGATGAGCGCTGATACCATCGTAACGATGCTGAGAACGTTGAGCGATACATCGATCGGAAGACCGCCGTAGTTGAGCATGCCTGCGAAGAAATAGAACAGGAAATGATACTGGATCCCGTCACCTGAGAAGTGCATGTACTGTGTCGGGAAATTAAAACCTTTCGAGAAGGAAGATACCATCGCCGTATGGGGCGCGAGATCCGAGAATGTTGAGAACCCTGCGTTAAGTTCCCCGTTCGAAGCCCTGTAAGTGTAGAGCATGAGGAATGTGACGGCAGCAGTGATGAGTGCTATGAACAGGCCATAGAACACAGTTCCGCCGACCGTATACTTATGAGGGGGGATTTCTTCTAGGGAAGGATTGATGATCCTCTTCATCCTCCTCTTGTTGATTATGATCAGGTTCGTAAGTGTCAGCCAGAGGAGCACCGCGAAAGTGATTATCATGCCGATCCTCTTGCAGAGAGCACCGCTGTCAACGAAATAAGACAGCCCGAGTATGCTGTAGTAGTTTATGAACCCCGTAACGATAACGCCGACGAGGACGCCTGCCGGAACAGTGAACAGTGTATTTGGAATGAAGGCTACTATATCTTTGGAAGGTGCGCATGCAACAAAAAGACGTCTTACATCGGGCACAGCAAGATTTACCAAAGTCAAGCCGAACACAGCCGTAATTATCAGATAGACGATAGCGAGCATGATCTTCCTCCTGTTTTTCTTTATTTATAAAAGTATACCAATGTTGTGTGACCCCTATTTTACAAATGTGTAATACAGATGACACATAGCTGCCGGTTCGGTTATAATCTTGAGGTGAAAAAACAGTTGATCCGGAGTATTTCTGTATGGCTAAGACGGTTGTGATCGGTGGCGGCGCTGCGGGCCTTTTTGCGGGGTGTTTCCTCAAGAAGGCAGGTGCGGGATTTGTGATCCTCGAGCGCAATGAAGAGTGCGGCAAAAAGCTCCTGATAACCGGCCACGGGCGGTGCAATATCACGAATAACAAAGAGCCCCGGATACTGTCTTCCGGATACCATGAAGCATCAAGATTTGTGTATCCTGCACTCCGGAGATTTACCCCTGAGGACTGCATGGATTTTATTACCGGAGAACTTGGACTTAAGCTCAAGACAGAGGAGAATGACAGGGTCTTTCCGGTGTCTGATAAGGCCTCTGATGTCAGGGACAGGATGGTAAGTTACATAGGCATGGATAACATCCTTACCGGGTTTTGCTGTACTTCCGTAACAGCAGATGAGAACGGTTTTACGGTAACTTCTGAGGACGGGAGGAAAGTGACTTCTGATAGTCTCATACTGGCAGCGGGAGGGAAGAGCTACCCCATGACAGGATCTGACGGTTCAGGCTTTGCCCTCGCGTCTTCCCTGGGACATACCATAGTTGCCCCTAGGCCGGCGCTTGCCATGATCCCGTCAGATGATGAGATCGTTACCAGGCTGTCCGGAGTGACTGTAAGAGATGTTGTCCTGTCCCTGTTCGTAAATGGCAAAAAGACTGCTTCAACATCAGGTGACCTGCTGTTTACGCATAAGGGATTGTCAGGCCCTGCTGCGATGGAGCTTGCAAGAGAGATCCCGCACCGCATAAACGGGGACGTCCATATATGCGCAGACTTCGCCCGTGATGTTACCGATCAGGTCCTGCTAACAAAGATGGCTGAACACTCCAGATCGCTGTTCGTCAACGTGACGGCGGACTTTGTACCGAGAAGCTTAGCTGAGATGATATGTACGGATACCACATCGAAATGCAGTGACGTAAGCGCATCAGTGCGCAAGGATGTTCTAAGGAAACTCAGGGAGTACAGGTTTGAGATCACAAAGGTGCCTGACATGGCTTCCGCTTACTGTACGAGGGGAGGCGTGGATCTGTCAGAGATAGACCGCAAGACATATGGTTCCAGGATAGTCCCAAACCTCTATATTGTCGGTGAGAACACAGATGTTGACGGCATAAGCGGAGGTTATAACCTTGCCTTTGCAGCGGGCTCTTCGTACCTTGCCGTAAGCAGTATAGTAGGCTAAAATAGACGGGTATTGATAAGTAACAAAGACAGGAGGATAAGAGCTTTGAAGAGAGACGGTTATATCACCTGGGATGAGTATTTCATGGGAGTGGCGCAGCTTGCTGCGAAGAGGAGCAAGGATCCCGGAACGCAGGTCGGGGCTTGCATCATCGATTCCAATAAGCACATTTTGTCGGTAGGTTATAACGGAATGCCCATGGGCTGTTCTGACGATGAATATCCGTGGGACCGTGAAGGCAACATGCTCGATACGAAGTATGCGTATGTATGTCATGCCGAGCTTAATGCCATCCTTAACTGCAAAGCTCCTGACCTTAGGGGAACTACTGTATATGTTACTCTTTTCCCGTGCAATGAATGCACAAAGGCGATCATACAGAAAGGCATCAGCAATATCATCTATCTTGATGACAAGTACCACGATACCGATATGGAGATCGCTGCAAGGAAGATGCTGGACAGTGCCGGAGTCAAGTACACAAAGTACGAGTCCGGTGATAAAGAGATCACGTTGAAGGTGTAAGATGCAAAATAAGCTGCCGCGTTTTATGGCCGTCATGATGGCGGTCCTGATAGTGTTTATCATGATGTCTTCCATGGCTCTGGCAGATGGTCCCTCAGCCAAGGTGGACAACGTCAATCCCTGGGGGTCCGGAGGACAGATAACGCTCGTACTCTCAGGCTGCTCGGGTTACAGTACGATCACTGTGACAGTTGAGTTCAAGGGCAAGGTAAAGTCAGCTTCAGGATGGGGCTTTGACACATATAAAGTCGATGGCAGCAAGGTTATCGCCACATGCTCATCGACAGGTCCGAACAACTGGGGATATAACGGGAATGTCGGCATCCAGGTCGAAGGTTCCGACATAACAGGAGCGAAGTTCATTTCGATAACGGGCGACGGCACGCCCGGCAATGCTGACACGGAAACACAGGCATCAGGGATGACAAACGCGGCTCCTCCCGATTCCCCTGCGAGAGATCATGTTGATCCGGTCGCAGGTGATGACTGGCTTACGACTGACGGCAGTAAGATCGTCGATCAGAACGGAGACCGGGTCTGGATGACGGGATGCAACTGGTTCGGTTATAACACGGGAACGAACATGTTCGACGGTGTGTGGAACTGTAATCTTAAGGAGAGTCTGGCGGGGATCGCCAACAGGGGATTTAACACCTTAAGGCTTCCGATATCAGCAGAGCTCCTCCTTCAGTGGAAGAACAAAGAGTATCCGAACGCCAATTACAATCAGGCATTGAACGACGATCTTAACGGCAAGAACAGCCTTCAGATCTTCGACTATGTTCTTGATCTTTGCGAAGAATACGGCATCAAGGTCATGATAGACATTCACTCGGCAAATACTGATGCGGCAGGTCATAACTACCCGCTGTGGTACACGGACAGGATAAGCGCAGACCAGTTCAGGGAGGCTCTTGTCTGGATCGCCGACAGGTACAAAGATGACGATACGATCATTGCATACGACCTGAAGAACGAGCCGCACGGCAAAGGCAGCGAGGATGTCAAAGCCATCTGGAACGGATCTAGTGATCCTGATAACTGGGCGGCAGTGGCAGAAGATACCGCAGGCGCGATACTCGACGTCAATCCTCATGCACTTATCGTTGTCGAAGGGATCGAAGCATATCCGAAAGATATCAGGTCCAACGATTATGTATCGAAGGATCAGGATGATTACTACACCACCTGGTGGGGCGCAAACCTCATGGGAGTCAAGGACCGTCCGATAGACCTTGGGTCTGAAGAACGCAACAGGCAGCTGGTCTATTCAGTTCACGACTATGGTCCGGCCGTGTACCCCCAGCCCTGGTTTGAAGGCGGTTTTACATATGATTCGCTCTATAAGGACGCATGGCATGATTACTGGCTCTACATCGTTGAGGAGGATATCGCGCCTGTCTTTATCGGTGAGTGGGGCGGATTCATGCAGGGTGACAATCTGACATGGATGACGTATATCAGGCAGCTGCTCTCAGAGCAGCATCTGAACCACACTTTCTGGTGCTACAATGCCAATTCCGGTGATACCGGCGGACTGGTACAGGATGATTTCAAGACGTGGGACGAGGAGAAATACGCTTTCGTGAAGGAGGTCCTCTGGACGGACAGCAATGGAAAGTTCGTAGGTCTTGATCATAAGGTCCCCCTGGGAAATAACGGCATTGCATTGTCTGACTACACCGGTGAGATAATAGATCCCGCTGCTCCGGCAGAACCTTCCGGGGCGCCTGAGGCAGGAACTGTCACCGCGCCTTCGTCTGAAGCTTCCGGCACTGCCGCAACTTCTCCCGCCGTGCCCGGAACGGATGAGAAGACATCAGAGATCCCCGTTGCTGCAGTAGCCGTATTATCAGCAGTGGGCGTGGCAGCTGCTGCAGTGATCGTCGTCATGATCGTCAGGATAAAGTCATTGGGAGGGAAGAAGGAGAAGACCGGAGAGGATGATCCTGATGCTCCCGTCGTGATCAACGGATACCGTCAGAAATCCAACACATATAACCCCAGGCCTGTCTATTCCAATACTGCCGAGGCGAGGAAGGCACAGGAGATGAAGGCTAAGGACCAATAATCTGTTTGAAAAATGCTCTGCGAGGTCGTATAATTTATTATACTTTGTTTTATTATTTCAGACCTCGGAGGGTGTATTGTGAGAGAGTCGAAGTTCAAGACAATAGCGGTCTATGTGTTGTCCGTCATCATATGCGTTGCTTCAGTAATGTATTTCTTCCCGTCGAGAACGGTCGAAGCTGCCAATACGGTTGGCGGCAAGATCTCTGAGACCTGGGATGGTGGCGGAAACTTCTCAGGACACTGCAGCGGTTTTCCTTCTCCCAGTAAATGCAAAGCCTACGTCTATGTTTATTTCAACGAAGAGGTTACAGTTACTAACACATGGGGTGTCAGTCTGGACGGAAAAAAGACCACAAAATCAGTTAAGCTTAAGGTCGATGACTGGGGCGGATACAATCACGACTGGGGTTTTACTTTTTCCTGCAAGGACGTAAAAAACCTGAAGCGTATGTCCATGTCCGGTTCGACTGAGGAGAAGATAACACCTACAAAGAAGCCTACCAAGACTCCTACGAAGAAACCGACAAAAGCCCCTACAAAGGCACCCACGAAGAAGCCTACCAAGGCGCCGACAAAAGCTCCTACAAAAGCACCTGAGAAGAAGCCTACGAAGAAGCCCACAAAAGCTCCCGAGAAGAAGCCTACGAAGAAGCCCACAAAAGCTCCCGAGAAGAAGCCTACGAAGAAGCCTACCAAGGCACCTGAGGCTACACCTGCCATTACAGCTACACCCGTACCGGAAGAGACGAGGGAGACGCTCCGCGAACCTACGCCTTCTGCTCTCGTTCCCGGCACTGTAGAGACAAGCGGGCAGGATAAGCCTACGCCCACACCTACATATGTTCCTGATCCTGTCGATCTTAAGACGGGACGGGCCACGACCTGGTGGCCTTGGCTGCTGCTGGCTCTAGTTGTAATGCTCATCGCAGTAAGATTCCTGTACCTTAACAAGGGCAAGGGATATACAGTCAAGGAATCGGTCAGGTATTTCATCCCCGGAACGGGTACCCCTGATCCGTCAGCTGCACCTGCTGTTTACGGGCAGAGAACATCTTCCGCCGGAACAGGTTCTTCACAGACCGGTGCAGGCCTTGCTGCCTCAATGAAGGAGATCAATGCTATGAAGATGTCTGAGGCAAACGGGAATAATGCCGTGAAGGCAAGTCCTGCTGCCATACCCGGCGTCAGACAGCCGATCAAGCGGCCGCCTCAATATTCCGTCAACCACGCGGGCCAGACGAAGACAGGAACACCTCAATCATCATCCGCATCAACTCCTGTTACGCAGAGAGCTCCCGTTAAGAGACCTCCGCAGTATTCATCCAATCCGAATGTCGCTCAGCAGGCGAAGATACAGAATGCGGCTCCCAAGAGACCGGCTGCGGCCGCAACAGTTGCAGCTTCAGCTGCAGCAACTAAGGAGATGACAAAGACTCCTGCTGCAATGAAGCCTCCGGTCAAGCGTCCTGCACAGTATTCATCCAATCCGAATATCGCACAGCAGGCGAAGATGCAGAACGCCGCTCCCAAGAGACCTGCAACATCTGCTGATGAAGCTTCTGCCAGGGCTATGGAGACAAGGGCAAAGGCTGAGGCTGCCAAGGCAAAGGCTGAAGAGGCCATGAAGATCGCTGAGCAGGCAAGAGCTGTGGCTGAGGCAGAGGCTAAGAGAGCAGCTGAACTTGGCGCACATAACGCGGCTCCTGCTGCATCTGCTGTGGCATCTGCAGCGGCAACGATAGAGAAGAAGAATGAGATCAATGCACCTGACGGTAAGGCTTCTGTTCCTCACAAGACTTCAGCAGAACCTGAGAAGCAGATCCCCATCTGGGAGAGGAAGCCCGAGAATAAACCAAGCAGTGCGGCAGTAACTTATGCTCAGCTCAAGATGCGTAAGGAAGAGCCTGTTAAGGAGATAGATACGGAAGCAAGACGTAATTCTTCTCCGTTTAAGAGACCAGGTGCGCAGACACTTGCAACACCGGCAACTTCCGCAGGTAATACCGGCAGTACTCCCGCGAACACAAATGCTACGCCCGGACTTAAGCCCCCGATCAAGAGACCTAAGTCGGCTTCGATAGCAAGGAACATGCCTGATCCTAAGCCTCAGGATAATGCAGGTGATAATGGATCCGTTAAGTGATTTCAAGCATAATAAGATCAATGTCATAACAGTATCAGCAGTCTTTCTGCTGGTACTGTTATTGAGTTTTATATGTCCCCTCATAACCGATGACATGCATTTCAAGTTCATCTGGAACGGATTTGGCGCTAATGCAGGTCAGGAGGTCAGGGTCGGTTCGCTCGGGGACATCTTCCAGTCAGCCGCTCACTATTATCAGTACAGCGGCGGCAGGGTAGTGTGTCATTTCCTCGTTTTCGCGCTGGATAATCTTCCGAGGGCATTGTTTGCCAATCTGAATGCGCTTATGTATGTTACTGCGGGATACCTGATCTACAAGCATATTACCGTCGACATAGCAAAGGCTCTGAAGTTCCTTTTGCCGTTTGTATACCTGTCCATGTTCCTGGTCCTTCCCGTGTGGGGTGATTCAGTCGTATGGATCTCCGGAAGCGTTAACTATCTGTGGGCAGGAACGGCCATCTTATGGGCTCTATATCTGATCGACTGCTCGAAGCCGGGCGTTGCATCCGGTATCCTGGCTTGCGTTGCCGTGCTGATCGCTTCTTCCACGGGAGAGATAGCCGGCGGGATGCTGATCGTTGTTATCGTATTGAGGATGTTGGCACACCGCAAGCACAAGACCGGTTTTTACATCGCTGCTCTGGTAAGCGCAGTTCCGGGAATAATGCTGATACTGCTCTCACCCGGAAATGCCAACAGGATGGCAGCAGTTGACCTTCATGAGAGCATCGGAGTGCTGGATGTCCTCCGTACCTCTTACGGTTATCTTGGAAGGTTCATCGACTGGAATGCGATCGTGTTGTTCCCGATCCTGGTAACTCTCTTCATGATCATCTTCAGGAAGTCAGGCTGGAGGGATATATTAAGGCCGATGGCGGTCACGATAGCATGTCTGCTCGGTTCACTGGCTCTCGGAATGTCCGGGGTTGTCATATCGAGAGCGATCTTCACGTCTTCTCTTCCACTTCTGATACCGATGTGGAATTTCACTCTTTTGCTCTTGTATAACTACAAGGGAGAGCGGAAAGTCAAGTCGGTCTATGCGGCCCTGATAACCATCTCGGCACTTCAGTTCCTGACGCTCAACTGGATGTCAGGGATCCTGACGTTACTTGTGTTTGCCGTGATATTCCTGATAGGAAGGGTCCGTCCGTACGCACTGTCAGGTCAGGGAAGACCGTCACTTATCTTTGATGCGGTCCTTGTCACGATACTGAGTGTCAGTGTCATGAGCAATGCTGTCCTGTTTGTCATTGATACGGTCAGATACAATTCGTATATCGATCAGACTGTCGCAGCCATGAAGGAAGGCGATATGAACAAGGTCGCAAATCTAAAGCCTGACATATATCTGTCCGACAGGTTCTTCCCGTCAGAAGGAACTATCGTATCGGATTATTCTTTGAGCTGGATCTACGAATACCATGTGCTGGGCGGTGGCATCTGATGGATCAGGTACCTTCTGCGGCCATAGTTACGGGTGCCTCATCAGGCATCGGAAGAGAGCTTGTCATCTATCTTGACAGCATATCTGCAGCAGATGAATTATGGATCACCGGCCGTAACGGTCAGGCACTCTCTGATCTGCGGGACAGTATCAAGACGAAGGCAGTGATCATCGAAGCTGATATCTCTTCGGATGAAGGGATAGAGATCCTCAGGAGGAAGATAGAAGATGAGGCGCCTTCGATAAAGCTCCTGGCAAACTGCGCCGGCATTGGTTACCGTTATAAAGTCGAAGATCAGAGCGACAGTGAGCTTAAGGATACGATAGACGTAAACTGTACGGCACTGACAAGGGTGTGCCGCATGTGTCTCCCGTATCTCAGAGATGGTGCGGGGATCATCAACATAGCTTCTTCTGCCGGATTCATACCGCAGCCCGGCTTTGCCGTTTATGCGGCGAGCAAATCATATGTCATATCGTTCTCGCGCGCATTGCACTATGAGCTTAAGGCAAGACATGTCAGGGTGACCGCCGTGTGTCCGGGACCGGTCAGGACTTCGTTCCAGAAGAGGGCGACCCGCGGTGCCGGTGACGAGTTTACAGGAATGCGCGCCCATATCGTAAAGGACCCTGCTGACATAGCAGTAGGAGCCGTCAAAGCGAACGGAAGGGGACATAGGACTTATGTTCCGGGCATAAGCCAGAAACTCCTTCATCTCATCTCGAAAATAATCCCACAAAATTGGATAATACGCTGGATTAAATGTTAAAATATAAAAAGCAGCATATTATCTGACCGGGAGGTGTGATCATGGCAAAAGCAAAGAAAGAGGTTGCTCCTGCATACGGAAGTATTTTCAGAGCCATCCAGGAGATAGCATCAGCTAAGACTTTCGGACCGGGATTTACTGCGACACAGATCACTCTGACAGGCGATTGCGATTTCCAGCCGCTCTACATCAAGATTGAAGACAGGGTGCCCGAAGTGGCTCCTTATGAGTATCATAATGCGGACTTTTACATTGACTGTGATCCCTCCGTCATGGCAGACATACTTAACGGCAGGAAGACTATATACGATGCTGTTGGAGACGGTTCCGTAACGATCAACGGCAACGCTGCGAAGGCGGTAGTCTTTATACATACTTTTTTTGGATGAGGAACATTTGAGATGCACCTGAGACTTAACGGGATATTCAAGGACAACATGATATTCCAGTGGGGAGCGGAACTCCGCGTGTTCGGAGTTGCTGATGAGGCATGCTCGATCTTCATCCGCATGATCAAGGATGGAGAGATAATCGATGAATCCGGCGGAACTACCGAGGATGACCTGAGCTTTGTCGTGTGTCTCAAGGCTGTCCCCGAACCCGGCGGTCCTTACACGGTACAGGTCTATTCCCTGACTGACACAGAAGATGAATGCAACGAAGAGAAAACGATGAATGGCTGCTATGCCGGCGAGGTCTGGCTTGCTGCAGGTCAGGACAATATGAAGTATCCCTTAGTCAGGAGCGAGTTTGCACAGTATACGTTAGAGGAACTTCCGGAGACTGACATCCATTTCTATCACGTTCCCCAGGCAGGGTTCATGGATGAGGAACAGGAGAGGGAAGAAGAGGCATCGGAATGGGTAATAGTTGATAAGGATTCGTGCAGGGAGATGTCTGCGGTTGCTTTCTATTTCGGGAGGGAGCTTGAGGCAAGTATCGACTGTAAGATAGGTATCATCGGCTGTTATATGTCCAAGACATCCGTGTGTTACTGGCTCAGCGAAGAGAAGCTCATGAGCACTCCGGACGGTAAGAGGATGAAGGAGCGTTATGACCGTGAAGCCGCTGACATAACTGAGCAGGATTTCGATGAGCTTCAGGAAGAATATGAGATCGATAAGCGTCAGTATGATTCGTGCATCAGATCCATGCTCAAGAACGATCCCTACCTCACATATGAACAGGTCAAGGAGCAGATAGGCCCCTTCCTTATCAACCCGCCAAAGGGTGCAAGGTCGGTAAGGCGTCCCGGGTCTTTGTTCGACTGCATGGTCAGCAGGGTCGCTCCTTTTGTGATAAGAGGCGTCATATATTATCAGGGTGAGACAGACTGTGAAGAGAATGCCGTTCTGTATGGTACTGTCTTTAAGAGTCTCATCGAGGAGTGGCGCGAGGTCTTCGTTAATCCTGACATGCCGTTCATTTTCTGTCAGCTCCCCATGTACATCTCAAAGGAACGCCGCTTTATGAACTACGATGATCTTGCATGGGTGAAGCTTCGCGAACAGCAGGAGAGGGTGGCAAATGATGTTCATGACACCTATATGGCAGTACTGGCAGATTGCGGAGAATTCGATAATATCCATCCTGCGGATAAGAGGACACCGGGCATAAGGCTT
>Ga0310691_10001617_pt1 | contig 33740 bp, 75 predicted proteins | sample 176DNAGHGlowgp2_FD_203887 | JGI IMG/M metagenome (GOLD analysis project Ga0310691, IMG submission 203887) | Sheep rumen microbial communities from Palmerston North, Manawatu-Wanganui, New Zealand - 1766 DNA GHGlow gp2 (v2) (version 2) | ecosystem: Host-associated > Mammals > Digestive system >... | reverse complement strand
AAATGGATCTATAATCGCATTGAGTATAAGGTAGCACACGTAAAATGATGTCGGTTGAAGCCACACTAAAGTGGAATGAAAAAACTAGAATAAATTTACAACAAGCGCCAGAAAAAGTAATGCGAATGATAGCTAGACAAACACTAGACTTAACTGGTTCTAGTAAAGTAACGGCATATAAAACGGGTAAGACAGAACGTTCAATGTACGAAAAAGGAGTACAAGGCGATATGAGTACGGGGTTATACATTGGTAACTTTACGGACTACGCAATGTATGTATATCCAAAATCTAACGTACATTGGACAAACCCAAATACAAAAACAAAATGGTTCGAGCATATATGGACTACTAAAGGTAGTGGAATAATTGATAGAGCAATAAAGGAGTGTAAAATATGATACTAAATAGCAAGTTATCAGAAGAAAATATAGACAAAAATCTAATATTAATTACTTATCTCAACACACTCAATAAATTAAAAGGATATCTAATCAAAAGCGAATATTCAACGAATGATAACGATATATCGGTAATAGTAGTACAAATGGCAAGTGGAACCAAAGAGATAATGTACGAGGGATACCTATACGATTATTTTACGATACAAGTTTTTGGCAAATCTATACGTGAGCAAAAACAAACTGCTTATGAACTAGGACTACTAGCAGGTGAGAATATAACCTTTAATTATAATGGAAGAATATATCAACTACTATTTAAAGAATTGAGCAACCCTACAAACATATATTATGAGGATATACGTAGAGTAGGATACACAATGACTTTGCAAGTAGTAATTAAGGAAAGGAGTAAATAATGTATTTTGTTAATAATAGACAAGTAATCAATAGACTAGCTATTGATACATCTAGTTCAGATACACCAAGCTACGTTGATTTATGTTGCGCAACAGAGAGAACACTAAACGTTGAGTTAGAAGAACAAGACTTTGCAGTATTTTGTGACGCATTACGTAGACACGTAACGACAGGCGCTAATGTACAAATTGCAACAACAATCAAATTAGACGCAGAAAATACAGGTGTTATCAAGATACTAGGAGATGTACATACATTAATCGCAAGTGGAACTATAACACAGTTCGTAAACAAAAAGATACAGTTCGGACTATTAAGTGGTTTCACATCTAACACATTAACGTATACAACATACAACGCAATCGCAAACGTACAAATAGAAGCACTAGGCGGAAGTGCAGAGGACGTATCAGAGGTAGCCGTTACATTTACACTTAACGGAACTGCAACACCAGGAGCGTCAATATAAGACATACATAATAAGGGGTGCAGTATAGCACCCTTTTATTGTAGAAAGGAGTAACAATGGCAGACGGCGGAAACGTAATCTTTAAATTTATAGGTGACGATAAAAGCCTAAAATCAACAATGGACAAGTTAGGTTCTATTGGTAAGAGTGCGTTAAAAGGAATAGTAGCAGGAACAACGGCAGTAGCAACGGGGTTTACTGCGTTAGTTACTGCAAGTGTAAAAGCACGTGGCGAAATGGAGCAATTGGTAGGTGGTACTAAAAAGATATTCGACCAAATGGACTACGCACAAATAGAAAAAGACGCACGGTGAAGCATACAAAACAATGAACTTAAGTGCTAGAGACTACCTTGATATGATGAACAAAGTAGGTGCCACATTCGCACAAACAATGGGAGACCAAAAAGGATACGAAACGGCCAAAAAAGGTATGCAAGCTATATCAGACTATGCAAGTGGAACGGGCGCAGATATAAGCCTATTAAATGACAAGTTTAAAATGATATCACGTAGTACATCATCTTATCAGTCAATAGCCGACCAATTCGCAGGTATATTGCCACAGACAACCAAAGACTTTTTAGAACAAGCACAAGCTAGTGGGTTCCTAGCAAAAGAGTACAAAAAGCTAACCGACGTACCAGTCGCAGAGTATCAACAAGCGGTATCGTCAATGCTAGAAAAAGGCGTCGCAGATATGGGGCTACTTGGTAACACATATGCCGAGAGTACACAAACAATGACTGGATCTATCGCAATGTTAAAAACAAGTTGGGATAACTTCTTAAGTGGTAGCGGTGATTTAGGGAAAGTTGTAGAAAACGCGCGGTATAGCATTCGACCAGATACTAACAGTTGTTAATGAAGCAATGCCTCAAATATCAGAGCAAATTGTACAACACTTGCCACAACTTATTGAAACAGGTATGAAGTTAGTTAGTTCAATAGCGCAAGGTATCGTACAAAATCTACCACAACTTATGAGTACGGCAGGTCAGATACTATCAACAATAGGTGGAACACTTGGCGACAATATGGACGTAATTTTAGATAAAGGTTTTGAGATTGTACTAAAACTTATACAAGGTATCGGCAACAAATTGCCAGACTTAATACCAAAAGCTATCGAGATTATAGAAAAAATCGCAACAACGTTATTAGAACACTTGCCAGAGATTGTAGCAGTTGGTATTGATTTATTGCAAAAGTTGGCGCTAGGTATCATACAAGCTATACCAGACTTATTGGCAACATTAATGAGAGTAGTAAACACAGTTAAAAATACATTCCTAAATCTAGTAGGTCAACTACCACGTTGGCGGTTTACAATTAATCATAAACTTTAATTCGGGTATCCTAAGTATGCTAGGTAGACTTTTCGGAACAATCGACAATATCAAGGCAACAATCGTAAACAAAATCAAAGAACTAATAGGTAGTGCGTTTAGTTGGGGTTCTGATATGATACGAGGTTTTGGCGACGGTATTATGCATATGTTGGGTGACTTAAAATCAAAAGTAACAAGTGTAGCAGACGGCATAAGGTCAAAACTACACTTTAGTAGACCAGATGAGCGGACCATTACGTGACTACGAAACTTGGATGCCAGATATGTTAAAAGGTATGGGTAAATCACTTGAAAAAGCAATGCCAAGTTTTATGCGTACAATTGACGGACTATCTAGTCAAATGGCAATGAGCCTATCACCTTCATTAAGTGGCGGTGCATATTCATATAACCCAAGTATGAGTGTAGTTGTAAACAACAATATCGAAAGTGATCCATTAGGCCAAATGGTATCTAAAATAAAGACATTCTCAAACGGTGCTAAAAACGACTACAACTATGGATACGGAGGTTAATATGGAAGTTTATATAAATAACGAAGAGGTTGTATGTGATAGGAACATTAAGATAACTGAAAACCTAGCAATAACCAACTCAACCATTTTAAACAACGTATACCCTAAAACGTGGGAGAATGACAGAGACTATGTATCAAGATTTTATATGCCAAGGGACTATGAAGATGTGCTAATTACAAATGGCGAAAAACAAACCGATTGGCACCTAAACAACAATATATTAATTAGAGATAATCGTAAGATTGATACCAAAATAAAATTAGATAATACAAGTCGAATGATGTATGTACGTGTTATACCAGGAAAACATTACATAATAAAGACAGTATGTTACGAGACATCAGAAACGTTATACGAGTTCGACAAACTAAACATAAATACAGAGCCAATAAATACGATAAGTGTATCAAAAGGATATGAATTGGTAGATATTACACCTACAGGTAATTACATAGCAATCAATTATATGGAAAATGACGAAAAGAAAATTGAGTATGGTGACTTTATATTACGTAGCAATTACGACGTGGTATTTAGTGGATACGTTAAGAATAGTGGCAACATTAACCTCAACCCAAGATATCCTCATTATGCAACATTACAAGCACTAGATTGGGATAACTTATTAAGTGAGGGTGATATGCTTAACTACGTAATGCCCTCAATGAAAACGAGTGATGTGCTAAAGTACTTGATTAAAGACTTGCCAGGTTTCTATGTAGGTGATATCAAAATCGATAACGACGAAATAATGGCACCGTATAATTGCGACCAGAAAACACCTTTTGATGTACTAGAGTATATAGCAGAGGTAAGCGGTGCGATATGGTACACATCAGTTATAGACGATAAGGTTGTTACAATCAGTCTATGTTCACCAGGTCAATTAGAAAGCGAGGATATTATCGAGTATACAGGGGAATATTTTGAGACAAACAACATTCAAAACATTACATATTCGTATAATTCGCAAGACTACCGTAACAAACAAGTAATATCAAACAATAAGGCACAGGCAAGTACAACACACACCGAGACGTTCTTATATGACGGTGGCAATATAACAACGGAGTACCCTATAAGTGAGATAGTATCAGTAAAGAACGGTACGATACCATATTCGTTCGCAAATGTACAAACAGGCGAGACGGCATACTTTACATATGAAACTGGATCTAATACGGTGTATGTAAATGAGATAGCAACGGGTTTTACATTTACAATTGAGTACTACCCAATAATCAATTTGAGACAAACGGCATACAACCTAAATGAAATAGATAGAATATCAAATGTACATAACGGAGTAATATCAAGATACGAAAGTAGAACGGATACAAACGACGCAAATGCACTAAATCGTATAGCGCAATCATATATTGAGTACAAATCAGTACCAGAGATAGTACTAAAGGTACAAACATATGATAAGGATATCTTTAGTCTAGGTAAACAAGTATTATTTAATGCGCCACTTGAAGCACTAAAAACAAAATACTTGGTAAAATCAAAAACAATCGAAATGATAGTAACAGGAACACAAAAAAAGCTATTTTATACATACGAGTTATCAAGTAGTTTTAATGATGAAAGCGCAATCAACTATTTTGATAACCAACGTAGAAAACAAGAAGGTAACCTAGAAGGTGACGAGTACATATCACGATATATTGATATACCAAACCAAACAAATATTATATTTTATGGCGCAAAGTTAACCAAGATAGAAGACATACCAGTTAATACATTAGACGCAGAGTTAGATATGGAGGTGTAATATGAACAAAGAAGATTTATTAAAGTTATTATTTAATCGTGGCCAAGAAACACCAGGAACTAATACACCTACATTTATAAGGCTTGACGACGTACAAAACAACCTAGCAGATACAATTGAGGAAACGGGCGCAACCAAGTTTAGTGCTACACCACATAGGGTATTGTATCGTAACAGTTGGACAATTGCATTTAGTGAACGTTCATTAATTGCAATGAAACCAAACGGTGTATGTAACGTATGGAACCTAGAATATACATTAATCGACTTGTACGCAGATGACGTAGGTTTCTATGGGATAGTAAACGATAACACAAATATAAGACTAGTGTACTTTTATGATTTTACAGAGTTAAGTCCAGACGGTAACTACAACCTACATTGGAAAACAAGCTATAACATAACAAACCTAATAACAGAGGTAAGCGGTGATAATTCACCAATAAGTTCAAGTTATTGCGGTGCGTATAAGATAGCAAAAAGTCCGTTGGATCGGTAGGTTTTTAATTGCGACGTGTTCACTAAATCAAACGTATTATGGTGCAATAATCTATCAGATAAACGTAGGGTCAGAAAACACATACGAATATCAAAGACTAACGGCAAGTACACTAACTACAAGTTTCCCTAAAATAGATGATATATACGTGTCGTGGGGCGACCAATCAGTAAGTTACGCAATAGGAATAATTGGCGATTGTTCAGTATCTCAATTAGTAGGTACCGAGCATTTATACGAAATCAGAGGAAGTAAAACAAGTATCTCATACATTACACTACAAACAATAAACAATTGCGTAATGGGGTCGATATATAATAGACGTTCAAGTACACCACAAATAAGATATGTAAGCTTGCCAGAAAAATACTTTTCATATGTAGAACAAGACACAGAGGTTGACGGTTGGTATAACGGTACAATGACACTAAAAAGACGTTTTCAAGATACCACCACAACGATAGATACAACATCATTAGACTACGTAAGCGACGGCAATACATATAAAAACGAGTATAACGTGGTAGTTTTTGGACTAGATGCGTTCATAATAAAAACATACTTAACAAGTCCAACAACTTTAGAGATGTACGTATCATACGGAAATGAAATGACTAAAATATTTGATACAGAATATCAAGACACAGACTTAATCTTTAGTTTTATAAATTATAGCTTTAATTTGTATGATTTTGTACTGCAACACAACAACGAAATGAACATAACACGTGCAGTAATAACTAAAGGATATAACGGAGAACCATATTTTGACGATAACTCATTCGTAGCAACAAGTGGAATATTAAGCAATTATAACGATATACCAATCTTTGCAAGAGACTTGTACAACAAAGTAGTAATTGAGAATACTATAAATTCAACATTGCACGTGCCAAGAAATATGCTAAATGGCGAACTAATCAACGTACAAGACTTGATATCAGAAACAAACACGATAATTGACGAAGATACGCAAGAACTAACAAAGTCAAAGTACGAGGAATTATATATAAACTTTATTGATACTTATAAAGTAATCGATAGCAACGATAAATGGACATATCAATCAAGTGCAACGGCAAGAGTAGTTGAGGAAATAAACAACGGTTTTACAGACTTTAGAATAACAAATTATAGAATAAATTATGAGGACGGGACATATAAAGATAGGGTGTTGGATAACGTAACACTAGACGGAACCGAGGCAACAATAAAGTTTAATATATCGTGTACAGGTGTAAAAAACGTAGAGTTTTACGACGAAAACTATACAACACCATTCGCAATGATAGACTTGTCAACTTATGAGGGTATATATGAGTTAGAAGAAAAAGTCAAAATAGAATAGGAGGAAATATGAAGATAACATATAACGATAAAACATCTTTGGTAATAAGTCCACTACCTAACGAAAACAAAGTAACCGATAACGATATGAACGAAATAAAACAAGTTGTAAATCATAATGATACACCAATCGGTAGTGGGTACGAATATTTTGGGACAGTACTACCAGATAATTATGTATGGGCCGACGGTTCGGCAATATCACGTACTGATTATTCAGAACTATTTGAGGTAATTGGCACGGCATACGGTGAGGGTGACGGAGTAACAACATTTAATGTACCAGATTTAAGAAGGAGATACCCATTAACTAAAGGTGATAACGATACACTAGGTACAAACGGTGGTAGTGAAAGCCTATACGCAATGGTCAATCCAAAAGGTGACGGTATAAACTACAAAAACGCAGGACGTAGTTTCATAACTGATTATTGGGTAGACGGTTGGAGCGGTGGTTCAAAAGGCACTGGTGGCCGTGAAAACTCAAACGCTGGTATTGTTGTAGTAGGTACAACCGACCCTAGTACAAGTAGAGAACCATACGTAATATGTAACTACATAATAAGAGCAAAATAAGAAAGGAGAAGATATGAAGATAAATTATCAAGATAAAGAGTTCATAAATGCAGATTTAAGTACACCAAATAAAAACAAAGTAACCGACTTGGATATGAACGAGATAAAAAACGTAGTAAACACCAATGCCGATACACTAGACGATACAACCGAAAGAATGACTGCATTAGAACAAGACGCAAGTACACGTATTGGAAATATGGAACAATCAATTGAAGATTTTGGCCAAGACATAACGACGATACAAGACGATATCGAAAACATAGAAACAAGTATCGAAAGTATCCAAACTAACACATACAATAAATCAGAAACATACAACAAAACAGAAACTAATACGTTAGTAAATAATGCAGTTGGAACGGTTGCAAATGATTTACAAATCGAAGAAGAAGCAAGACAAAACGCAGATGTGAACCTACAAAACCAAATCGATAGCATAGTAGCAAGTAGCGACGTAGTAGATATCGTAGGAACATATCAAGAATTACAAAACTACGATACATCTAAATTGGGTGACAATGACATTATAAAGGTTTTAGACGATAGCACACACAATAACGCAACGTCATACTTTAGGTGGAAAAAATCAACATCTACGTGGCAATACGTAGGTAGCGAAGGGCCTTATTATACTAAATCAGAAACAGACGCATTATTGAACAATAAAGTAAATAAAGAAACAGGAAAAGGCTTGTCGACTAATGACTTTACTAATGCAGATAAAACAAAGCTAAATGGTATTGAAAGCGGAGCACAAGTAAACAAGATAGAAAGTGTAAAAGTAAATGGATCAACACAAACAATCACGGATAAATCAGTAGACATATCAGTACCAACCAAAACAAGTGCTTTAACTAACGATAGCGGATATATAAAGAATGATGTTAACAATCTAATTAATTATTACACCAAAACACAAATTGATACAACTTTAAATAGTTATGCAACAAAAACCTACGTAGATAATTTAATAGGCGATATAAATAACGCAATAGACCTAATAAATGGGGAGGTAATTAGCTAATGAGTACAAGTAATAAACTAACCTACCTAAACGAAACAAAACAAGAGTTAAAACAAAAGATAAATAATCTAGGTGGCTCAATAGATGAGCAAACTACATTTAGACAATATGCAGAACAATTACAAAATGTGTATGATAACCTACCTAAAACAGACTATGAAGAAGGAAGTAATATAACCTTATCTAATACACTAAAAGGAAAACTAGATTATGAAAATAATATAGTAGGGTATGGAGATACAGAACAAGACGGAGAGCCTACACCAAGTACACCAGTATCTATCCAATGTGTAACAGGTAATCAAGAAATAGTAGAAAGTGATGGCAATAACAATTCTATAACCTACCCAATAAGTCTAGGCAATATAGAATTGTGTAAAATAGGCGATTATGCAGATGAACTATTGTATGATGTAGAAAATGATAAGGTGTATAAGTATGAGAAGATAGAAGAAATAATTCTTGGAAGCGAAGATTGGAGCAAAGAAAGTTACGGAACTAATACTTGGTTATTAAGAGGTATAACCAATGTTGTTTTTGATAATAGTGTTGTGCAGATAATGACACCAAAATTTAGAGGCGTTTCGCAATCCAATAGAACAGATAGTTCCCCTTGTATTTATACAGGTGGCAGAGATATTTTCTTTGCTAGAGGCTCAAGTTTAGAAACTTTAGAAGAAATACAAACTGCAATGAATGGGCAACCTATCTATGTTGTAAAAGCAACTCCAACCCTAACCGAAATAACCGATACTACTTTACATCAACAAGTAAAAAACTGGTATTACGCACATTCATTAAATGGTACTACAATACTAGAGAGTAACGGAGATTTACCTATGATAATTAAAGTTAGAGCATTGAAAGGAGAATAGAGATGATTAAAATATTAGACTTTGTAAGCAAATACTGGACACTAATACTATTCTTTGGTGGTTTTTTAATTACAGTGGGTAAGTATCAGTTAGCACAAACAAGAGCAATAAAATGTTCATTAAGAAACGATATATTAGATATATGGGATAAATGCAGAGAAAATAAACAAATAACAAAATATCAGTTAGAAGCTATTGAGTTAAGCTACACAGAGTACAAAAAGCTAAAAGGCAATAGCTTTGTAGATAGCATACACGAAAAAGTAAAGACCTTTGAAATTATAGATTAAGGAGGTAAATTATGGATAAAGCAAAAGATATACTAATCAGAATGATTAAAACATTCATACAAGGTTTTCTAGCTACTTTGGTAGTATCAACACAAAGTGGCAATGTAGAGATAACCAAGTCAATTGTAATTGGCGCACTAGCAGGTGGAATATCCGCAGTTATGAACCTAACAATTAAAATGTTAGAGAACAACCCACGATTAAATCAAGAAACGTCAAACGGAATGGGAGATGATGAAGAATGAAAAGCAGTCTAACAAATGCGACGTATATAGCATATAGTGGTAACTATCAACGTGGTAGAGGTGGCAACAAAATATCAAAAATAACAATACATCAAATGGCGGGTAAACTAACTGGTAAACAATGCGCAGTTAATATCTTTGGTAAAAAAGGGCGTAAAGCAAGTGCCAATTATTGCATAGGTTATAATGGAGATATAGTATGTAACGTTGAAGAAGAAAACAGAGCATTTACAAGCAGTAGCAAGTGGAATGATGAAAGAGCTATAACAATTGAAGTATCAAATGATAAGAATGGATCTAGTAGAATAACAGACGCAAGCTATAATTCGCTTATCAATCTATGCACAGATATATGTAAAAGATATGGTTTTAGGCTAACATACACAGGCAATAAAAATGGTAGTCTAACTAGACACGACTTTTATGCTAGTACCGATTGCCCGGGTTCTTATATCAAATCAAAGATACCAGACATAGTAAATAAAGTAAATCAAAAACTATCAAGCAAGTTTTCAATTGGACAACGTGTATTGTTCAATATACCAATTAAGTTTACTGGAGCATACGAAGGTAATAAAATGTTAGTAGAAAGTAACGGATATTTATTTTGGATAGACAAGTCAGTTGTAAAAGATATGAATAGAGTATATGGACTAGGAACAATACTAGGTTACAATAACGGGATATATAGATGTAAAATATTTGAGGATCAATTCGACTGCAAAGAAGAATATATGAGCACAAATTACTAATAAAAAAATAAAGGGGTACGTTGATGTATCCCTTTATTAGTTCGCACAATTACGAACAATGTCAAGTTAACTGAACTTGTAAGTATTATATCATATTAAAATAAAAAATCAAGCTTTCCAACTATGGCCACATTCGTCACATATCCACATAGTATAGTTCTTTTGAACAATCTTTTGTTTCTTATGGCCAAATATAGTTAGTATAAGTTTTGGCACAGTTAAGAATAACCATAAACAAGGTTCTAACCACCAACCAACTAATAACCAATAAATAATGCCGTGATGTTTTGTTTTTAGCTTTACATCAGATACTATTTGAGTATGCACGTGTTCACTATTACACTTTGGACAATTCATTTTACTACCTCTTTTCTATATATCCCAAGTTTACATAATTACAAATATATGATATAATTGTTATGCGTATCTAATCTAGGAAAGGGGGATATATGAACATATTATATCGATATTGTGACTACTTGTCAACGTATTCGATAACCACACAAAAGACGTATTATGAGTGCGTCAAACTATACCTGGAGTATCTAAACGAGATATATGGGTCAGTTAATTGGTTAGTAATATGTAACGTCACGAAATCAGATATATACAACTATATAGCTTATATGGACAAGCTACAAAAGAATAGTAAAAAAATACGTCTATATGCAATCAAGAACTTTTATAAATACCTCAAAATCGATTATTTATTCGACGATATCAAATTATATGGTAGCAGTAAAAAAGTGCCTAGAATTTTATCCTTGTCGCAATGCAGACTATTACTAGACTATTATAAAGACAAACGAAACAAACTAATAATATATCTATTCTTAACAACTGGCATACGTCTATCAGAACTAGCCAATATAAGAGTAGAAGATATAGAAAACAATAAGATTAAGATAAGATGTAAGGGTGGTGTAGAACGTTACGTCACAATAACCAATAAGTGTATAAGTATGATAGATAGCTATAAAACAAGTGGCAAGTTATTTGATGTAGGCAAAGAAGACATAAGATACATAGTTAAAAAAGCAATGCGTGATTTAGGCATAAATGGATCAGTACACACATTAAGGCACACATTCGCAACAATAATGTACCAGGAAACGCACGACATAAGGTTGGTACAAGAACTACTAGGACATAAAAGTATTGTATCAACGCAAATTTACACGCACGTATCAAATAATACAGTAAGACACGCAGTAGATAATAACCCACTTGCGAATTATGGAGGTAAATATGAAAGTTAATTTATTAGATAACCAAATCGATATTATACTAAAATCTTTAGAAAATTATATCGTAACTACACCAGAAAAACGTCAATTAATTTATGCCACGTATGAAAGTTTATTATCGCAGAAAGTCAATAATATCAATACTTGTAGGCGTAACGAAAATGTAACAATAAATTTTAAAAAAGTAGTTGACAATGCACAAAGTAAATGATAATATATGTACAACGATAAAGAAATCGTCTTTATTTAAAACACAACATTGCACAAAATCAAAGTTTACATAAATAGAGACGATAAAATAAAATCGTCTCTATTTTTTTATGGAAAGGAGGATATATGAAACACAAAACAACTAGGCGAATGACAAGGGTTATTGATAACTACGGTAACGTGTTTAGGAGTTATCGAGAAGCTAGCAGATTTTGGGGACTAGCACCAAATACGATTAAAAACGACGTAATGGGCAGAACAAAAGAAAATCGTAATTTTACACGTAAGATAAGATTTAGGAGGTATGAAAAATGAATATTATCGAATACGGAATAATCGATTGGTTAGTGGACTACCACTTCAAAGCAGTGTTATTACTAGGTGCAATAATGCTAATAGTACTACTAAAAGATTTTGTAATTGATTTATGGAGGGGTATGTATGATTAAGTTTATAGGATATGTAATAAAGTACAAAGCCAACGTACATAAAATGGCAAGACTAGAAGAAGAATTAGAGTATTATAAAACGGCACTAGAACTTGAAGAAAAAAAGAACAACGATAAAAACAACGCATTAAGACAGATTGAAACATTATTTATTGAGGATGAAAAGCACGGACCAATTAGAACAAAATTGTATAACGATATCAGAACAATAGTTAATGATAACGTAGAAAAAAAGCTATCAGACGAAATCTTTACACACTACACGTCTAATAGCTAAACAAAGTGTTAGGTAAACACTTTAGTTAATTATATAAAAAGAGAGGTAATAAGTCAATGTATAACGAAATGAGTAACGAAGAATTGGAAGAAATTAAAGAAAACCTAGAAACGCAATTATGCGATTTACTAGACACGAAAGAACATTTATTTAAAGCACTAAACGATATACCAAAGATACCAGAATGTGACGACTTAACTGGATATATGGAAGAATGTATCAAAGAATGTGAGAACTTGATGGAAAGTATAGGCAACGATATTAAAGACATCATAGATTTACTAGACGGTGACAGATTGTTTGATGACTACGACGAAAGGCAAAGAGAATACAGAGATATGCAGGGGTTTTAAAATATGGAAGGTTGGATCAAGTTACACAGAAAGTTATTAGACAACCCAATAGTGTGCAAAGACAGTGACCACATAGCTATATGGATATATTTATTACTTAACGCAACACACGTAAACTATGATGTTCTATTTAATGGTGAAAGAAAAACTTTGCTACCTGGCCAACTAATAACTGGTAGAAAATCGATAGCAGAAAAATTGAATATTAGTGAGTACAAAGTGCAAAGAATTTTAAAAACCTTCGAAAATGCACATCAAATTGCACAACAAACCACAAGCCGAAACCGACTAATAACAATAGTTAGGTGGAACGACTACCAACAAGTTGCACAACAAAATGCACAACGGATGCACAACAACTGCACAACAAATGCACACTAACAAGAACATAAGAATGTATAAGAATGAAAGAAAGATATACCCAGTTGCAAATTATAATCAAGACGAATTGGGTAATCTATATGAAAATTAAAAGGAGATAAAAAAATGAATATATATGAAAAACTAATCAAAGTACAAAATGAGTTAAAAGCACCAAAGAACCAACGCAACAATTTTGGTGGATACAACTACAGAAGTTGTGAGGATATCCTGGAGGCAGTAAAACCGATACTAAAAGAAAATGGACTAACGCTATTTATAACAGACGATATTGTAAACGTAGGAGATAGATACTACATAGTAGCAATTGCAACATTAATTGATATAGAGACAGGCGAAAAAATAACAACACAAGCCAACGCAAGAGAGAGTGAAATCAAAAAAGGAATGGACGATAGCCAAATTACAGGAACGGCAAGTAGCTACGCAAGAAAATACTGTCTAAATGGGTTATTCCTAATTGACGATACAAAAGACGCAGACACAAACGAGTATCAGAAAACAACAAAGGCCGAGCCAAAAATTGAAGGCAGAAAAATAAATCTAAAAGAACTAGGCATACTACAACAAACAATAGCCAAATATAATCTAACTGACGAAAGAATAAACGAGATACTAAAAAAATACGGATACAAAAAACTAGACGAGGTAGATTTTGAAAACTACGCAAAAATCGGAAATGAGATGAGCAAATGATAGGTACAAAAAATCAAATTAAGAATTGGTTAGATACGCAACCAGATAAACAATACGAAATCAAAGAACATAGACAAAGACGTAGCCTAGACGCAAATGGTTATTTATGGGTGTTAATTAGCAAGATAGGTCAAGTTATTGGAGTACCCAAAGAAGACATATACCGAGACTTAATCAAAGGCGTAGGAGTATATGAAGTAGTACCAATAAAGAACGAGGCAGTAAACAAGTTTTGTGAAGCTTGGCACAAAAACGGTCTAGGTTGGATAACTGAAACAACAAAGTCAAAACTAGAAGGTTACACAAATGTACTAGCCTACTATGGATCAAGTGAATACGACACAAAGGAAATGAGTAGATTAATAGACGGAATAGTACAAGAATGTAGGGCGTTAGAGATAGAGACTAAACCAGAAGAAGAAATAAAATCATTAGTGGAGAATTGGAAACAATGAAATCAATTTTACAAACTAATAAAGAATGTTACGTATGTAAAACAACATATAACTTGCACTTGCACCATATATACTTTGGCCCTAATAGAAAAGTATCAGATAAAAACGGGTTCGTAGTTTACTTATGTCAGTATCACCACGAGGGTACATATGGTGTACACGGCAAGTATGGTAATGAACTAAATAAAAAACTAAAACAAGAGTGCCAAAAAAAATATGAACAGGCACATACTAGAGAAGAGTTTATAAAACTTATAGGTAGAAACTACCAGGATTAAAAATAAGACGTTTTAGTATCGTAGACATTAAATATATTACTACGATATAAAAATACGAAAGGAGATAATTATGTACGAAAATACAAGATACAAAATAGTTACAAGAATAATAAGCGAAAGGGATATAACAGAAAAGTTCGCAAATGGGGACAAGTTTAAAGTTTGGGTATACAATCAGATAATGGACCTTGAAAAGATAAAGCACATAAAAGCAATAGATGAAGTTGATTTAGGCAGAAACGAAAAAGAACGTGGTATGTATATATATAACAAAGAAGATTGGCAAACACTATACATATGTACACTTGAAAGATACGACAATTTAGGTAAGACCGCACAAATGAACACGGACGAAATGAAAGCAATACTAAAATCAAAAAATATCAATCTAAAAAATTATAGTGCTAGGATATCGGCAGTTAGAAAAGAACTACATATAGAACCAATAGCCAACAAAAAACCACAGGTATTTAGAAAAGAGGACGCAGAAAAAATCATAAATAGAATAATCGAAACATATAGAAAAAACACAGACGAAGATAAAGCAATCGAAATATACCAAAACTTGTTAATTGAAAACGACAACCTAAAGCAAGAAAACACAGTACTAAAACAAGAACTAGATAACGTAAAACTATTAGTTGCAAGACAAAAAATAGAGCTAGAGGAAAGAGAACAACAAATATCAAACTTAATTAGCAAGTTATCAGAACATAAAAAGTCACGTAGATTGATAGATGTAATACTAGGAAAGGGGAAAAACAATGTGTAGTTTTATACTAGGTTTTATAATTGGCGCAATAGTAGGAATAATAGCTTTAGTAGATATATGTTGCGTAGTAGTAAGTGGAAAGGAGAGCAAAAATGAAGATAGACAAAGAGACGCTAACAGAGGAATATATAACAAATGAGTTGAGTATGAAGGAAATCGCTATCAAATACAATATGGCAATAGGATCGGTATTTAAGTATATTCATAGTTATAATATACCCGTTAGAAAAGAGGTTACAGAAAAATCTAAAGCAAAGTTTAGAGAAAAAATGGTTGGACGACCTTCAAAATTAAGAGGAAGAAAATTATCAAAAGAAACTATTGAGAAGATAAAAACGTCTAAAATTGGAAAGCTTAAAAATGGCATAGGACATAAAAAAATAAGAAAAGACGGATATGTAGCTGTTTATAAACCAATGGATACAAGTTCAAATAAAGAAGGGTACATAATGGAACATAGACTAATAATGGAACAATATATAGGTAGAAAGTTAAGAGATGATGAAGTAGTACATCATAAGAATAAAAATAGAAAAGATAACAGAATAGAAAATTTAGAACTAATGACGTTTAAAGAACACGCAAGACTACATATGATAGAAAGACATAATAAAATGGAAGGAGTGATGACTTATTAATACAGTAATAATTATGGGCCGACTAACAAAGGATCCAGAGCAAAGGGTAACACAAAGTGAAAAACAAGTATCAACGTTTACGTTGGCAGTAAATAGAAGATACGAAAAGGATAAAGCAGATTTTATAAACGTAGTAGCCTGGAACAAATTAAGTGAGTTTACACAAAGGTACTTAACTAAAGGGCGACAAATAGTAGTAAGTGGTAGGTTGCAAGTAAGAGACTACGAAAAAGACGGCCACAAAGTATATGTAAGTGAGGTTATAGCAGAGGAAATATACTTTGCAGATAGTAGGCCAAAAGAAGAAGAAACGCAAATAAACTTTGTAGGTGGGCCAGAAGATGACTTGCCATTCTAAAGGAGATAAAAAATGAATTATTTGAACGAAAGAATAGGTAAATTATATTATCAAGACAAAACATATGAGTTAACTAAAAACGAGACAATGATATTAAGTGCATTGATAGACAATAAATTAAAGACATATGATAAGTTGTATGAGGTACTTTACGCAGTACCTTGTACAACGGATCGTAAACCAATAATAGACACCATAAGCAGAATAAGACGTAAAACAGGTATCAAGATAATATGTAAAACTAATTTTGGTGTGAGGTTAGAAGACAAGATATGTTTATTTTGATAATGCTAATATTTACAACAATAAGCTTAATGAGTTTTGATGACGCAAGATACGAAAAAGAGAGGAAACAAGAGTATGAATACTACGAAAAAATATGTCGTGGAGATACCACTAAAACTGCCAAGCCTAAATGAATGGATAAACGAAAACAGATACAATAAACACGCACGGAAACAAAATGAAAAAAGATATACAAAAAGATATAGCAATATACCTAAAGGATCTACCGCAACTAAATCACGTTAAGATAGATTTTGAGTGGTACGAGGGTAATAAAAGACGTGACCTTGATAATATATGTTCGGCAAAAAAGTATATACTGGACGCATTGGTAGAAGTAGGCAAACTAAAAGACGATAATAGAAAATATGTATGCGGTTTTAGTGATAGTTTTTATTACGGCAAAGATTGGAAAGTAGTACTAAAGATCCAGGAGGTACCAAATGAGTTTAAAAGATAAAAGAGATGTAATGGTTGAAAGGTTTAATAGTTATCTATACTGGGTGGATAGCTTTATAGAAGAACCTACAAGGCAAAAGAAAAATAGAGTAAATGAAAAACAAAGAATGTTTTGTGCAGTTAAAAATGACCTAAATAATAGTATTAAGAATACAATGTGTGGTTGGGCAGATGACACTAGAACAAGCAAAAAGAATGTATAAGACTTGGAAACATCACCCAGATATGATAATTGACGGAGAACAAGCAACTGAAGTAATAGACGAATATATAAAACTATTGAAACAATTAAAAGAATTGTATAAGCAAAATAAGAAGGAGAGCAAATGATAGGTATATGCAGATTTTATGGGAAAATGCCATTTTGTAAACAATGTAGAGGAAAAGACATAATATGCGAATATCGTTACGATAATATGACAGATGATGAGAGGGAAGAATACGAAAGGCAAATTGATTTAAAGAAACAAGTAAAGGAGATGTTAGAAGATTGAAAAAAATAAAATTTTGGTTAGACGGTTGCGACATTTCATTCGTGGCAGAGGCACCTGATGATATTACACTAAAGCAATTATTAAAACAATGCGACAGAATAACACCGATGTGGTGTGCCTGTGGTATTAGAAGTGTAAAAGATGATATAGAGCCAGAAATAATAATAGATTATAACGACATAAGAAAAGCAAATGATGACGTAAGTTGTTATATAGATAAGGAGTAAATTATGGAAATAGAAGTAGGAGAGTATGTAAAATTATATAGTGGAAACTTTGGAAAAATTATTGCAATAAAAGAAGAAACTGAAGAATTTATGATAGATTGTATCCCTAGTTGGTGGATTGATTTTGTTAAAATCAAAAGACATTCAAAAAACATCATAGACTTAATAGAAGTAGGCGATATTGTAGAAGTACAAAACAAACTAGATGGTAGTAAAACTATATTTAATTTGAATAAATACATAATAGACATTTATAAGGAACAAATAGAAAACGGAAGCATAAAATTAGCTTCAATACTAACCCACGAGATGTATGAGAGAAACTGCTATAAGGTAGGTGAAGATTAAATGTTAAATAAAAGACAAATAGAGCAACTAGCTAGAAACTCTAGTATAAAAGGGATACGTTACTATATGCAGAGAGTACACGAAGACGTAGATATATTAAGTGGTGAAGAAAAAAGACAGATACTAGAGGAAATGGAAAAGATTATAGAAGAAATCAAAAACAGAGATAGAAGGAATAAAGAAGATATTAGTAGATATATGGGAGATAGATAATATGAGCAAAGGAGAATAGATATGAAGAAAAAAATAAGAATATATTTTACGGAAGTTTTAAAAGAAATAGATATAGATGATGATTTAGATGAGGAAGATAAAGAAAATTATATAAATAGAATAGTTTATGAAAAGGAGACTGATTTAATAAAAGAAAAAACTGAAATAGAATTTTGGGAGGAAATATAGATATGCTAAAAATAAAAGATAATGTACCACTAGAAGAATTAGAAAAGTTTGGATTTAAGCATAGATACGGGAAATGTTATGAATACATAAGAGAAATAAATGGTATAAATGTTTATAGAATTTATACAACCAAAAATCATGCCAATATACAAATTGAGGTATTTGAACCAATGGTAATAGCTCAAAAAATGCAAGATGTTTTATATGATTTAATTCAAGCAGGATTAGTAGAAAAGGTGGGTGATATAGAGTGAGCAAGTTGATTAAAAATTGGGAAGAATTATCTAAAATCCCACCTAATGATAAATACAAGATTGAAGTTGATAAAGAATATGGTTGTAGTGCTTGGATATTACCTTTAGAAGAAACCGAAGAAACTAGAGAAAATTATTTTAAACATCACGTTTATTTATCAACACATACTTTTTATGGCAAAACATATGAATATTCGACCAAAGTATTACAAGAACATGGTTTTGATGTAGAAATAGATAATTGGGACAAGGCAGGTGATATAGAGTGAATGAAGAAGAATTAAGAAAAATAGCTAAAGAAGAAATGTCCAAATCAATTATGGATAATTTAGATGGTGCTTTAATTTTTACATACATTACAAATTTAGAAAAAGAAAATAAAGAACTAAAAGAAGAAAACGAAAAGATAAATAAAGCAGCAGACAAAATGTATGAATACATAAGTTATTATGGTTGGGAAGATTTTGAAAGTAATACAGGATGCAATAGAGAAGAGATGGTAGATTATTTTTATAAGGAGTAAATATATATGAATAGTGAAGACATAAAGATACTAAATAGAGCAGATTGGTATGAATGTATATTTGTTTTAAAAAAATATTGGGATTTTGATTATGGAACATTTATTAATAATTATGTGGATAATAGAAAAATATTAAAATTATCTACTGGTGGTTGGAGTTATAATGAAGAAATAATCGATCAATTATCAGAAACAATGTTCTGGGTTATGTATTGGCAAACAAGCCGTAGGGGTGGACATTATACTTTTGGAATAGATGAGGAGGAGTAAATATATATGACTGAAGAAGAAAAAGAAGCAATAGAAAGTTTACGAATACAAGTTATGAATTTTAATGAAAAAGAAGATAGAATTTTATTAAATTACATAGATAGACTACAAAAAGAAAATAAAGAACTAAAAGAAGAAAACGTAAAACACCAGTCGTAGACAAAATGTCGACAGATGAAAGGAGTAAATTATGGATATAAATACAGGAATAGTAGGAGCTTTTTTTCTTGGAGAAATATTTGGATGTTTCCTATCAGTAATAATAATGTTGATTAATATGAGGGATATGGAGGAGTAAATTATGGAAGAAATAGATAATGAAGAAAAATATAAGTTAACTTTATTTATGCTAATAAGAAATAATAGAATATTACCAGCAGGGAAAATGCTTAAAAAAACTGATTGTGAAATAAATAAAATGACATACTTAACAATGCAAGAACTATTTAAAATGATAGATTTTAAAAGAGCAAAAGAAATGTATAAAGAAGGTGAAAAAAGTGAATGAAGAAATAGATATTATAGAACTACTAAAAAGAGTTAAAGAAGGAAAAGCGCCAAAATGGATAGAAGTAGGAGGTAATAAATATAAATACTTTGGAGAAGGGTATCCAATAGAATATTTATATATGGATAATGACGGAGACGGCTGGCTACGTCTTGAAAGTGTTGATGTAGATACCAAAATAAAAATACTAGATAAACCTATTATAGAAGAACTAAATTATAGTCACGGAGAACTTACACATTTTGAAGTTTTTGCACAACAAAAAATTAATGAAATAATACATTATATAAATAAAGGAGAATAAAGAATGGGTAAAAAAACAATAGTATTTGACTTTGACGGAGTAATACATTTAGGTTATGAAGGGTGGAAAGATGGTAGTATATACGGAACTATTAATTGGAGATTATTAGATTATATAGAAGAATTATTAGAAGATTATTATGTAGTAATTTCAACTAATAGACCAGCTCAACAAATTGTAGATTATTTTGAAAACATAAAAGAAAATGTTGAACCTTTAAAATTTGAGGTGTTTAAAAAAGATTTAGATAAAAATATGTATTGGAATAAGGATAATGTTATAGGCGTAACTAATGAAAAAGCAGTAGGAATTTTATATATAGATGATAGAGGTTTTAGATATGATAAAGATAAAGATACCTACGATAACATATATAGTATTAATAAAATTTTGGGTAGAGAAAATACAGAGATTTTATCTAAAAAAGAAATAATAGACCAAATCAATAAGGAGGAAAAATAAATGGAATGTGATACGACTGAAACAGAAGCAACTAAAAGGATGAGACTAAAAGAAAAACAAACATTAATGAAAGTACTTAAAAGATGTACTACTGGTAGTTATTGTGTAATATACGGAGACGAAATAGAGACAGTAAGAAAAGCAATAGAAACTAGGGGTAGAGCAATAAAAAAGAAAGAAGATTTAGAACGTGTAATAGATATTGATACAGAGCCACAATATTGGGAAAAAGAACGTTACACATTAGATACAATTAATCAAGTGTTAGGCAAAGAAAAGACTAGAGAAAGAGAAGATGAAGAAAGATGAGTTTATATAAAGCAATAGAACATGGAAAAGAACACAGAAAACAATATGGAACACAGGGAGACTATGGTAAGTTAGTAGATAAAAATTGTAGAAATCACGGAGGTTGTCCATATTGTGAAGGTAATAGAAACTACAATACTAGAAAAAGAAAGCAGAAAGCAGACTATAGTTTAAAGGAGAACTAAAGATGTTAGCAATACTTATAACAATATTTATAGCAATAACAATTATAACTATATACAGGCAAGAACGTTTTATAGACAAGTGTAAATCATTATTAGATAGACAAGCTAAAGAGATAGAACGATATCAGAAAACTATTGATAAAATGGCAGAACACTTAACGACAGACTACCATACAAAAGAATGGGTTATAGCACATTATATGGAGGAAATATGAATATAGTTGAAGCAGTAAGATACGCACAAACAATTGGTGAGTGTGAGGTAGGTACAATCAGAAAAATTGCAATACAAACTATGATAAATGAGATTAAATCGTCGGAAAATTATCGAAAAATTATCGCAATAGATGAAAAAAAGAAACAAAACTGATATAAAGTGAATAGTAATTCGAGTTATTCGTTTTATTATCTCTTTTATAGGGACTTGTAATTACAAACAAGTCTCTTTTTTTATAGGTGACAAATGAAGATAGAACAAGGATACAAACCAAGAATGATACCAGATATTAAAACTGGATCGTTTGAGGATAATTATTATAAAGATACAAAATATTATTGTAGTAAATGCAAATACTACAAGGATAGATGTACGTTAAAAAGAGTTGTTAGAATATGCAGGAAAAAGAGGTTGAGGAATGTACCAATTCAAGAAAATAAATGATGACAAATACAAGTTAATAACGGATAATAGCGAGTACGAAATCAATAGAACGGTAGACCTAGCACGTGAGATACAATCAGTTGATTTACGAGCCACAACAATAGTAGCCGAATTTTTAGCAGAACGTGGCGAAACATACGAAAACACAAAGCTAGTTATTACAAAACAAGTTGGTAACAAGACAATTGTTGATGAAAGCAACCTAAAAAGGTTAGAGCAAAGCGCACACAACCAAGCTTATTTTGAAGTACTAGACAGTATATTTAAGAAAACAATCAAGTTATCATACATAAATACAATGCAAGAGATAGGCGCAAAAACTGAAGAGGACGTAAACAAGTTTATATCAGAGTTTGCAAATCTAATTGTACACGGCATAGACGATACACCCAGAAGCGAAAATACGTAGAGCAATCGAAAAAGAACGCAGTAACGGACCATTACAATTTTGTTATGCGTATTGGAAAGATTTAGACGAAGCATATGCGTTTTATTGCGCCAGGTACAAAGATATATCATATGAAGAGTTTTTACAACTACCATTAAGTGAGTTTACACGTAAGTTATCAAGCATACCAGAGAGTGAGCCATTATATACGATAATGAAATCACGTGCAATAAAACTAAGCAAGATAAAAGATAAAGAAGAACGTAAGTATTGGCAAGAGTTAAAACGAATAAACAAGATACCATATGCTTATTATAACAAAACAGATATAACACCGATTAATTTAGGAGGAATGTTATGACATTAGATGAATATTATAGCCACATAACATACGTAGACGAAAGAGTGGCAATATATGAAGATAACGACGGCAATTATTTTAATATACCACCAAGTAGTTTACTAATTGCAGTACAATATCACGAAATGACAAAAGACGAACTAGAAAAGGCAATTTTTAATCAATTAGTACCAAAAGATATGATATTCAAAGATACCGACAAAAAAACAATTGTACCAAAGAATGAGATAACACACAACGACAAAGACAAATACACATTAGTAGATAAAATAGTCAAAGCTAAACAAGTATGGATCATATCAAATGGCGCAGGAATAAAACAAGCCTATAATGATAAAGAAAGCGCACTAGCAAAGGCAAAAGAGATAAACAAGAAAATCTTTGAGGTATATAAAATTGAAATCAAATAGTTACATCTTTACAGATGAACCATTAGAATACTTAATCAGTACAGGTTTACATTGTATCCATAAGGACTATGTAGAATACTTAACAGGTCAAAAGCTAGACACCATAAAACAGGTAACACCAAATAAACGTGATTATAAGATAGGCATAATAATACCAAACTACAACTATAGTAAATGGTTAGACAAGTGCTTAACATCATTAGTAAACCAAACATACAAGAACTTTGAAATAATCTTTATAGATGATATGTCGACGGACAATTCGGTAGAGATAGCCGAAAGTTACAAAGACAAGTTAGACATTAAGATAGTTAAATTAAGGCAGAAACGATACAACGGCGGTGCAAGAAACGAGGGATACTTATACTTATCAGATGATACCGAGTATGTATGGTACGTAGATAGCGACGACTATGTAACCGAAAATGCGTTAGAAGTAATCAACAACAATTTACAAGGTTCACCAGATGTATTATTCGTAGGTTTAAAAGTAGAGCAAAACGGAATAATACGAGGATACTACAATCAAACATATTACACAAAGTATGACGCAATCGAAGGCTGGAGTGGTTCAAGTGGTAAAGTAATCAAAAAAGAACTAGCGACAAGTCAATTATATCAAGAAGGTACACTAAAAGAAGATAGGACACAACACTACAAAGTATGTTTAAATATGAAATCGTTTAAATGTACAAATGAAATGATATATATATGGAACAAAAACAACACTAAATCAGTAACAACGGAACGTAACGCAAAATGGAAATCAGATACAATAAGAAATTATGCAGACGCAGTAGAGATGTACGAACTTTACAAAGGTAAAGATATACGTATGGATAAAATCTTAATGAACAGAGTAGTAAACTGCAAGAATGAGATAGATACAAAAAAGGACGGCCAACAATGAGATACGTTATATTAGCTAAAGGCGGACACGAAGGGTTTAAAGAACCAAGACAATTAAGTAAAATAAATGGCGAAAGGTTATTAGATAGAACAATAAGGTTGCTAAAAGAAAATGGCATAAATGACATCTGCGTCACAGGAACATACAAACTAAAAGATGTAATAGTTTATGATCCATTAGACAATGACTTTGATTATAACACCGAAAGTGGTTATTGGTTAAATGCCTTTTCTAACGAGTTTTTGATTGAGCCAGTATGTTTTATATGGGGAGATGTATATTTTAGTGAAAATGCAATCAAGACAATAGTAAACACGGATACAGATAGTACATTATTCTTTTGTAGTTATCTTAACAAATCGCATAGATACATAAAAGAATGGGACGAGCCATTCGCTTATAAAGTAGTAGACACCGACTTATTTAGAACACATAGGGACAGAGTAAAGAGATTATTTGACGAAGGCAAAACAGACCGTCACCCAATAGTATGGGAATTATATAGAAGTATAAACGGAATAGACGTAAACAAACATAAGTTAACAAATAACGTAGTAATAATAAACGATATAACGTGTGATATAGACAAACCAGAAGATATAAAGAAAATAGAAGAAAGGATAGGAAATATGGTAAGAGCAGAAGTAACAACAGAGGTTGATGTAGGCAGATTTAATGAGATAACTGAAGTAATAAGAAGAAACGCACAAAACGACACAAAAGGACATTTATTTGTAGGCGATATAGTTTTGTGTAATGACGAAATCGCAGAGTACTTGGATGGTAATAACAAAAACAAAACATCTTATGTAAAAATAATTGAAGTTATACCAGAAGTTAAAGAAGAAAAGAAAACAAAAAGAGGTAGAAAAAGTGCCAAATAAATTAAAAGTAGAGTATATATCAATAGACGATATCAAGACATACGAAAATAACGCCAAGTTACACCCAGCAGAGCAAATTGAACAGATTAAAAAGTCAATACAAGAGTTCGGTTTTAACGATCCAATCGCAATAGATGAAAATAACGTAATTATAGAAGGACACGGACGTTACATAGCTTGTAATGAGTTAGGGATAAAAGAAGTACCAATAATAAGACTAGAAGGGTTAGACGAAGAACACAAAAAAGCTTATATGTTAGTACATAATAAATTGACTATGAATAGTGACTTTGATATTGAGTTATTAAGCTACGAATTAGAGGATATATCAATCGATATGTCAGACTATGGGTTCGATATGGAGATTGAGGAAGAAGAAGAACAAGAGATAGAAGAAGTCGAAACACCAGAGCCACCAGAAGAACCTAAATCAAAGCTAGGCGATATATACCAACTAGGAAATCATAGATTAATGTGTGGAGATAGCACAAGTGAAGAAGATATAGCAAAATTAATGAATGGTGTTAAGGCTGATATGGTATTTACAGACCCACCTTATGGAATGTTTTTGAATACTGATTTTAGTGACATGCACTCAAAAATGAATACTGATTTTGGCGATAGAGAAATGAAAGGTGGTAAATATAAAAAAGTTAAGGGAGATAATGAAGACTTTAAACCAATATTTATAAACACCATATTTGATAATTTCGGATATTGCAAAGAAATTTTTACTTGGGGAGCAGATTATTATGCAGAGTTATTGCCAAATAAAAATAACGGTAGTTGGATTGTTTGGGATAAAAGACAAAATGAAAATGAAACAGACTTAGATGAAAATCCTATGGATAAAGGATACGGTTCTTGTTTTGAGTTGTGTTGGAGCAAAAATAAACACAAAAGAGATATTGCAAGAATTAGATGGGCAGGTTTGTTTGGAATGGAAAAAGACGATACGAAAAAAAGGGTTCACCCAACACAAAAGCCAAGTATATTAGCAGAATGGTTTATTAATAAATATAATAAAAAACAAAATGCAACAATAGTAGATTTATATGGTGGTAGTGGCTCAACATTAATTGCCTGCGAAAAAACAAATAACATTTGTTATTGCATGGAATACGAACCAATGTATATAGATGTAATCATAGAACGTTGGGAGAACTACACAGGCAAAAAGGCAGTTAAAGTATGCTAGAAGAAATAAAACAAAAGATAATACAAGTAAATAAAGATATAGACAAAGCAAAAAGCAATAAAAGAAAACGTCAGTTATTAAAATACAAACACAGACTAGAAAAAGAAATAATGACGTATATGTATTTAAGATATGGAGTGATACTAAAAAAAGATAAATGAGGTGATATGATTGGCGAATGAACAAAATTTAAGACCAAGTGAATATAAGTTAAGCCGTGAGGAAGCCAAGAAAGGCGGTATCAATAGCGGTATATCTAGACGTAAGAAAGCCGATTTTATTAGAGTAGCAAAAGCACTACTTGATTGTGATGTATCAGAAAAAGAAAAAGAACAGATACGCAAGAATTTTCCAATAGGTGATGAAGAAATAAGTTATCGTACTATGATAATAATAAAACAGATTGAAGAAGCTAGAAAAGGTAACCTAAATAGTGCTAAATATCTAGACGAAATAACAGGCGAAAAACCAAGCGATAATGTAAATATAGAAACAAAACTACCAATATTTAATATACAAGTAACAGATAACAAAGAACTAGAAAAAGAGTTCGAAAAATATGATGAATAAGCTAACACCAAAACAAAATAGATTAAGAGAGAAGATACTAGAACCTAGGCCAAGTGAAATATACGTACAAGGTAGCGTACAAAGTGGTAAAACGTACGTAATAGCACTATCAATTATAGAGTACACCAAAAAAGTATATGAGTACGATAACACACAAAGATATAACGGTGCTATTGTAGGTTGGGACTTGGATACAATCAAAGGTAACATAGCAGATGTAATAAGTGGGTTTATGGACGATTTAGGATACGTAAAAGGAAAAGACTACGAGTTAAAGTTCGGTGGCAATGATAAGTACTTTGAGTTCCTAAATATGAGATACTACTTTTTTGGGTTCAACACCAAGTTATCATTCAACAAAGTACTAGGTAAACCGTTACTATTTGTATGGATAGACGAAAGCGCCAGGATATACTCAAACAGTACATTGCAACAAAGTTTTGATGAGTTTCCAGGACGTCAATTAAGTTTCGTTGGCCACCCATACAAACGTACAATACATAGTTTCAACGTAGAAGGTAACGAGAACCACCCATACAAAGTAAAATACATAGACGGTAAATCAGACGCATACCATTTCAAGTTTTATCCAATCGACAACCCAAACATAGATAGCAAAGACAAGATAGAAGAAGTAATCAAGATATTTCCACCAGGTTCGTTACGTAAGCAAAAGATATTCAACAAATGGGTAGTATCAGAGGGTAGAGTATTTACAAACATAAACATCATACATAGTTTAGAAAACTTAACAATAACCGAAATTGGTATAGGTTGCGACTATGGTAGTGTTAACCCTACAACATTCGTACCAATTGCGTTATGTTTTGATACCAAAGAGAGACGTTGGAAGTTAGTTAGGTTAGAGACATACTATCACGATCCACGGCATAAATGGAGAAAAGCCAACAACTGCATTTTACGTTGAGCAATTTAAGTGTTTTGTAGCATACCTAAATCAAAAGTACAAAGGCATAAACATAACGTGTAACGTAGTAGATAGCGAAGCAACACATTACACCAACGCATTATATAACGCAAATGTAGATTATACACTAGCAACTAAAGGACCAGGCAGTGTTGATAAAGGAGTACAACAACTACAATCGTTATTCTATAAAGAGGTACTATACATATACGAAAACAACACAATAGATTATTTTGATATGAACAAAGAACCGATATACAGTAGCAAAGACGAAAGCAAGATAGAGTTCGAAAGTTATCAGTACGATACGATACGTAGTTTAAATACAGGTGTTAACTGCTACAAAAAAGAAAAAGACCATTCAGTAGACGGACTACGTTACATCATACAACATTGGCAAGAGATAGGAAAATGTCCAGTATTATAGGAGTACAAATGGAGATTAAATGTCCAAGAACAAAAAAGTTTCATTTTAATATTAATATAGAAAACTACATAGCGGATATCGAAAAACTAGGGATAGAGCAACAAACACCTATCATAGTTAGAATACCGTGTAGTAAGTGCAAAATGATTGAGACATACGAGATATACAAAAATCGAGTATACATCAAATCAGAGCCAAACAAATATCATAAATAAGTTATCAAAATTTTAAAATATAAAGTGCAATAAGTATCATTGAAGTACGAGAAGCATATAAACGTTGGTTTATGTGCTTTTTTTATTGGGAGGTAATATGAAAGTAAATCTATACATAGGCACAAGAAAAGTAAAGACATTACGAGTAAAAGGCGAGATAAAAGACTTAATAAAACGTGACTACAAAGTAACGTTAATTAATCAAAAGGACATAATGAATAAGTTTATAGCAACAACGATATTAAGACCAACACATATGTTAACCGACCCCAATAAAGAGATAGACCTAAACTGCGTAATATATGGAGGTGCAATAATTGAGTAGTTTAAGAGAATTTAGACCGTTACAAGCGCCATTTATTAAAGTAGAGGTGGAAGTCGTACTAAATGGCATAACAAACGGCAAATCAAACGTTAAGAAAGTCAAGGAAAGGACTTATAAGATATCACCACCAGCCAAAAAGATAGCAACGTATGTATGCAATCAGATATTCGGTAGTGATTTAGTAACAAACATTGAAAAAGGTATCAACTGGTTAATGCCAAGTTTACGTGACGCACTAGAAACGTGTGTATATTGTAAAGAAGCATTTATATACCTACACAAATTCGACGACAAAGTATATTTAGAAACAATCAAGCCTAATCAGATATTCGACCTAAAGCAAAAGTTCGATAAAGTCTATCACGCAGTAATTATTGAGGAAAACGACAATCTTATATTACATAGAATAATCGATATCGAGAACGGCAAAACATATTTAAAATTCGAAGCATATGAACGTGACGAAAAAGGAAAAGAAACAAAAATCACACTAGCAAAGTATAACGCACTAATGGATACAGACTTTAAGCCACAATACATACTAAACTATGAAGTGCTAATCAATATAGACTGCGGACAAGACTTTTTTAGAGATAGCAAAAAATTACTATTAGAGTGTATGCGTATTATTGACATACTAAATGACGAACTAGAAAAGACACGTACAAGGATAGCAACCACACAACATTATCAAACAGGCAATATCATTACTAAATGGCAACCACAAACCAACTTTAATGCAATGCAAATGTCAGTTGGTGATTTAAAAGACTATTTTACATTACTACCTGGAGATAAGGAACATCAGTTATTCCAATTCCTACAAGGTGATATAAGGAACCAAAATTACATAGATACATATAAGTTTTATGACTATCAGATAATACAAATGGCTGGTCTATCACCTGCAAGTTTTGGATATGAAAAAGACGCATACCAAAACACCGCTAGCATAGACCTTAACGCCAATGCTAGTGAAATGACTATTGAAGCAATGAAAACACAAATCGAGCCACAAATAAATCGTTTACTAGAAAACATAAGTAAGTTGCAGAACTCAAACGGAATAACCGAAAACGTAATACCATTAGAGGTACAGTGGAATTATGGATCTAACGAAAGGATAGACGATTGGGACAAGATAGAACTAATACGAGAGATACAACGTGCAATGTCAATACCATACTCAACACGTGCCGAGATAATAGCACCATTACTAAATAAGTTAGTAGACGGTGAGGTAGATACAACCAAATTAATAAGTGAGCATAAAGACGAAATGGGAGATATCAAGATAGACTATGGCGAAATATAACATATACGGCCACGTATTATATAGCGAAATTGAATACGAAAAGCTAATGAATATGACAGAACGTATATTTATTAATTCATTAATGGGTAGAGTGCCTAGTATCACGGAATGGGTAGACAATATATGGGACGTAGACCACGAATATATGATTAAAACTTTAGAAGAGATAAAACGAGACATAATCGAAAGTGATATGCGCTTATATTTGAGATTTAAGGACACAAAAATTGATTTAGATGAAATTATATCAAAGACAAATAAAATACCAAATATGTACAAAATAAACCGAATAGAGACGTTTAAAACAATAGAGCAAAAATACGCAAAGAGAATGTCTAGGATATACAAAGAACGACTAGAAACAATCGACAATATGGACGAACTAGAGTACTTAACAGAGCAAGTCAAAAACTTTCATAAGTTAGAACAAACCATAGTATACAAAAACGGAATGGCAGTTACACCTAGCACGTATCTATCAATGCTATACAACGTTAACCTAACTAGAACAGGTTGGAACCAAACATTTAAGGACGCAGAGTATTTTGAACGTGACTTAATGATACTAGAGACACACCCTAATTCGTGTCCACATTGTGCGCCAATGCAACGGCAAGGTTTATTCGAGGACTGGTAAGTCAAGATATCCTAGTATGGACGTAGCATATCAAAATGGCGTAGGACATCCAAATTGCAAGTGTGAGTGGTCTATATATTGGGATAAATCACAACTAGAAACACAGTACTTGTCAGAAACAACACCAGGCGAATACGAAATGGACCAGAAACGCAAAGCAACGGAACGTGAACTACGTAGGGCCGAGAATGACTTATCAATGTATCAAATGATAGGCAACGGCAAAATGGTTGATAAAACAATGCAGAAAATCGAAAGGTTACAAAGCAAGTTATAAATATTGGTTAGTTAGAGGGTGGCACACCATTATAAAAGGCACGACCCTATCAATGATACTTCTTTGCAAAAAGGAGGACAAATGGATATTAAAAAATATCTAAAAAAAGATATCGAGTTATCAAATGATGACATAGATATCGAAAAACTAACAAATGATTTACGTAAGGGGTACGTAGTAGAAACGGAAATCACAGACAGATTGAACAAAGAGTATGAAGACAAACTAGCACAGGCAACAAAAGAAAACACAACTAAAATAGCAACGTTACAAAATGACTTTGATAGCCTAACTACTAAATACAACGAAGCAGTAAATCAAAACAAGGCGAATAGCCTAAAAGTTTCTATTCTATCTAATGGTTTTAAAAGTGACGATATCGAAGAGGTAGCAAGATTAAGGACGACAATGTATCAAGATATCACCGACGACAATGAAGCGCTAAATAAGGTGAAAGAACGATTTAAGCAAGTCTATTTTGGTACTAATGTAGATACCGCACCAAATGAAAGCAAAATGCAAACAACACCACCAGTAGAACACAAACCACAGATAACTAGAAACACATCAATAAAAGATTTAATGAAAAAATAGGAGGAAATTAAAATGCCAAATTTTAATCAAATAGGTTTAGACCTACAAAGCGTTATGAAAAGAACATACGCAAATTTACTTTACAATTCATCATTCTATAACTTCTTAAATGAGGATTATATCGGAGACATCAGACAAACAGGAGCACCAAGAATTGAAATTTTAAAACAAAAACCAACCACACTTAATTCAAGAGACTACGTTGAAATGAAAAACGCAGTAACACCAGAACTAGCAACATACGACCAAGAAATCGTAGACTTAACAGACTTGAGAATGGACTACTCATTCAGAATACCAGTTACAGTACTAGGTAGTGACGTAATGGGAGCAATTGACGGACAAATCAGATTAAAAGATAGCGCAGTTGCTAAACAAATCGATACATACGGTTTTGGAAAATTATTCGCAGGTGCTGGATCATCAAAAGTATGGAACCCTGCAACCAAAGAAGCTACAATCGATTTACTAAACGAATTAAAAGCTACATTATTCAACGCAGATGTATACGACACATACAGACTAGGACTTGAAGCAATCGCTTATGGTGGTCTAGTAAGTGCCTTAACATCAGTGTTGAAGTATGAAACACTAGCAGGTGTAGAAGGTGTTGACAGAGGAGAAGTGGCAAGAGCATACGGAATTGATATATTCCCAATCAATACAAACGTACTAACAAATAGTGAGAAGGGATACTTCGCTAGTCCAGTAGGAACAGTTGGTGATACATTCTTCTCTAGTATGGTTGAATATCAAGGAAATTATCCAGGTTTCCCAGGATACTATGTAATTGAAGGAAATATCTTATTCGGTGCTAAAGTAGTTAGACCAGAATGTGTAATCAAATTGGTTGCAAGCGCTAGTATATAAGGAGTAATATATGGAACTTTTCACAAGTAGTGAGTATAAAGAACGTTACGGCACAGATATAGATAAAAATAAGATTATAGAAGCAAGCGAAATGATATACGCACAAGTTGGTACTAATATGCGTAGCGAGTGGACATCAGAAACGGTACCACAAAGAGTAAAAGACGCAAGTATGGAACAAGCTAGATTTTTATTAGAGCAAGACATACCACACGTTGATACTAACAAGCTAAAAGCAGGTGAAATGGAAGCCGATTTAAAGTCAGAGTATTCAACACTAGCACTAACAATCTTAGCCAATGGCGGATATCTATATCGTGGTAACCCTATAAATTATAATATGGGACTAAATATTAGTTGGGGAGAATAAGTAATGTTTTTAGTTAATGGAATGAAAGCCAAACTTGTACAACATAATAGGAACGGTAAAAGTCTAGCATATGATGACGAAGATATGAAAACGATTGACATATCAGTAATACCATATAACGTAGACGACGAGGTTAGTTTTGGTACATATACCGAACCTAACGCAATAGGACATTTTATGATAAGACGTAACGTTGATATCAAAGAGGGTGACGAAATTATATGGAACAATCGTACATATTCAGTAGTCAGACTAGCGGATAAATGGATCTATAATCGCATTGAGTATAAGGTAGCACACGTAAAATGATGTCGGTTGAAGCCACACTAAAGTGGAATGAAAAAACTAGAATAAATTTACAACAAGCGCCAGAAAAAGTAATGCGAATGATAGCTAGACAAACACTAGACTTAACTGGTTCTAGTAAAGTAACGGCATATAAAACGGGTAAGACAGAACGTTCAATGTACGAAAAAGGAGTACAAGGCGATATGAGTACGGGGTTATACATTGGTAACTTTACGGACTACGCAATGTATGTATATCCAAAATCTAACGTACATTGGACAAACCCAAATACAAAAACAAAATGGTTCGAGCATATATGGACTACTAAAGGTAGTGGAATAATTGATAGAGCGGTAAAGGAGTGTAAAATATGATACTAAATAGCAAGTTATCAGAAGAAAATATAGACAAAAATCTAATA
>Ga0310691_10001616_pt1 | contig 33741 bp, 31 predicted proteins | sample 176DNAGHGlowgp2_FD_203887 | JGI IMG/M metagenome (GOLD analysis project Ga0310691, IMG submission 203887) | Sheep rumen microbial communities from Palmerston North, Manawatu-Wanganui, New Zealand - 1766 DNA GHGlow gp2 (v2) (version 2) | ecosystem: Host-associated > Mammals > Digestive system >... | reverse complement strand
TGCCCATCTTGCCGAGGATCATTCCCCAGGTGTCCTTGTCGATGGTGGAGAAGCGCGGTTTGTTCTGCGCCATCGCGAGCAGGTTCATCAGCGCGGTGTTCTTCACGTACTGGCTGAACGGGGTCACGAGGGGCGGATAGCCCAGGCGCGGCCACACGTATTCCACTTCGTTGAACAGCTGGACCATCAGGGAGTCGAGGCTGCTCTCCGGCTTGCCGTTGGCGCGCTCGGAGGCGTTGATCGCGGCCTTGAAACCGGTCAGGTCCGCCATCATCGAACCCATCATGCCGCCCGGCAGGCCGCAGCCCACGAGCAGCGAGGTCATCTTGGAGTTGGTGGGGTTGATCCAGTAGCCGAGGAAGTCGTCGATGAACTCCTGGGTCAGGCGGCGCACCTCCATGTAGGCGTCCATGTTGATGTCCTTCACCAGGAAGCCGTCCGCCTTCATCATCTGCTGGACGGTGATCACGTCCGGATGGACCTTGCCCCAGGCGAGGGGCTCCACCGCCACGTCGAGGTAGTCGGCGCCTGCGCGGGCGACCTCCAGCATCGAAGCGGGGGAGAAGCCCGGGCCGCTGTGGCCGTGGTACTGCACCTTGATGTGCGGGTGGTTCTTCTTGATGCCGGCGACCAGCTGGCCGAGCTCCGTGGGACGGCCGACGCCGGCCATGTCCTTGAGGCAGATTTCGTCGGTGCCGTATTCCACGAGTTTCTCCACGAGCTTGAGGTAGTAGTCCACCGTGTGCACGGGGGAGTGCGTGATGGACAGGGCCGCCTGGGAGATCATGCCCGCCTTCTTGGCATACTCGACGGAAAGCTTGAGGTTGCGGTGGTCGTTGAGGCCGCAGAAGGAACGGGCGATGTCGGTGCCTTGTTTCTTCTTGACTTTGAACATCAGTTCGCGTACGTCCGCGGGGACAGGGAACATGCGGATGCCGTTGAGGCCGCGCTCGAGCATGTGCGTCTGGATGCCCGCCTTGCGGAGCGGTGCCGTCCACTGGCGCACGGAGACGTTGGGGTTCTCGCCATAAAGGAGATTTACCTGCTCGAAGGCGCCGCCGTTGGTTTCCACACGGTCGAAGCAACCCATATCCACGATGGCCGGGGCAACCCGGACCAGTTGGTCAACCCGCGGCTGGTATTTGCCGGAGGACTGCCACATGTCCCTGTAAACGAGGGAAAATTTTATTTCTTTTGCCATAGGTCGTTGAAAAAACGAATTCTTACAAAGATAGTGATTTTTCTTGGTTTCCCGTTTGCAAGGAAAAAAAATTATCGTACCTTTGCAACTCCTTCTGAATATGGTGCGATTAGTTCAGTTGGTAGAGCACCAGATTGTGGTTCTGGGTGTCGTGGGTTCGAGCCCCACATCGCACCCCCAAAATTTAGGCCTCCCGAACGGAGGCCTAAATTTTTGGCGCGCGATGCGCCCTTTTAATCCCCCTGCACCCCCAGGGGACGGGGGAAAGGGTTCCCCCGCACGGCTTCGCCGTCCCCCTTCTGTCGGCCGGAGGCCTCCGAGCAGAGCTTGTGGTTAAAACAATTGGGGAAGGTCCGATTATATATGGAGGACCTTCCCCGATGAAAGCGTATCCTGGGCGTGTGGATGGCCTGTTATGTGGGGAAGGTTTCGGCTTTGAAATTAGACCTTTCCTGGCGGATTATGATGAAATATCGGGTGCGACAAGGATTGATGCGGCTGCGGTTTATGGACGTCGATGCCCGTGTTTTCGTGTTTTTTATTTATCTTTGAAATGCTAATACACTTATTGGGAGCCATTGTCCATAGCGTAATGTGTACAATCAGAGTGAATCGTTTTTACTGGCTGACGCTTTTATTCATATGTCTCCTTGGTATGGTGAGTTGTATGTCTGATAACTCCACCATTGATGAGTCGTCAATTGTCATTACCCAAGGTGTCATCAGGGATGATTTTGTAGTCATCCATATCGATGCCAATGCAATAGGCTTGGAAGGATATGATACGGTGCTGCCTGACAAAGAAACGGGTTTCCATCATATCCACGAAATGGGTTATACAATGTTTTATGAAGTTTATAACCCGCAAGGTGTATTAGTTGAGAAAAGGACACAAGACATTGGGAAATTTGGCCCTACTTCTTTCTCAAGACAAGAATTAACTATCCCGAATCCTCAGTGGTGGAGTGAAGATGACCCCGTTGAATATACGCTTATCCTACGTTTGAAGATTGTCAACAAACCGTTATCCATAGCCACAAAAACGTTTCGATTGGTAAAGGATTAACACATATGATGAAACTCTTTTTCTTCCTTATACTGATGCAAATACTCCCTTCGGGTCTTAAGGGAAGGAATCTGGACCCGCCACTTTTTTCAATGATAAAGGCGGCGAACAATACTTGTGTTGTTTATGATTTTGAAGAGAACAAGATACGGACACGCAAGCCCGCCTGGTCTGATGAGGAACGGAGAATAGTTTTACAGGCATTAAATAACCACGGTTTTTATTTCAATGGTGAAAAAGACACGGTGTTGATATGTATGGCGTATGTTGATTTTCTGATTCATTCATACCAAACGCCCTTTGGCAAAGGGGGTTGCCAAATTCCCATCAACATCCACGCGTACTCTTCGCAAAGCGACTTGAACCTCACCCTTGGTGAAGGGGAAGAATATGAGTTATTTGCCAGCCATATTATCGGAGTAGAAGACAGGCTTCCGGAGATAATAAAAGCAAATGATATGGATGCTTTTAGGGCTATCTACGATAAATACCATTCCACAGCTCTTGGTGCAGGACCAGACCACGTTCTTCGAATCGAAATACTAGATAATAAAATAGTATCCTTCTCAGAATGGATTTATGAAATATACGATATGAACTATATGTGGGTCTCTGATGAATAGACACGGCTTCGCCGTCCTCATAGGAGGGCGTTTTTGAGGATGGAACCCGTTTTTCCCGCCTCCCGTCCTCAAAATACCGCGAAAATGAGGACGGAATCGTTATCTTTGTTACCGATCTTAACAAGAAGCAGGAATAACGATATGAAAAAGACATACGACAAGATACTGGAAATCCTTTCCATTGCATTCCTGTGTGTGTCCACATTTCCGCTCTTTATGTTCGGAAAGTTGAAGGATATTCCTGTGCCTCAGCACTATACGAACGGCGAGGTTGACGTCTGGGGAACCCGGAACGTTTTCATCTACCTGTTTTTGATAACCGCTCTTCTTTATGCCTTGTTGTCGGTTCGGACAGCCGTGACTCCTAAGGTATCGCGTTGGCTCAAGTTGTGGGTGATGGTCTGGTTCGCTTTCCTGGCTGTCTCTACTTATTTGATTGCTATAGGAAACCAGAGCTCGATGAGCGTGGCAGTGCGATGGGGCATCCTGGGCTGTGCCCTTGTCCACCTGTTCCTGACACTATTGTTTCAGCGCTGATACGAACATCCCCGGGCACTGCTAACCAGTGCCCGTTTTCATTGAAATCCGGAACGTTATCTGGCGGAACTGACGGCGCTTTGGTAGATGCCGATCATTTCGGAAAGCGTCGGTTCGCCGGCGGCGACGGCACAGCAGCCGATGACGTTTCCGTTCACCAGGGCCGTTTCCGTGTGGCACGTCAGGGATGAACCTTTCCTGAGGTTGGCGTAGGCAATGGGGTATAATCCGCTGTCGTCATACGTGACGCTGTAATTCTTGTTGAGCTTGTGCGCCCTGACCACGATGTCGGCCAGCTTCCGTACGGAGTTCTCCAGCAGCGCCGAAAGTCTCTCGGCGGAAACGCTGGCGTTTTTGGGGAGGATGTCCGGGAGAATGAGCAGATACAGCTGTTCGGTATCGGGGTCGCCGTTCGCCGGAACGATCATCAGGCCCTCGCCGGGATCCATCGGATCGCGCTGGGTAATGGTGTAATGGTCGTATAGGTCGAAGGTGATGCCGGAAGAGGACACGGAATGAGACGGCAGGATCCCCTGGGGCACATCCCTATCGCCAGCCATAACCTCCCGGTAGATATCGACCAGGTCGTCCAGGTTGCCTTTGTTGTTCGCAATGGCGCAGCAGGTGATGAGGAAGCCGTCCGTCAGCGCGGATTCCGCATGCAGCAGGAAGCGGTCCCCGTTCTGGTCCTTGCCGCTGAGGTCCGTATAGGAAACGGGCACACGGGCGTCGTCTTCGAAGCGGATGCGGTAGGCTTGGTCCAGGGTGTAACCGGAAGAGGCCGTGTTCGCGACGACCCCGGCCAGCTTGTCCACTTCCGTGCCCAGCATATCGGAAACTTCTTCCGAAGTGAGGCCGTCGATGCCCGCCAGGGCGTCCGGCAGGACTTTGATGACCAACCGGAGGTTGTCGGGATTGGGGTTCGGGGCAATCCGGAGGACCTCCCCGTCATTCAGTTGGGAACGTCCCCGGACGCTGTATCCGTCCGCCAGGTAGAATGTGATGCCGCCCACGGAGACCCGCTCCTGGGCAAAGAGAAGGGTGCTTCCGGAAAGGAGCAGCAGTGCGATCAGGATCTTTTTCATATTCGGTGTCATTCACTAGTTCCGGGCTCCTTCTACGGCGTTTTCATAGATGCGGACCATGCGGGAAAGCATCTTCTCGCTGCCGGCGACGGAACAGCTGCCGATGACGGTCGTCCCGTCCACGAGGACGGTTTCCGCGTGGCAATGGAAGGGATTCCCGTTGCCGTCTTCACCGTCGAAAGTGGCGTATGCGATGGGGAAGACCTTGGATTCGTCGAACGTGACCGGATAGTCCAGGTCGAGGCCATAGTTTCCAGCGATGTTATCGGCCATCTTGCGGACGGAATCCTTCAGCAACGTCGCGAGCTGTCCGGCGGGCATGTCATCGGCGCCGTCCAGGATGCCGGGCAGCAGGATCAGCTGCATCATGTCGGTGTCGGAGGCGCCGTCAACCGGGGCAAGGACGACGTTCGCACCGCCATCCAGCGGGTACTGGTCGGTAACGGAGAAGCCGTCGTCCAGGTCGAAGGTGATTCCGGCGAGAGTTTCGGGATGGGTGGTCACGGGCTTGCCGATAATCTGCTCGATGTAGGCCCTGATCTCGGGCGGAATGAAGGAAGAATACTTGGGATACAGATAGATTCCGGCACCGATCAGTACGGCCAGGACCAGCAGGGTGGAAAGGCATCCTCCTCTCCTCCTTCTCTTCGGGGGCTGGGGCGGCGGATAGTAGGGCTGCTGCGGCCCGTAATACGGCTGTTGCGGCGGCCCGTAATAGGGCTGCTGTCCGTAATTCTGATAATAATAAGGATTGTTGGCTGGCATAGTCAAATGTTTTTTATTGAATCATTTTCATGTCGGTCCGTGTGTTGTCAATACAGGTCCTTTTCTCCTTCCATCGCATCTTGGGCGGTGCGGCGTATGGTCGTGTTCAAGTCCACTTCCTTGGGGAAGATCTCGATGGAAGGCGCAGGCTCTATGCCGATGAGTTCGTCCACCTCCGTGATGAGCGAGAAGGCTTCGGTAGCCTCTTTGGAGAGGTCTTTCCCTTCGGCCTTGAAAGAAGCATAGAACTCGATGAGGGCCTTGCTGTCGCCTTCGACGGTCGTCTCGAGCATATCGTCTATGCGCCCGCGCAGTTCGTAAGCGGCTTCTACTTTCTCGATATCAAGCCTGTTAGTCAAACCGTTGGTTTCCAGTATTTTGAGCTTCTCTTCCAACGTGCGGTCCATGCCTTTGGGGAACTGTCGTCCGGCTTCGCGCAGGTGGCTGAGCGCTTCTTTTCGATAAGCCTTCGCCCATTCGGGGTCCATGGCTTCGGCCGCTTCTTTCATGCAGCGTTCGAAGTGGTCGAGCGGCTCCTTGACCTTATGGATCTGGACGTCTTCGACCAGTTGCGCGTTGTCGAATTGCTGCGCGGCCGTGCCCTTGGGGTCAACCACCTTGCCTACATCGGAGCGGAAGGATTCCGGCCCGTCGTAGGAGACGGCGGTCTGCTCGGCCTGGAAGCCCAGTTTGTCGGCGTCCCAGGGCGAGAAGTTCTTGCTTCCCGTGGCCTGGAAGCAGTATTCGTCGTTCCAGTAGCGGCTGGCCAGCTCTTCGGGGAGGTCCTGGCCCTGTACCCGGATGGTATAATCGTGGTCCATGCCGATCTTCTTGCAATTGACGGCGTTGACACGGGTGCTGTTGCCCGTGGCTTCGAAAAAGGTGATCTCCGATTCGTGCACGCCGAAGTCCTTAGCGATCTTCTGTTTGAGCGCCTTCTTCACGTCGGCGTGGAGAATCGTGTTCTCCATGGTGAAGCGAAAGCGGTACTTGTCGATGACATGGGTGGAATTGAGGTAATTCTTGGCGTAGCGGTCACACTGGATGGAGAGCACCAGGCTCTTGAGTTCTTCAGGTGAGACGTCGGCTTTATTGCAGGCTTCGATGAAGCGCTTGACCTTGATCTCGGCTGCTTCCTGGGCCTCCTGGGCGAGTTTGCGAAGCTCTTGAAGCTCCGGGGAAGTATCCAGCAGTTCTTTTCCTTTCAGGAGCTTCCCCTTCCCGCGCAAGCGCCCGTCGATCCTCCATTGGAGGACCTTCTTGCCGGCGCGGGCGAAGCGGGCGGCATAACCGATGGCGGAATAGCTGTTGCAGAGACTCTTCTCGATGGCTTTCAGGTCCTTCCTGACAAGGTCGGCTGTCTCGGCAAGCGCCTGTCCGACCTGGGTGGTCGAGAGTTTGCCCATTCCATAGCCCATCGCTTTCTGCCCGGCCCAGTTCTGGCACGCTTCAAAGTACGCGAACTTGGCGCCGACCAGGAAATCGTCCAGGACGGTGCTGTTTTCGTTGTAGGACGCTTTCTGGCATTCGAGCAGGAAAGATTTCGGCGTATAATAGAGTGTTTCCGACCAGCCCAGGGTGCAGATTCCGAGCATCAGCCGGCCCAGCAGGGTCTTGGGCTCCCGTTCCGCGAAGGCGGCCATGCACATATTGAAGCCGTCCCCGAAGTCACACTCCTCCCAGACATTAGCATTTTCCGCGGTGTAGATGGGACCGATCTCGCCGCGCATGATGCGAAGGTAGAGACTCTTCGTCAAGTGGAACTCCGGCATGTAATAGCCGAAGCGCTTGTCGAAGGACGCGAGCATCATGTCGCATTTGTAGATCAGGGCTGCGAACTCGGGCGAATGCACCGAGGAAAGCAGCTTGTTGCGCATATAGGTAATCCGCTCCTTGACCTGCTCGTCGAAGCGGATCAGGTCGCTCAGCTCGCCCTCGTTGCCCGTGTAGCGCATCGGCATCGAAATGACCATCGAGGTCTGCTGCGCGTCGAATTCCCGGTCTTTATACCGGGCGGTCGCCTTGATGTGGCCCTTGCAGCGATTGGGCGGTACCATGACGGCGGAGGGGATGATCTCATAGGTCTGGGTGCTCACGGGGACATCCAGGATGCCCTCCCGCCGGGTGGTCTTCCAGGCAGAGCCCGTTTCGATCTTGAACCCCAGTTCGGAGACCGGGTTTTCGATCCGCTTGTCCCGCTTGCCGAACCATTCGAGTGATTCGGGCACATCCGTCAGACTGACTTCCAGCTTGTCCGGAACGGGACTGGCAATCTTGTTGCGGTCTTCGTCCCAGACGAAAAGCGTGAGGTCCAGGCGGGTGTGGGCATAGGCCAGCGGTTTTTCATAATCTGTCGGCTGCTCCTCCTCCTGGTAGATGCCTTCCGTGCCCTTGACGACGGAATAGGCCTTGATGTGCCCGACTTCGAGGCGCAGGCCTTCGTAGAAGCGGTGGATGGGGAGTTGGTCCGTGACCGTCCGTTCGCCGTCCTTCACCTGCTCCTTGGCCGTGATGCTAAGATAACAGTTGTCCAGGCGGCCGGGTGTCGTCTCCCGGGCCTGTTCTTCCGTCAGGTTGTCGGTCAGTTCGAGGCTCCAGGAGCCCTCCTTGTCCGGCTTGACTTTGGAGAAGGAGAAAGTCCGTTTCTTGTCGTTTTTCATCTCGACCTCGAAAGTGAGGTCTTTCCCCAGGCCGACGACATAGAACCAGATGGTCTCTTTCTTCTTCCGTCCGGCGATATAAGTGACGTTGTCCTGGCAGAAGAAGATGCGCTTGTTGTCTTCTATCTTGAAGGTGACGTGATTGCGGAGCAGTCCGGTCGGGCCGTGGAAGGAGAAGGTGACGGTACCTTCTTCGGGGATTACCTGGCGGTCGGGTTCCGGCACCTGAATCTTGGCGCAACGGTATTTGCCGGTCGTGCCGACGGCCAGCAGGGAAATGTTCTGCCCCTCGATGATCTGGATGGCTTCGGTCAGGTCCGGTCGTTCGATATGTTTTCCCTGGGCCGTGATCTCCTCGATGCGGGCCCCGACGATCTTGGGATCGTCGCCGACCCGGAGGGTGTCGCCGAATTCCTTGTACAGGACCATCTGGTAGCGGCTGAGGGACTTGTCGGCGGTATCCGGATCGGTACCCTTGTCCCCTTTCTTGCCGCCTTTCTTCCCCTTCTTGCGCAGGCGGCTGACCACGATGCCGCCGGCGATGACGGCCACGGGGCCCAGGATGACCATGGGCGGGATGTCGGAAAAGAATTCGCCGATGGCCTCGATGGGACCGATCTTCCGGTCATAGACCGGTTCGTCGCCGACGTACTTGTAGGTGTAGGTCTGCCCTACGAAAACGTCGGGCATGAGGCGCCCTCCGGAGGCAACGGCGGGCTGTGACGCTCCGATCCTGATAATCAGCCTGGATACCCGGGTGGGGACGAATTCGTCCATGTGCATGTCCTGGGAGGCATACCGGGAGACGACTCCGTCGCTGGTGGATGCGGTAGCCCAGCGGAACGGGTAGTCGGCGAGGGTGAAGCCCTGGCTCGGATCGTTGCGGTCCTCGACGGCGATGATTTCGACAACGCCGGCCAGGTGGGCGGGATTCTGCTCCTCGGGGCGGAAGACGGGGGAGCCGTTCCTGTCCAGGACGCTGAACTGGAAAGCCAGGTCCGCCTCGTCCCCGAAGCGGATCTTGTCGGGCGGAGTGGGCCATTCGACCCGGGCTCCGGAAAAGTGGGTGGCGCTGTTCGTCCGGACTGTCCAGATCAGGGAATTGCGGTTGGCGAAGTCGGCCTTGGCGTCGCTTTTGTTTGTCTGTGTGCTCTCAAGCACCCAGTATCCCTCATTTGCGCAGACCGTTCCGCCTGACGCGGCGAGCAGCAGGCAGCAGCAGAGCAGGAGGCGGAAGCGTCTCATGGCGGGTGGTGTTTACAGCCGGGACCAGCTGGCAATCGTTTTCCCGGAATCCTCGTTGGAAGACATGGCCGACGGGGGTTTATTTGCCCGCGGCGGCGGAGACGACGTCGGCATAGATGTCCGTGAGCCCGTTGAGCTCATCCGAGTCGGCCGCGACCGCATAACCGGCGGTGATCATCTTCTTGTTTACCAGGGTGGCTTCGGTGTAGGTCCTGACGTTCCGGCCCTGGGAATCCTTCCCTTTCCCGTAGGAATAGGCGTGCTGGTGGTAATAGCCGTCCGAATTGTCATCGAAGTAGATTTTCGGATCTTCGGTCATGCGGACGCCCGGCATCACGGTGTTCAGGTACTGTACCCGGACGGCGAGCAGGTCGGCCACCTGGTCGGAGCTGAGGTTGCGGACATTGGACAGGCCTTCCTTCTGGACTTCCGCGTACAGGAAGTCGTTCGGGTTGGACTTGGAAGTAACCCGGATGCTCTCGCCGCCGCCCAGGTTGTCCACCCTTCTGACGGAATAGTCGGGTGCCACTTCGAACGCGACGTCGGCGACGGAGGCGCGTACCGCACGAGCCTGTGTGGGCGTGCTGCCGCCGCCCCCGCCGCCGACGGTACCGACCGTGATGCCGTTCTCGTAGTTGATGTGCACGTCCGACCCGGTGCCGGTGGGCATCGGAACGGTGTTGGGAAAGTCGTTGGAAGAACGGTTGGTGTGGGTCTCGCCGGTCTGCTTGCTCGTGAGGTCCAGCGTCACGGTAAAGGGGACGCCGACGATGTCGTTCTGGCTCGGGAGCCTGTACGGGATGCGGATTTCCAGCTTGATGCTCTTGCCGTCATAGGTCATCCCCTGGATGGGTGCGGTGTTGTTGGTGGCACGCGTGGTGCTGGTGAGCCGTTCCTGCCGGACGGTGCGGTTCTGCTCCACCCTGTAGGTTATGTCGGACCAGGAAGTGAGCTGCCCCGTCCACACGGCGCCGGCGGAGGTGATGTCCTGGGCGCGGACGGACGGAAGCTTGCCTTTCCAGGTGAAGCCGTCTACGTTGGCACCGTTGCCGTCGGAACTGATGGTCAGGTCGCCGGAGGTACTGTTGATGGTGCAGGTGACCGGGGCGGAGCCGGGTAGGCCGGAGGCGCTGCCCTTGAATACATATGTCGCCGGGCGCTGTGCCAGCAGGGCCGTGCAGCAGAGCAGCAGGCCGGTCAGGATCAGGGTAATCTTTTTCATGGTCATCGATCAGTGTTATTTGCGACTAATATACGAATTAATCCGATTTTACAAGGCTGCGTTGACGTCTTTCACCGCAGCGGCGCACTCCTCGACCACGGATTCGATCGTGGCGCCGAACCTGCTGTCGAGCGCAGCCCGGGCCTGCTCCAGCGTGACGGAGGGGACGCCCGGGGGCGGGGGATTGCCGAGTCCCTCGAGAATGCGGATCTTGGCCATCAGCTGGGTATAGTCCAGGCTGGCGCCTTTCTTGGCGGCCGCCTCGATGCGGGGAATCAGGATGCGGTTGAACTGCTTGACGTTCTGGCGGACGCCTTCTTCGATCAGGGCTTCTCCGTAGCCGAGCACGTGCAGGGCTTCTTCTTCGTAGCCATACCGGAGCAGCTGCTCGGCCGTTTCGTGGGCTTGCTGCCCCCGCCCCAGCCATTCCTTGCATTTGTACAGATAGGTCTCGGCGATGCGGTCGGCATCGACGAGCTTTTCCGTCTGCCGGGTCGGATCGATGATGCGGGTGAGGTCGTCGCCGTAGGACTCCAGGCCGAACTTCCCGTGTACCACGGCCTGGTCGGCCTTGATGATGGTCTTGAGACGCTGGACCTTGTCGACCGGGATGAACTTGTATTGCATCTCGTTGAAGGCTTCGCTGTAGGCGTCTTCCATCAATTCCTCGCCGATGTCGTACCATTTGCCGTCCTTGCCCTTGATCTGGTAGGTGACGTCGCGGTCGGCGCCGATCTTGCGGCCGAGTTTCAGGTCATCGCCGGCGTTGCCCGTCGCGCCCTTGAAAACGCGGATTTCGGGATCTTCCACGAGGTTCCCCTTTACTTTGATCTTCTGCTGCAGGCGCTTGATCACCACCGGGTCCAGGTCGTTGTAGATTTGCTGCATCTGGGCGTTGTAGTGGGCCCGGAGCAGATCGGACGGCTGGGTGCGCAGGAGGTTCTGTGCGGTCTTGTTGCCCTGCAGGGCGAGGGTGGCGCGGCGCACCTCTTCCTGCGTGGCCGTGGGATTGTTCATCACGCGTTTGAACTCGTCGACAACCTTCTGGGCGTCTTCCCGGGCGATCTGGGCGCTCTTCTTCCGCAGTTCGGAAGTGATGAGCGACTTGGCTTTCTTCCCGGTACCCTCCACGACATCGTCGGCCGCCTCTTTTACGCCTTGGGCCGTCTTATCGGCCAGTTTCTTGACCTGGTCGGTGGCGTCATCCGCCATTTCCTTGGCATTCTTGAGGGTCTCCTTTACTTTCTTGGCGGCGTTGCCGATCTGGTCGGCATTCGGGGCGCTGCTGTAGGCGGGCCGGTTCCCGAGGATCTTGTTGACACGGGTGGTCTCCGTGGCTTTCTTGGAACTTTCGGCGAGCTTCTTGGTCTGTGCCGCCAGCTTCTCGAGTTTGGTGGCCCGGTCGGCGCGCCATTGCTTGAACTTGCTGAAGCCCTTGCCGAGGCCGGCGAAGAGCAGCTCCATCGCGATGATCTTCAGGCTGACCTGGGCGAACCCGCCCCAGACGCTGTCGCCGCCCTTGTCCACATATTCCTTCATCTCCGCGAGGGCGCTGACCGGCGTCAGGATGACCTCGGAGACACCGCCCGTCACGATGCCCAGGCCGATGCGGCAGATGATGACCGGAATGGAGCGGTCCATCGCGGCGATGGTGGCGATAGCGGCGTCGAAGTCCTCATCGTCCGGCGAGACAGTCTGCTTGACCGCGAAATAGGTGCCGATCTCGCCGCTGGCGAACTGCTTGAAGATGTGCATGATGTTCTCGTAGTCCGCATCGTCGTAACCGAAGACCTTGTCGTGGCCCTCGATCATCACGGCAATCTTGTAGAACAGCGGCCGGAGTTCCGCGAAGCGGCGGTCCATCACGATCTTGCGGCGCAGGTCGATGAGGTTCTCCTGGCGCTTGAGGTCTTCCTGCAGGTATTTGTCGTAGGCCCGGATGGGGTCGCTTCCGGGCGGAATCTCCACATCCCGGTAAGGCTGGGAGTTCAGCGGGACGACCATCTCCTCCTTGAATTCCTGGCCGTGCCACTTCACCTTGACCGTCACCTTGGCGTGGCTGCGGTTGGGCGGTACCAGGAAGCCCTTCGTGGCGCGGATGATGCCCCAGAACGACCCGTCCGGCATATTGCCCACGTACTCGTACTTGAATTGGAGCAGTCCGCAGGGAGACGGGACGTCCTTGCCTTCGAAATCGCGGAAGAACAGGTTCTCATAGAGGTACAGCTCGCCTGTGGTGGGGACGTAACCGCCGCTCTTCTCCTTGTCCACGAAGAGGGTGCTGTTCCTGAAGTCGTCCTCGAACTTGAATTCCGGGGGGCCGTCCAGTTCGCCGATCGACACCGGTCCGATCTTGTTGTCCTTGAGTTCGTCCACGACGACCAGCTGCATGTCGATGCGGGTCTCCGCTGGCTTCTTGCGCCGCCTGGAGCCGCGCGGCGGCAGGATGTCGTGGTCGGGCGTGCTCTCCAACTCCACGAGGAATCCCTTGAGCGCCTTGAGTTCGACCCGGAATCCGAGATGGATGCGGTTGATGACGAAACTTTCCGTCACCTCGGGGCGGTTTCTGCGCGGCGTGACCCGGATGGTACAGTTGTAGGATTCGATCGTGCCGGCCGGCGCCTTGTCGTCGCCGGACTCGGTAAGGTTGATGCGGAAGAGGTCCGGATTTTCGTCGCTCTGTTCCAGGTCCGCCGTAAAGTGCCCGTATCCGGCTTCGTCCAGGGTGATTTCCAGCCCTTCGGGCGAAGAGGCCGCCCCGAAAAGACCGAATTCCATGAACAGGGTCTTTCCCTGTCCGGCGGCGAAACTGATGGCGGGCTCGACGATGATGGCAGCGGCATCGTCCACCTTGAAGTCCACGTGGTTGACGAAGCGCCCCGCGGGACCCCGGAGGGCGAAACTCACCCGGGCCATGTCCGGGCAGCTGCCGTCGGCTTCGCGCTCCGCAGTAACCATGCCCATCATATAGAGGCCTTCGATCTTCTGCCCGTGCACCTTGGCGTTCTTCGTACCGATGACGGTGATCAGCCGGGCCAGGTCCGGGCGGTCCACGACGTCTCCGTTCGGGGTGATCTCTTCGATGCGGGCGCCGACCTTGACGGGCGGGTCGTCCAGCACCAGCGTGTCTTCGAAGTCCTTCCAGATGACCATCCGGTAGGAACTGACGATCTTCTCTTCCGGTTCGTCTTCCTCCTCCTGCTCCTCGTTCTTCTGGTCTTCTTTTTCCTTTTTCTTCTTTCGGTTCTTGATGATGCGCCAGCCCACATAGGCTCCGGGCGGAATCAGGAAGATCTCCCACGGGATGTCGGTCCCGTCGCTGTCCCCGCGCTCCTTTCCGGCGGGCTCAACGTGCTCGACGTCCACGAAGGCCTGACCGCTGAAGCGATAGTGATACCGGATGAGGGCCCCGGTGACGTTGGGGTACTTGGTGTCGGCCATGGGGTCGCTCGAGCCGAAACCGCTTTGGCTGGATACGGTGGGATTGACATCGATGGTCAGGGTCCAGGAGCCGTCCGGCAGGAAATCATCTCTCTGGGTTACGTTTCTCTGCGTGGAGGACGTGAGACTGAAAGTGCCGGATGAAGTCTTTTGGTAACAGGGGACGACGGAGACTTTGTTAAAGAACCAGTCCGGTTCATAGATAAACCCGCTGCGCGCCACGCCGCTCTTGGTGTGCATATCCGCACTGATCTCCCAGGTGGGGATGTCCATGAGAACCTGATCCAGGTCGTGTTCAAAGATGGGGGAGGACTCGATGGCCCATCCGATCTGTACGTCGTCCTCCTGCCGGAAGGGGATCTTCTCCGGCACGGACCACCGGGCCGTGATCACCACTTCCGCCGAATGCCTGACGTTATGTCCCAGCCGATCAGGCTCCTCCACATAAATGTAGCCGTGGTGCGTGTTGCGGTAGGTGAGGGAACTCCCGGTTACCGTGAAATAAGGGATGTTTGTACTGCGCACGATTTCGGTCCGGTCAAGGATCCAGAACAGTTCTTCATCGTTCTCCTGTGCATACAGGACGACGCTCGCCAGCAGGAAGCCGGCGAGCAGGAGACCGGGGAGGCGGAAGCGGGCGGTCATCAGATGATCTTGAGCAGTTGTACGATGATGAAAATGACCAGTATGATGACCACGGGCCAGAAATACCATTTCCGTTTGTTCTTGGCCTTGCCGGGGGCTGCGGCGACAGGTTGCTGGGGCGGGTACTGCGGCTGCTGGGGGTACTGCGGGGCTTGCTGCCCCTGGGCGCGGGGCTGTTGCTCCTGCTTGGGCTTGTCCCATTGGACCAGGACGAACTCGCCCTTTTCCGCGGGCGCCTGGACGGAGGTCTCCTGCGGCGGAGCGTCAGAAATGGTTACGGTCGCACCCTCCGGTGCATCGATGACGATGCCTTGCGGCGAAGGTGCCGCCGGCCGGTCGGGCGGAGGTGCAGGTTGGGCGGGCCGAACCGGCTGCGCCTGGACAGGTTGTCCCTGGTAAGGGGGCTGTTGCGGCCCGGTTTGGGGTGCTGCGGGAGCGGCAGCAATCGGCGAGCCGCACTTGGTGCAGAATCTGGCGCCGTCGGGCACGGGGGCGCCGCAGTGGGTACAGAATGCCATGGCTGGGTGTTATTTTGCTTGGGGGCAGTGCCGGCGGATGAAATCGAGGACGAAATCGAAATCCTCCCTGGGCACATAGACTTGGTTGCGGTCGAGCAGTTTGTTGACCTTGATGAGTTTCAGGGCACGGCGGGGCTTGATCCGCCGGACATTCGGGAAATCGGAGGTGAAGGTGGTGCGCGAGGCGGCGAGCATGCCGGCGCCTATCGTGGAGGGCCTCTTGGCGAAGATGCCCACGAGGGCGGTCAGCAGGCCGAGTTTCTGCGCCCGTTTGGACTGGGCGGCTTCCTGTTCGTGTACGATGCAGTTTTCGTCCATGGTGAAATGGACGATATACTTGCCGCCGTACATCCAGGCCACGAGGAGGTAGGCGAGCAGGATGATGACGACGAAGACCGCCATCACGACCAGCCAGACCTTGGGGTTGCTGCCGCTCCAAAGGCGGTCGTTCCATTCTTTCTGCAGCTCGCCGTTGCGGGCCAGGGCGATGACGTTGATGATGAACGGGATGCTGAGCAGGATGAGGAAGATCTTGTACACGACCAGGATGATGGCCGGGTTCTTCAGCATGTTGAACTCGTAGGTCCAGCGGTATTTGCCGTCCTTGCAGAGGGAGACGCGGCTGCCCTCGTAGTTCGTGTCCGCCAGGGGACCTGCGGGGGGAGTGAAAGTATCCATATTATGCGCCTAAGCCTAAGGGGTCCAGGGCGATCAGCAGGGCGGAACCGATGCCGATCAGGGCCCACATCCACCACTTGATCTGGCCCTGCTTCTGTTTCTGCGCTTCACGGGCGGCGCGGACCTTGTCCATGTAGCTCATCTTCGGGGGCTGCTGGTACTGGGGCTGCCGGTATTGGGGCTGCTGGTAGTACTGGGGTTGCTGGGGCTGCTGGTACTGGGGCGGGGCGCCGAGCGGGGTGCCGCAGTTGGAGCAGAAGCCGGCGTTGTCGGGGAGCTGCGCTCCGCAGTTGGGACAGAATTTCATGGCTTAACGGGCGTTGGGACAATGGGAACGAAGGAAATCGAGCACGAACTGGAACCCCGCGTCGTCGATGTAGATCTGGTTGCTCTTGAGCGTGCCCTTGACATAGATGGTGTTGCGGCCGGGGGCGGCCTTGATGCTCCGGACCTTGCTGAACTGGTTGGTCAGCTTGTTGCGGCTGGCCGCCAGGATTCCGGCACCCGTCGCGGCGGGGTTGCCGGCGAGCACGCCCGCCAGCATGGCGATCCAGCCGGCCACCTGGGCCTTCTTGAACTGCCTGGGCAACTGGACGTGGGCGATCTGCTGTTCGTCCATCTCGAAGAGGACGCAGTATTTGCCGCCGTACATGGCGGCCACGACCAGATAGGCGAGCAGGATCAGGACGCACAGGCCGGCCAGGACGAAGGCCATCACCTTGGTGGTTTCCAGGAAATTGCTGAAGCCGTCCATGATGTTCAGCAGCAGCCACATACCGCCGGCGATCCCGCCGAAGACCTTCAGCAGGGTGAGGAGGATCGCGGGGTTCTTGAGCATGCTGAGCTCATAGACCCAGCGGTAAACGCCGTCCTGGCAGAGCTGGACGGTTCCGCTGAGCTGCGAGGGGTCGACCTCCGGGGCGCCATAGGGCGGCGGGGCCTGGGTATATGCTCCCGGAGCAGGAGCCTGGGGCTGCCGGTACTGGGGCGGGGTGCCGGTCTGGGCGCCGCAGTTGGAGCAGAAGGTTGCGTCGTCGGGGAGCTGGGCCCCGCAATTACTACAGTATTTCATGTTCAATCCGGATTGATAGCCCAAGATAAGAAAAAACCCGCAAAGAATTGACTTGCGGGACAATAAAAAAATAAAAAGACCGGATGCGGCGGCCTGCCGGCGGTCTATCGGGCGAGTTTCTTCGCCTGGCGGAGCAGCTTGCGGGAAGGCACTGCGTCGCCCTTGAGGGGCGCGAGATACCAGCGGACCGTCCAGTGGAGCTCTTCGCCCGGCTGGAGGGTGGTGTAGGCGCCCTGGTTCTCGATTTCGACGAAGGTCTTGCCGGTATTGACGTAAATCTGGATCTCCGCTTCGTTGGGAGCGGCCTCTCCGTCCTTCAGGTCCTGGAACTTCTTGACGAAGAGCAGGCCGTTGTCGGCGAAGGCGAGCCAGCCGTTGCCGTTCGCGTTGACCTTGCGGTTGGCGCGGGCCTCGTCCAGCGTGTACCAGGCTGCGCCTTTCCCGAAGACGAAAGGCAGGCCCTCCATGTTGTTGGCGGGCTCCACGGCCTTGGCCTGGAAGAAGATCATGCCGCCGTTGGGCACGCGGGAGATTTCCCACGGGGCCACCTGGCGCACTTCGCCGGACTCGTTGACGATGGTATAGGTGATGACGAACGCCCCGTCCTTGGGATCGGTGTTGAAGACCTTGCGGACGCGGTAGCCGAAGCGCTCGGATTTCTCGCCGGTCAGGATGAGCGTGAAGCCGTTCACCTCGGCCTGGTAGGGCTTGGTGTCATATTCCGGCACCGGAGGCCAGTTCCATTCGCGCTGCGGGCTGGTCCAGAAGGTGCTGCCGAAGGAGTTCGGCATGCGGCCCTGGTTCAGCAGTTCCGCCTCGCCGAGCCGGAAGGACATGATCTTGCCGCCGTGCGCGGCATCGACGGTCATCGTGACGTCGCCGGCTTTGATGTCATATTTCCCGTCTTCGAGGGGAGTGATCGTCTGGGCGGACAGCGTGCCGCAGCCCAGGGACAGCGCTGCGAGCAGCGGAAGGAGATACTTTTTCATTGTGGTCGGTTTGTGTTGGTCGTATGCAAATGTAGCAAAAAATCAATAGATGTCATCGAGGGTGATGTTGCCCATCACCGGGACGGCGGGGTCGTCCACCATCGCGTCGATGACACGGCGGTTCCCGCCCATGACGTTCTCTTCCAGGAAGCGGCGCTGCTCGGGCCAGGTCGCAATGAAGTTGGCGGCCATGTCGTGGGAGTGGTCCTTGAAACGGTAGATGTTGTAGACGTATCCGTTCCGGGCGAGGACCTCGGCAATGGCGCTGCTGCCGAACATCCCCCGGCGCCCGAAGGCGGTCTTGTCATAGGCCACGGCGCCGTCGGCGGTACCGTGGATGAGCAGCTGCGGACAGGGGGCCAGGCTGCGGTAGGCGGGCACGCCCTCGTCGCTCATGATCGCGCCGGCGAACGACATCACGCCGACGAAATTGAAATCCAGGGGCAGGACGGCCGTGCGCGGCGTCCCGTTGCAGATCTCCCACTCGCTGGACAGGCTGATCATCGCTCCGGCGGAACTGCCGGCGATGACGATGTTGCCCATGTCCACGCCAAGTTCCGCGGCGTGGTCCGAGAGGTAGCGGACGGCGGAAAAGACGTCCTCCACCCCGATGTCCACGGCGTGCTTGGTCTTGTCCGCCGCGTCGATCAGGTGCAGCGGGTCGAAGCGCATCCGCACTCCTTTCAGCCCCAGCCGGTAGTCGATGGAAATCACGCGGTAGCCGTTTTCGGTCAGGAGCTTGAACCAGGGCAGGAAATAGGCGTCGTCGCGCCGCCCGGACACGAACCCGCCGCCGAAGACGAACAGGATGCTGGGCCGGTCGGGGCCGTCCGCCGATACGGAACCGGGGACCGGTTCATAGATGTCGAGCCGGAGGTCGCAGGTGTCCCGCCGGGCGAAGACATAGGTTCCGGAAAGGGTCTGCCCGGCCGCGGACAGGGCGGCGGACAGACAGATCAGGAGGAGCAGGGTCAGGCGTCTCATTTCTTGAATTCAAAGCGGATGTCGGCAGGGATGCCTTCCAGGCGCAGGGTGCGCAGGTCCGCGTCGTAGTCGGCGCTGCGCTTGGCGTAGCGGCTTTCGAAATCGGCCGCGAAAGCGTGGTCGCCGGTCGCCTGCGTCTTCAGGACGAGGGCGGTGAGGTCGGACAGGGCGGATTCCATCTTCGCGAAGTCGAGGGAGTACTGGCCCGTGGCTTTGCGAACGCAGGCGCCGGACTCGCGGAGATAGTTGTAAATCATGATGTTGGCGCGGCCGATGGGGGACATTTCGCCGAAGCGCTCGGAACGGAGCAGCGAGGCGAAGAAGGTCGCAAGGGCGTCTTCCTTGGTGAAGATGTGGTGGATGTCGAAGTGGCTCTGGAGCTTGCAGACCAGCAGCACGCCGGCGGCGTTCACCTTCAGTTCCTCCAGCGCGAGGGCCGTGCTGCCGAGGGCTTCGTTGACGCTGCCCTTGCCGTTGATGGTCTCCTTGACGCCCAGGCCGTGGGCCACCTCGCGGAAGGCGACGTTCCACAGGAAGGCGTCGGGGGAGAGGTGCTGGGCGGCACCCGGATCTAGGAGCAGTTTGCCTGCGGGATCGACGATCTTGTTGTATTTCGCGCGGATGATGTTCTCGAGCAGGATGGTGCGCGAGCCCTTGTCCCGCTGGACGTCGTTGTCGAACGGCAGGTTGAGGGCGATCACCTTCACGCCCGCATTGGCCTTGCCGGCGTAGTAGAGGGCGTCGCAGGAGAAGATGTTGGAGCCCGCGCCGGGCTGGAAGGTCTTGTAGGCGGGGTCGCCGGGGAGGTCCTGCTGGAACTCGCCGATGCGGCTGACGTACTGCATGAGCTCCCGGGTGCGCGCTTCGTTCTTCAGGAGCACGAAGGCCTCGTAGGAGCGCTTCAGGCCCAGGAGCTGGTCGTCGTCGGCCTCGTTGGGCCCGATGACGAGGTCCATCTTGCTGTCGTCCATCTCCAGCCAGGCCAGGCCGCTGTCATAGTAGCGGTCGGTCCTGAGCGCCTCCACCTTGCTGAGCAGGTACTTCTTGACGCTGGGCTTGATGGTGATGTCCGCGGCGGCGGTGAGGTAGTTCGCGATCTTGTCGATGTGCTCCTTGAAGGCGTCGTGATACCAGACGGCCTGCAGGGCGCCGTCCTCGCCGCGGCGGATCAGGGTGTACGGGCTGTTCTTGTCCGGATCGTCGAAGGCCTTGAACTCTTCCGGGCTCATGTCAGCGGGGTAGAAGCCCGCGCCGGGGAGCCGGTCGGCGTAGCCTTCCACGAAGGATTTCCCGTCCGTTCGGTCCCAGGGGCCGTAGTTGATTTCCGCGAAGGTCTTCTGCGCGGGGTCTTCGATGCCGGAGAGGAGGGCCTGCCGGTCCCCGAAGTACTGCTCCCAATAGATGGCGTCCGCTTCGTCGGCGGCGAAGCGGTAGAGGTTCAACACTTCCTTGCCGTTGTCGCTGATGCCGCTCAGGTCCGGGGCTTCGATGGTGACGACCGGATAATTATCGACTCTTCTGCTGAAGGGGGACTTGGCTGACTGCCGGCAGGAAACGAGCGCCGCGAGGGCGATGGTGCCGAGGATGAAGATTTTTTTCATGTCTGCAAATATACGCAATAAAGTGGCGCGATGAATTAAAAATTCATTATTTTTACGGAGTTAACACAGAACGCATTATGGGACTCTTTAAGAATCTTCTCGAATCGGTGGCCGGGATCGACCTCAACAAGGTGAAAGATGCCATCAGCAACCTGGCGGAACAGGCCGCCAACCAGACAGCCGCTCCTGCCCGCGAGACGCCGGCCTACGTTCCTTCCGAGGAGGCCGAAGCGCCGGACTGGACCCCGGCCGAGTGGCGCGACTATTTCCGCGGCATCCTGCAGGCGGAATTCCCGATGTACGACGTCCGTGAGAACGTGCCCGTGACCGAAATCGCAGGCCCGGCGGCCGACGTGTTCCAGCTGTACAAGACACGCCCGGCTCAGGCGTACCGTGCCGAGTGGGGCCAGCCCTACACCTTCGTCCTCTCCCAGGCCGGCGTGCCGAGGGGCGTGGTGATGCTGGGTGCCGGAAAGAGCCATGCGCAGAATGTCAAGTATCTGATCGCCAGGATGTTCGCCAAGAAGTGCGGGCTTCCGTATATCAATTTCTACACCCAGATGCCCAACGAGCGGGACTACGTCGTCTCCCGGCTCCACCGGTTCCTGGGATAGTCTTTCCGGAAAAAGGGGATGCAACCCCGTTGCGCCTGCGAAGGACGCAGCGCGGTCCGCTTATAGGGTCTTGCAGGCGGCCGGACCGCGTACCCGTCCCGTGATCGGAAACTTTTCCGATTCAAACTCCTTCCCCTTTTTCCTTTTTTTGCAATGGACGGTATCCTCGGACAACTGGACAGCCAGGCGGTATGGGAGGAATTCCTCTCGCACCGCCTGATGAAAGGTCGTTTCACCTGGTCGCTGTTCGAAGATGCGGACGCCTTCGTGGCGGAGGAGCGCTACCTCCCCGTGGCGCGGGCGTGGATGGCCGGGGGCGGCCCTGGCATCCCGGAGCGCAAGCGCATCAACAAGATGGGGACGGGGAAGAAACGGACCGTCTACAGTTTCGGCCCCGACGAGACGCGCGTCCTCAAGTTGGTTTCCTGGCTGCTGTACCGCTATGACGGGCGTTTCTGCCCCAACTGCTATTCTTTCCGGCGCGGCCTGAAGGCGAGCGACGCCGTCTTCTCGCTCCGCAAGGTCCTGCGCGGGCGCCGGATGTGGGCGTACAAGCTGGACATCCACGACTATTTCAATTCGATTTCCATCCCCGTGCTGCTGCCCATCCTGCAGGAACTGCTGGCGGACGACCCGGACCTGTACCGCTTCTTCGAGCGCATGCTCACCGACGACCGGGCCCTGTCGTGCGGCGAGCTGGTCCGCGGGCCGCGCGGGGTAATGGCGGGCACGCCCACCGCCCCCTTCCTGGCGGACGTATATCTGATGGAGGTGGACCGGTACTTCTTCGAGTCCGGGGTCGTGTATGCGCGCTATTCCGACGACATCATCCTCTTCGCGCCGGACCGGGTGTCGCTGGAGGCGCACAAGGCGGCCCTGCTGGGTTTTCTTGCGCGCTATCGCCTGGAGGTGAATCCGGACAAGGAACGCATCTACGCGCCTGACGAACCCTTCGATTTCCTGGGATTCAAGTGCCTGGGAAACGGCATCGACATCGCCGACGCGACGAAGCGGAAGATGAAGGACCGGATCCGGCGTGCCGCCCGGGCCATCAACCGCTGGCGCCACCGCAAGGGGCTGGACGCCACGCGGGCGATGAAGGGGCTCATCCGGACGTTCAATAACAAGTTCTTCGAAGACGACGATCCGGAGGCGCTGACCTGGTCACGCTGGTTCTTCCCGGTCATCAACCGGACGGAGGGCCTGCGGGAGATCGACGCCTGCCTGCAGCAGTACATCCGCTACCTGGCCACCGGCCGCCATACCAAGGCCAACTACCGGGTCCGCTATGCCGATCTGAAGGCCCTGGGCTACCGCAGCCTGGTCCACGAATACTACCTTTACCGCTCCTCCCGGGACACCGAGACTTCCGGGAAATAGACGTCCCGGAGGGCCTTGGTGACATCCTTTCCCGTCAGGCTGCAACAGCCTTCCAGCGGGAGCTCCGCCGAAGACGGGCCGATGCGGAAGCGGTAATCCCCGGCGGAAACCGTCCAGACGCTTTTCCCCTGAACCTCCGACCACCAGGCGAGCTGGTCGGGGGAAACATCGAAGGTGACCGTGGCGGACTCGCCGGGTCCCAGGCTGACGCGCTGGAACCCTTTGAGCTGCAGTGGCTTGAGCGGCTGCCCGGAAGCGGGCGATACGTACAGCTGCACCACCTCTTCGCCGGCGCGGGCGCCTGTGTTGGCGACCCGGCAGCTCACGCGGACCGCCTTGGCGGAGGTCTTCGCCGACGGCTGCACCTGCATGTCGGAGTAGGTGAACTGCGTGTAGGACTGCCCGTAGCCGAAGGGCCAGGCGACCAGTTCCCCGCGCGGCAGTTCGTTGTAGCAGAACAGTTCCGTCGACTCGGTCCGAGGGTAGCTGACGCAGAGTTTCCCGGACGGGTTGACGCGTCCGGTGAGGATGTCCCGGACGGCCGGACCGCCTTCTTCGCCCGGATACCAGGCCTGCAGGATGGCCGCGCAGCCGTCCGCGACGGGTTCGAGCACCTGCGGATGCCCGCCGAAGACCACCAGCACCACGGGCTTCCCGGTGGCGCACAGGTCGCGGACGAAGGCCTCCTGGTCGCCCGGCAGGCGGATGCCGTTCCGGACGCGGTTCTCCCCGCAGAGGAAGACGTTTTCGCCCATCGCGGCGATGATGACGTCGCTGCCCGCCGCGAGTTTCAGGGCGGCGGCGCGGTCGGTCGGGTCGGGGGATTCGATGCGGCGCACCCGCATTCCCGCGATGCGGGCGTCTCCGCCGGGGGCGATGCGTACGTCCGCCATCGTGCTCCAGTCGCAGCCGCGCTCATAGCCGAGTTCGCCGGACCAACCCTCGCGGAACGCTTCCAGCAGGGTGGGGATGCGGACGGCGGACAGGTCGGGCTCCCGGCGGTGGAAGAACAGCTGCATCGAGGGGAAGGTGTAGTCTCCCAGCATGCTCCAGACGGAGTTGGCGTTGGGGCCCACGAGGGCGATCTTCTCCGTGCCGGTGAGCGGCAGGACGCCCTCATTCTTGAGCAGCACGACGCTCCGGGAGGCGATCTCGTAGGCGAGCCGGCGGTTGTCCGGGCTGTCGGTGTCCAGGGGACCGTCCGCGCAGAACACGGGGTTTTCCTCCAGCAGACCGGCGCGTGCCTTGAGCAGCAGGGCGCGCTTCACGGCTTTCTCGACCGCCTCCTCGCTGATCCTGCCCTCGCGTACCAGTTCCGGGATATAGCGGTAGCTCGTGCTCCACGCGAGTTCGAGGTCGTTGCCGGCCGTCAATGCATCCACGGCGTACTGCCGGAGCGCCTCCGGGCTGCGGTCCCGGCCGGTCTGGACGGCGCCATAGTCGCTCACCACGGCGCCCTGGTAGCCGAGGTAGCCGCGCAGGATGACGTTCAGCAGGGTATCGCTGCACACGGCGTATTCCGACCGGAACTTGTCGTAGGAGGTCATCAGCGACTCGCTGCCCTGGGTGCGGATAACAGCCTCGTGGGGCAGCAGCACCTCTTCGTAGAGTTCCTTCCAGGGGAGGGTGTTCGCCCCGCCGTAGCCGAGGAAATGTTTGGTCGTGCCGGCCACGCCCTCCCGGAATCCCCGTTCCTGGAGGCCGCCCACGAAGGCGCAGCCCAGCGTGGCGGTGAGGAACGCATCTTCGCCGCAGGACTCCTCGATGCGGGGCCAGTGCGGCGTGCGGATGAGGTCGAGCATCGGCGAGAGGGCCAGCTGCTGCCCCACGGCACGCATGTCGCCGGCCGTGCGGGCGGTCTTGGCCCGGATCAGGTCCGGGTCCCAGGTGCAGGCGGCGCCGATGGCCTGCGGGTAGATGGTCGCTCCCTTGGCCGTCAGTCCCGAGAGGGCCTCTTCGTGGAAGATGGCGGGGATGCCGGCCGGCGTTTCTTCCACCAGGTAGGCCTGGATGTCGCGGACCATCCGGCGGATTTCGTCGGCGTCCTTGTCCTGCGAACTGGTGGGCTGGCAGATATGGCCGACGCCGTAAGGGATGATCTCGCGGCATTTTTCGCGGGAGACCTGTCCGTCCACCAGCAGTTCGCCGGGATAGATCCCGTACAGCTGGGCGGCCTTCTCTTCCAGGCTCAGCCGGGCATAGACTTCATCGACCCGGCGCTGCAGGGCCTTTTCTTCGGGGTTGCCGGTGCATGCGCCCGCGCACAGGACGGCGGCGCAGCAGAGAAATAGCGGGAAACGTTTCATAGAAGTAGTTGTTCTTGCACAAAGATAACTATCTTTGGCGACAAATGCACCGTGGTCAAAAACGTCCTCATCCAAACCCGCCGGGTCAGCCGGCCCTGAGAAATCACTGCAAGTGGGGATTGTTTTTCCGGTGGACAGTCCCGACCTTTGTATCGTGAAACGGTTGGAAGCATGAGTCCTGTCCTTGTCGCCTTGTTGATTCCTTTCCTGGGGACGGCCCTGGGATCGGCTTTCGTGTTCTTCCTGAAACGGGAGATGCCTGCCTTGGTGCAGAAAGTCCTGCTGGGTTTTGCCTCCGGTGTGATGGTGGCCGCCTCCGTGTGGTCGCTGATCATCCCGGCCATCGGGATGGGGCAGGGGACGTCGGCCGTCGTGCCGCCGACCGTCGGCCTGCTTGCCGGTTTCGCTTTCCTGCTGCTGATCGACTACATCACGCCGCATATCCATCCCGCGGGCGGTCCGGAAGGCCCGGAAAGCCGCCTGTCCCGTACCGCCAAACTGGCCCTGGCCGTCACCATCCACAATTTCCCGGAGGGGATGGCCGTGGGCGTCGCCATCGCCGGCGCCCTGACGTCCGATTTCAATATGGCCGGGGCGCTGGCCCTGTCTCTGGGCATCGCGATCCAGAACGTGCCGGAGGGGGCCATCATCTCCATGCCGCTGCGCGCCGAAGGCAATTCGCGCCTGAAATCGTTCGGCATCGGCGCCTTGAGCGGCATCGTGGAGCCGCTGGGCGGGGCGCTGGTCCTGCTGCTGGCTACGTCCGTCCTGGGCATCATGCCGTATATGCTGGCGTTCGCTGCCGGCGCGATGCTCTATGTCGTGGTGGAAGAACTGGTCCCCGAGTATTCCCAGGGCAGGCATTCCAACATCGGAACCGTCGGATTCGCCATCGGCTTCGCCCTGATGATGGTGCTGGACGTCGTCCTGGGCTAGACGTTCCTTCCCAGTTCAAATGCCTCCTGCAGCTTGGAATTCCCGCCGATATCCCCGGGGTCATTCACTCCGCCGCAGAACAGATGGGATTTGAACGTCGATTTTTCATAGCAGTCGATCCAGCCCTGCAGCCCGCTCTCCGCCCGCTTCGGCGTTTCCTCCCCGTCCTCGGCCGCGGTGGTCAGGAAGTAAACATCGCGAAAACGGTAGTCTTTGGGATACATGGCGTTCATCCGGTCGATGAGGGTTTTCATCTGGCCGCTCATCTCATAGTAGTAGATGGGCGTGGCCCAGCAGACGACATCTGCCTCCAGGACGCTGTCCATGATGGCCGGGACGTCGTCCTTGAATATGCAGGCGCCGGTTTTCTGGCAGGACAGGCAGCCGATGCAGAATCTGATCTCTTTTCCTCTCAGGGAAATGAGTTCCACCTCGTTCCCGGCGGCCTTCGCGCCTTCTGCGAACCGCTCCGCGAGGGCGTGGCTGTTGGAACCCGGGCGGAGGCTGGTGGATATTATGACTATCTTTTTCATAATGATAGCGTTACGTTTATATTCCCTTGTCCGGCCTTCAGGAAGGACTTCAATTCCTCCAAAGAACCGTATTCCATTTTTCCGATGCGGGTGTAACTCCAGGAGTTGCTGCCATAAAACAGCACGATCTGGTTGCCGCTGTAAAGGATGACGTCGCCGGCGTGAGTGGTTATCTGTGAGTCGCTTGATGGAAGCGGGCGGCCCAGGGCCCCCACCTTCTCGAAACCGCCGTAATCGTGGGCTTCATAGGTGATGGACGATTCACGGAGCGCCGCGACAAGGGCTTTCGTGGCTTCGTTGTTCCCGATTCTCACCGGGAGGGTTTTCCCGGAAACGGTAATCTGGATCTTTTCCGGCATATCGCTTTCTTCTTGGGACAGTTCCTGCCGGTCGTCCTTCTGCGACGGGGAGGCGTCCGGCCCGGGAATTTTGGTGCAGGAAAGCAGGGCGAGGAATAACAGGGCGAAGGCTCTCATCCTATTTCAGGTTCTCTTGGAAGAAAGCCTCCATCCTGTCGTAGGGGATTACGCCCGCTACGTCGTCGTAGAGGTCCACGTGGGAGGCGCCGGGGATGATGAGGAGTTCTTTGTTCCCCTCGCGGGCGCTCACGCCCTCGACGTGCCTGCCGGTCATGCGCTCGAAGGCATACTCGCTGAAATAGCGGCTGTGGGCCTTCTCGCCGTGGATGAGGAGCACGGGATTCTCGATCTCGCCGGCCCAGGCCAGCAGGGGCTGGTTCAGGAAACTCTGGCAGCCGATGACGTTCCAGCCGTCATTGGAATTGCCGCTGCGGGCGTGATATCCGCGGGGGGTCTTGTAGTAGGCGTGATAGTCCTTGACGAACCAGGGGGCGTCGTCCGGGAGCGGGTCGATGACGCCGCCTGCGCGCTTGTAGGTGCCCGACCTGTAGTCTTCCGTGCGCTGGGCGGCCATAGCCCTGCGCTTCTCCATCCGCTGGGCGGGCGTGTCCTCGCTGGCGAAGTACCCTTCCGCATTGATCTTGCTCATGTCGTACATCGTGGAGGCCACGGTGGCCTTGATGCGGGGGTCCAGGGCGGCCGCGTTGACGGCCATGCCGCCGAAACCGCAGATGCCGATGATGCCGATGCGCTCCGGGTCGACCAGGTCGCAAGTGGAGAGGAAATCTACGGCTGCCAGGAAATCTTCCGTGTTGATGTCCGGAGAGGCCATCCTGCGGGGCTCGCCGCCGGACTCTCCGGTAAAGGAGGGATCGAAGGCGACGGTCACGAAGCCTCTCTCGGCCATGTGCTGGGCATAGAGGCCGGACGACTGCTCCTTCACGGCGCCGAAGGGGCCGGAGACCGCGATGGCGGGAAGTTTGCCGGCGGCATCCTTCGGGACATACATGTCGGCCGCCAGTTCGATGCCGTAGCGGTTGTGGAAAGTGACTTTGCTGTGGTTGACCAGTTCGGATTTCGGGAAGGTCTTGTCCCATTCCCGGGTAAGATTCAGGGTACTCATATGCTGATTCGGATTCGGTTTGCAGGCAAGCAGCAGCAGGGCTGCCAGGGAAAGGCTGAGGAATCGTTTCATCTTCAATTCTTTTTTGCAAAGGTAGGGGGGTGGCGGGGAAAACTATTACCGATATTGATTGGATTTCTACCAATATCGCAGAATTTTTGGTAATTCGTGATTGTTTTCTACCTTTACAGGTGCCATGCGAAATATTTTGTCCATCTCCGATCCCAATGTGTACGCCCGTTCCGTGCATGCCCCCGTCCTGCATCCGCTGGTAAGCGTCATCCATTACGACGAGGTGTCTCCGGTCCACACCAGCCTGAACCGCTACGGGGTTTACGGGCTTTTCATCCAAAAGAACTTTCCGAAGAACCTGACTTACGGTATGAAGATGTTCGATGCGGTGGACGGCTCCATCCTTGCCGTGGAACCCGGCCAGGTCGGCGGCAAGGAGGATGACGGCCAGCCGCTGGACATCAGCGGCTGGGTGCTGCTGTTCTCGCCGGAACTCCTGCGCGGGACGGACCTGGAAGTCCGGATGAAGGATTATCGTTTCTTCTCCTATTTTGCGGCGGAGACCCTGAAGATGGAACCGTCGGAATGGGGCCGGATCACGCAGCTGCTCACACAGTTGCGCCACGAATTGCAGGAGAATGCCGATTCTGCGGCCCTCCGGGCCGTGATTCTCGGATACATCCGCCTCATCCTGGAATACTGCCGGCGGATCTATCTCCGTCAGCTGTCAAAGGAAGACATAACCTCGTCCGACCTCCTCAAGCGTTTCCATCAGCTGCTGCGGGAGTACTACCTGGACGGCCTGCAGCTGGATCTGGGCGTCCCTTCCGTGCGGTACTGTGCCGGCGAACTGGCCTATTCGGCCCGTTATCTGGGAGATGTGGTCCACCGGGCCACCGGCGGAACCGCCATCGGCTATATCCACTCCTTCGTAATCGAACAGGGTAAGAACCTGCTGATGAACGGCAACAACATCGGTGAAACCGCCCGCCTGCTGGGCTTCGATTACCCGCACCATTTTACCCGCCTCTTCAAGAAAGTGACGGGGATTACGCCGACGGATTTCCTGGGGGAATAGTTAAGCCGTACTGAAAAATAAGTGTACCTTTGCATTCCGTAAACGAAAAACCATGAAATACAGTACGCAGTACCAAATTACCGCCGCGCAGATCAATGCCGATTTCCGGCTGACCATCGACGGCCTGTTGACCTTCCACGAAAATACGGTTGCCCGATATCTCACCACGCTGGGGCTGGCCGCCTTCGACATGCAGAAGGAAGACAAGACCTGGGTCCTGACAGAAATCAATCTGGAGATGCCGGAACCGCCGACCATGTGGACGGAAGACGTCTCCATCACCGTATGGGTCAGTGAGATGAGTCCCTTGCGCATCTGGTTTGATTTCGTCGCCCGTGAGGTCCATTCCGGAAAAATGTCAGCGAAAGGGAACAGTTGCTGGTCGCTCATTTCGATGTCGGAACGGAAACCTGTCCCGTGCGGAAACTATATCCCGGAGACGGAACTGGTGCCGGAGTTGGCCGCCGGTCCCCACAGGAAGCGGAACGTGATGAGGTTCCGGGAAGAAACGACGGACACGCTTGGCCATACCGTCAACCTGATAGACCTGGACTTCAACGGCCACACGAACAACCGCAGGTATCTGCAGATGGCCCTGGCTTGCTTCAAACCGGACTTCCTGGCCGCCCACCGGCCGGATTCCCTGAATATCCGCTTCCTGCACGAGTCCCGTATGGGGGATGAAATCGTGAGTGAAACCCATCCTGCCGATGATCCGTCCACCTTTGTCGGTCAGATCTTCAACGGATCGGGGCTGGAACTCTGCCGGGTCTGCAGTCACTGGCGGGAAAAGGAAGCGCTTGAGGACATTGCCGAAGTCAACCTGATCAGATCCTGAAGATCCTGTCCATGTAGGGAATACGCGTGATCGCCAATGAAACCAGGATGATGACCGAAGAGGCTGTCAGGTATTCAACGGCAATCGCAATCTGCGGAATGAAGAGACGCTCAATCCCGATCATGGGCTGATGATTGAACATAAAGAGCAGCAGGATGATATGGATGGCATAGACAGGCAGGAAACATTTGGACAGATTCGCAATGATGGCATTGTCCCGTATTCTCGTATTCATGCATGCGATGAATGTTATGATGGCGTAGGCCATGCAGGGAACCGAGCCGAACAGGTATTCGTTGCCGCCGGCGTCTATAAAATGCGCGAATATGACAAATACGCACATGGCGATGAACGCGTGCAGCCAGTTGAATGAGGGAATCTTGTCCTTATGCGGGTTGAGAAAGGCGCCCGACAGGAAATAAAAGAGCCAGTACCAAAGCCGCAGCGTCTGTCTGACATGCTCTTTTTCAAAGAAACAATATACATCCGCCACGCACGCCGCGGTGCTTAAGATGAAGGTGGCGGCTATCGCGTATTTCAAATACTTGCTGTGTATCAGGGAATGCAGTACCGGCAACAGGGCATAGATGATTATCATCGCGCCGAAATACCAGAAATGGAAGAAATAACCATACTGGAGAAGACATCCTGGAAAATCACGGATAAAAGCTACGACGGCCTCCCGGAAATCAACTTTGCCGAACAGGAACAGGATCAGGTTCCAGGCTGCGCATATGATAAAAGTGAACCGGAGGATTCCCCAGATTTTCCTGGCGCAATACTTCAATGTCGCCGTTTTCCCGGCGAGGAGATAACCGCTTGCCATTAAGAACAGGGGCATCGCAATCCCTGCGATCTGATACACCTCCGGTACGGGCCCATATCCCCCGCTCCATCCCCGGACCACGCCTGTATGAAGAAGCAGCACCATCAACATGGCGATGATCTTGACCAGATCAATGGACTGATCGCGCTCTTTCATCGTGGCTACAATCCGTGGAATGGCTTTGTGGACTCCCGTAGGCTATGTCCAGATGGCCATCCAGGTTCTCCCGGACATAATTGATTATCTGTCCGGCCTGGTCGTCGACGGAAGTGAAGGCCGACTCCTTGCCGGGCAGGAATCCGTCGATTCCGGCTGCAATGATGTGGAACCTGTCTTTCAGGATACCGATGATCGGCAGGAATATCCCGCAGGATACCCCCAGGCCGGGAATCAGGAGCAGACTGGGCTTCCCTTTGTTTCCGTGTGTGTCGAAAGTCATCTTCTTATGGGGTACAAAGATAAATAATCTGGGCCAAGTTGTATCGCTTCCGTCTTTTTCTGCTTATCTTTGACGGTATCTATGTCGTGAAACCTATGAAAAGGATAGTCCACCTCCCCGTCATGTCCTGCCTTGCCGTCCTGGCCATGGCCTGCGCTCCCAAGGAGCCGGTAAAGTATCTCGCCCTTTCCTTTGACGACGGGCCGAACCTGACCACCGAGTCGAAGATGCTCGACGTCCTGAAAAAGCACAAGGTGCCCGCCACGTTCTTCGTCATCGGCAATAACATCAACGACGAGAGTTCCGCGAATATGAAACGCGCCGTCAGGCAGGGTTGCGAGATCGGCAACCATTCCCTGTCCCACCCGATGATGTCCCAAATGGACGAAGGGCAGGTCAAGGAAGAGATCGAGACCACCTCCGCGCTCATCGAGAAGATTACGGGCAAGCGCCCGAAGTTCTTCCGCCCGCCTTACATCAACGTCAAGCCCGAAATGTATGACTGGATCGACCTTACCTTTATCTGCGGCAAAGGCTGCCAGGATTGGGAGGCGTCGGTCGGCAAGGAGGCCCGCCGCGAGGGGATCATCAGCAATGCGGAGCCCGGAGCCATCTACCTCCTGCACGACTTCGACGGCAATGACGCTACGGTCGAGGCCCTTGACGAGGCTATCCCGGTGCTGAAAGAGCAGGGGTACGTCTTCGTGACCGTATCGGAATTGTTCAAAAAACTGAAGTGCACCCCGGACGGGCACACCATGTACACCGTGGTCCCTGACGGAAGATAGGCAGAATATACAACCGAAAAGACGAATGAACTATAATGGAATCATTGTCGGTGCTGCTGTATTTCTGAGCATCGGCATCTGTCACCCGGCGGTCATCAAGATGGAATACCATCTGGGAAAACAACGTTGGTGGATCTGGCTCGTCGCCGGGCTGGGTTTCTCGACCCTGTCCCTTTTCGTGCAGGACGACATCGTCTCCACCATCATCGGCGGTTTCGCTTTCTCCTGCCTGTGGGCCATCCACGAAATGTTCCTGCAGGAAAAGCGGGTGCTTCGCGGCTGGTTCCCGGAAAACCCTGCCCGCCACGACTACTACGAGGCTCGCCGGAAAGAAATGAAAGGAAAACTATGAACCCGGCCATTCACTTTTCCCGGACAGCCTTTCCGCTGATGTGCTCGATGGTGAATGCCAGTACTTCCGCCCTGGGGCCGTTGCGAAGGATGTCGGTTTCCGTGTCGTAGCCGGCGGGGAAGTATTTCCCTGCCAAGGAACGGAGCCGGTCCATGCGCTCCCGTTCGTCGGCGACGATGCCGACCCGGCCGAAGCAGATCACGCTTTTTACATGATACCACCAGTCGCCGGGTTCTTTTTCGGGCTCGTCCAACACGGTGAAACAAGCCTTGTCACAGGCGCGGACGGCGTCCAGTTTGTGACCTTCCCGGGCACAGTGGAAATACAGTTTCCCGTCCTCAAAAACGAAATTGATCGGCACGGAATAAGGATAACCGCCGTCACCGATGACCGAAAGAAAACCCCGATAAGCATTCCTCAGAATCTGGTGGCACGTTTCCTCCGGAAGGGCCTGCCTGAACCGGCGCATGGGGCGGAAAAACTCAGGATGTTTCATATGGACTGTGATCCGCCCTTTCCGGCATTCTGCCAGCGCTTCAACTGCGGGAAATACATCTTCATCCGGGCGATATACTCCTCTTTCGTGATGGGTTGCGGCAGACCTTTGTTTACTTCGTCCACGAACTGGGCGCAGTGTTCGATCATTTCGTCCATCGTACAGTCTTGAAGGAATTTGCCTTCCTTGTAGCAATAAATGCAATAATCCTCATTCTTGCTGCCGTCGGCATTTGTTCCGAAGAGCCCTTCCGAGAGAGGCATTCCGCAACTTTGGCAAAACTTCTGTTCCATATTCAGCATTGATTATCAATTGTCAGCAGCTGTTCCTGCGGCCATTTCCCGGCCGGCAGCATAGGCTTTCTGAAGATCATCGTTCCAATGCTCATCACGCCATTGTTGCTTGGCCGGTTCCGAGAATGCAGCCAGTTCGAAGCGGTTGTAGTCCTTGACTTGATACGTGTTGTAGGCAATAATACGTTTCGGGGTGCCAAGGGAAACCGTGAGGCAATGCTCCATGGAACCGAACCCATGGCTGTTATTCCGCTCCGGCGTTCCATTCATGGTTTCAATCAGGACAACAGGCATCCGCTTGGGCGCGGTCATGCTGTAATCGTTATAGGAAAGCCAGGGGAAGCAGAGGCGCTCCAGAAAAGTCCGCATCTGCCCCGTCACATCGCCGAAATAAACGGGTGAACCCAGCACAAGCCCGTCGGCCTGGGCGATCTCCTCCAGAATGGGTGTCAGCGGATCCTTGAACTTGCAAATGTTCGCGGCCTTGCCTTTCACCTTGCAGGCCATACAGGACATGCATCCCTTGTAATCCAGGTCGTAAAGCCGGAAAGACTTGATTTCGACTTCCTCATTTACCGATTTCGCTCCTTCCGCGAATTGCTGGAGCATCCGGGCGGTGTTCATCGCGCGACGCGGGCCGCCGTCAATGATGATGATCTTTTTCATTATGTGGACTCTTTGATGCAAAACTACAAAAAAAACGGCATACGAATATCACCAGATGAAAGGTATCACTTTAGCGGCTAATTCTTCCGGCTCATAAGGAAAGCGTATACAGCCATGTCAGAGGGAATCGATGACTTTCTTGTAGGGGGCAATCATCCCTTCACTCATCTTGCCGCCCAGCTTGCGCTTCAGTTTGGGATGGTTCATCATTCCTCCCACAAGATACATCATCCAGGAGGTCCACCACTTCTTTTGGGGGAAATCGTACTGGCCATGGCTCTTGAAGAACTTGTGGTCGGCGCGCATCAAACCCCGCATCATGTAGATAAGGTCCCGGAAGATTTTCATTCCGCCGACACCGAGGAAGTTC
>Ga0310691_10001615_pt1 | contig 33766 bp, 29 predicted proteins | sample 176DNAGHGlowgp2_FD_203887 | JGI IMG/M metagenome (GOLD analysis project Ga0310691, IMG submission 203887) | Sheep rumen microbial communities from Palmerston North, Manawatu-Wanganui, New Zealand - 1766 DNA GHGlow gp2 (v2) (version 2) | ecosystem: Host-associated > Mammals > Digestive system >... | reverse complement strand
CGTAAGGTGTGTTACTTGTTAAGTTGATTGAACCGCCGTATACCGAACGGTACGTACGGTGGTGTGAGAGGTCGGAATTTCTCATTTATGAGAAATTCCTCCTACTCGATCGCCCTGCGGCGTATGTATTCAACTCATCATCAAAGGCATTTCTACAGCCACTCGTTCCAGAAATTCTCGATCGCACGGGATACCGAGTCGCCGTTTACCGTTAAGACATCTTCCCATTCACGGGGGAAAAGGCGTCTGTAATCGGGGAATTTGAACCGTTCGTCCAAAAGTGCCACGATCCCCACGTCTTCTTCGGTCCTGATGACTCTTCCGGCGGCCTGCAGCACTTTATTCATGCCGGGGAATCTGTAGGCGTAGTCATATCCGCTTTCTCCGCGTTCATCAAAGAATTTTTTGATGATATCCTGTTCAAGGCATACCTGCGGAATACCGGTTCCCACTATCACGGCGCCGATCAAAGAATCGTTTTTAAGATCTATGCCTTCCGCGAAGATACCTCCGAGCACGCAAAATCCGATCAGCACCGAATCTTCCCTCACGGTATTGAAGTCATTTAAGAATTCCTCGCGCTCTTCCTCACTCATGCCCGAACTCTGGATCTTGACCGTAACATTTTCGGGAATGTTTAATGCTTCAAAAGCCTCGTACACGCTTTTCATAAAGCCGTAAGAGGGGAAAAATACCATATAATTGCCGTGTCTTTCCGAGACTATCTTATCTATATGCGATGCGATCTTTAAATATTCGGACTCACCGCGCCTTGTATATTTGCTGGTGACATCGTCGGCGATCATGACCGCCCGTTTTGCCGGATCGAAGACGGACTTTGCATAAACTTCGTAATCGTCCGGATTTCCGCCCAGCAGTTCCTTGTAATATGTGATGGGTAAGAGTGTTGCGCTGAAAAGAACACATGCTCTTGCATGTCCCATACATTCCATTAAGTTATTTCTCGGATTGACGCAGAAGAGCCTTACATAAAATTCTCCTCTTGAGTCGTAGGAACAGTAGACCGTGTAATCGTCATCCAGGAGCTCGTAAATATTTAAAAACTCACTGATCTCAAAGTAGTATTCAAGTATAGTTTCTCTAAGTTCACCGCTGATCGCATACTTCTCGCGGCCTCGCGACCTTGCTTTATCCTGAAGCACCTTTTCGAGTATCGAATACAGGCGCCCGAGTGCGGCTGCGAGCTTCTCCATAGGCGGATCGTAGAGCACGTGGTCGCACATTCTTTTAAGTTCCAGGAATTGCTTGTTAACGGCGGCAGCACGTTTGGAAACATCCGGAAGATCGTCGTCGGTAAGCCGCTTTAACTCAAGGAACATTTCCTTATCAAGAGAGGCCGAATACATTTCGCGCCCTCTGTCCACCAGATTGTGGGCCTCGTCTATTAAAAATATGTTCTTTTCAGTGTTTGAATCTCCAAAGAAACGTTTGAGTTTCGCCTGCGGATCGAAAGCATAGTTGTAATCGCCTATTATAAAATCCGCAAACAGTGATGCATCAAGTCCGAGCTCGAAAGGACAGACCTGATGGAGGTTTGCGTATTTTTCGATGGTTTCACGGGTATATGATTCCGATGACGTCAGCATATCGTAAAGCGCGTCGTTGATCCTGTCAAAATGCCCTTTGGCATACGGGCATGCATCGGGATTGCAATCCTTGTCGCCTGTCATGCATATCTTTTCCTTGGCGGTCAGAATGATGCCTTTTATCCTAAGTCCCGCTTCCCTAAGTATATCGAGGGTATCAGCCGCAACGGTACGTGTGATCGTCTTGGCGGTAAGGTAAAAGATGCGGTCCGCTTTCTTTTGCCCGATCGCACAGACCGCAGGATATACGGTCGATATCGTTTTTCCGACACCGGTGGGGGCTTCTATAAAGAGCTTTTTGGCGTGATGGATGGTGTAATAGACCTGCTTGACGAGTTCTTCCTGCCCGTCGCGGTATTCAAACGGAAACGGAAGCCCGATGATGGAAGCGTCGCGGGTTTCACGCCATTCCAGGATGAGCTTTGCCCATTTCTCATAGCCGCCGACTACGCTAAGCACAAATTTTTCAAGCTCTGCAAAAGAACACTTTTCGTGGAAATATTTGATCTCTTCGGTCTCGATGTTACAGTAAGTGATCCTTACCGTGATCTCGTCCGTGGGATTTTCAAGCGCATACATATATGCGTAGAATTTGGCCTGAGCCAGATGAAGAGGCTTGGCCTCCTTGAATTTCATGACATCCGCGTAGGTTGATTTGATCTCGTCGATCGTAACGCCTTCGGAGTTCAATATAAGTCCGTCGGCACGGCCTTCAACGGTGATGTCGACATCGGTCCCTTCATAAACAAAAGCAAGCGGTACTTCGGCACTGTAATCAGCACCCATGCGTTTTTGTATCATACGATGGATACGACCGCCTTCAAGCATCGCCTGCTCCGAAAAAGCACCTATTCTGTTGTCGATGTCACCTGAGCGGAGCATAAACTCCACTATGTTCCTGACGGAAATCTTATACTCCAACACGCATATGCTCCAAAACACAGTTTCAGCGCATCGACGTGTTACGGCACAGACCGTGGTATCCACCGCTTTTAAGCGGTGGAGGCTTAACTAACAAGCCCTTGCGTGTGCGCGTAAGAAGTTTTCGAGTTCCTCGTTGTAACCGTTGTAAGATACGGTAAGAGGAACAGACATATCAAGTCCCAACACGCCGATGATTGACTTCGCATCTACATAATATCTGTTATTTGAAGCCACATCAATATCAAAATTGCATTTTGATGTTACTGCCACGAACTCCTTAACAAGATACGGGTTCAGCATGATTCGTTTTTGCATGGTGTCAATTCTCCTTCCGTTTTTTGTTTTCAGATTATTATACTTAGGAAAACGGTTTCCTGAAATGTGGAATATGCCGAAAAAACATATTTTTTTGTTGCATAATTCGTGAATATGTAGTTAAATGTTACAGTGTAAACAACAAGATATGGTGTTTTTAGCCATTAAAAGGAGAAAATTATGGGAAAAACGTTCATCCCCGAAGGGTACAGTCCGAAACTTTCCCTTCACGACACGCAGATAGCGATCAAAACCGTTAAGGATTCATTTCAGACACTTCTTGCAGAAAGACTGAATCTTTTGCGCGTATCGGCACCTTTGTTTGTCGATCCGGCACAGGGCCTTAATGATAACTTGAACGGGGTTGAGCGTCCGGTTTCTTTTGGCATAAAAGAACAAAACGAATATAAAGCCGAGATAGTACACTCGCTTGCAAAGTGGAAAAGATACGCACTCAAAAAGTACGGTTTTGCACACGGTGAAGGTCTGTATACCGATATGAACGCGATCCGGCGCGACGAAGAGACCGACAACATCCATTCGATATTTGTCGATCAGTGGGACTGGGAAAAGATAATCTCACGCGAAGAGCGCACGATCGATACTTTAAAGAGTGTTGTCAACGACGTTTACAAGGTTTTGAGAAAGACCGAGAAATACCTGGCGATCCAGTACGACTATATAGAAGAGATACTTCCTCATGACATTTTCTTTGTAACGAGCGAAGAACTTCTGGAGATGTTCCCTGAGAATACGCCAAAAGAACGCGAATATTACATCACTAAGGCTAAGGGTGCCGTATGTATAATGCAGATCGGCGACAAGCTTGAAAACGGCGAACCTCACGACGGAAGAGCACCCGACTATGATGACTGGGCACTTAATGCAGACATTTTTGTATATTATCCGATCCTTGATATCGCGCTTGAACTTTCATCAATGGGTATCAGAGTTGATGCAAAATCCCTTAAAGAACAGCTTGAAAAGGCCGGCTGTCCCGAACGCGCCGAGCTTCCGTTCCAGAAGGCGATCTTAAACGATGAGCTTCCTTTCACGATCGGTGGTGGTATCGGACAGTCGAGAATATGTATGTTTTTCTTAAGAAAAGCACATATCGGAGAAGTCCAGTGTTCGCTCTGGCCCGAGGAAACTGTTAAATATCTTGAAGAAAAGAAAGTGCCGCTGTTATAACGGAATCAGATCATATTACAGTATCCAAAAAGGACCGCAGAAGCGGTCCTTTTGTTATGTTGGGTTTGCAGTTTGGGGCCGGATTGTTATTCGGCCACTTCATTTTCCTTTTTCTCAAGAATGTTGGCAGCGATCATAACGGTCGCGCCGATCAGTATCACTATGAGTGAGACTCTTACGTTGTCGATAAGTGCATTGTTAAATTCCGCAAATCCGATTGCTGCCACTATCAGTGTGGATGCGATGAACGATCCGAACGCGATCAGGTAGTTCTCGGATTTATCATAGATATACATCGAAATTCCCATCAAAACCGCCACAAAGAATCCCGTTGAAAATCCACGGTCCAAAAGCATACATAACATTACGGAGATCACCAGGGCGAAACTGCCTTTCATGAACTTCTTGGCACGGTTGTAACAGATTCCGGTAAATACAAAATGCGATGCGGCCGGTGCCAGTAACCCAAGTATCAGAAGCGATACAATAAAGGGAGGTGCGGCTACGGCTTCGGCAGCGACACTTTCGGCGACCTGCGAAGCGGCATCGGCGACCTGCGAAGCGGCATCGGCAACCTGCGAAGCGGTATCGGCAGCATTTGCGGCGGGGTCCGCAACGGGCTGAAGCGTATTTATGAATTTAAGCAAGCATCCGAATCCGAAAGCCAGTACCGCGGAAGCGGCAAAGGCGATGTAAACATATTTCATCTTGGGCGATCCGGTTGCTTTTTCCTTAACTTCGGCAGATACGTTCTTAAAATCTTTTATTAAGAAAAGACATGCAAGCCCGTAAGCCAGTCCGTAATGGATGGGAGTAAAGTATGCTGGCAATTCGACATTGGGATTGTTCTTAACCCATGTAATGCTTACCAGAAACGCGATCCCAAATAAAAAGGCATTTTTACCGAGCCAGTATATGAGTGCCGGTCCCGCAAATCCCCAGGTTTCGCCAAACGATTTACGGCCTATATCCTTACGCATCTGTTTAAGTTCTTCAAGACTCTTGGGCACGGCCTTTGCGGCATCACTTCCTGCACCTGCATTTTCGGCTCCTGCGCCGGTTCCGGCATCACCGCTGCGTAAAGTGTTATCCCTTGTGCGTGCGGGGGCATCCGAAAATCCCATGGGAGGGATCAGGGTGCTTCGAAGACCCTCCACCGTATTTACTATCTTATCGGCACCCGCTTCTTCAAGTTCGGCGCGTGAACCGTATCCGTAGGTAACGCCGATATTTAGGATTCCTGCGTTTAAAGCGGCTTCAATGTCGTATTTGCGGTCACCGACCATTACTATATCATCGTAATCGGGTTCGGCATTGCCAAACATCTGCTTTATGGCTTCGGCTATAACGTCTTCTTTTTTGTCGCGCGTACCGTCGAGTTCGGAGCCGACCACAACATCAAAGTATTCCCTTATCTCAAAGTGTTTAAGTATATCTTCCACAAAAACGGTGGGTTTTGAAGAAGCGATGGCGACCGTGCGGCCTTTCTTTTTAAGATCCCTTAAAAGTTCGGGAATACCGGGATAGATCTCGTTTTCAAACTTGCCCACATCCGAGAATCTTTCGCGGTAAAATGCGGTTGCTTTTTCGGCGTCTTCATCGGACATGCCGTAAAGATCCTTAAAACTGTCGCGAAGGGGCGGCCCGATGACAGGCTCAAGCTTGTCGATATCGGGTTCGTCTATTCCCATTTTGGAAAGCGCATACTGAAAAGAAGTGCATATGCCGACTTTGGGGTCGCTTATCGTTCCGTCAAGGTCAAATAAAATATATCTGTACATAAAATGCTCCGTTCGTTCTTTTTAAACCGAAGTCACAGCGATTGCATACCGCAGGCTCGGTGTTTCAATGCTGACAGTTATTGATTCTAACATTTTTGCACGCCTTGTTCAATAAAACCGTTTGCCGGCGGGCCGCATGCTGTTTGACGGGGGAACTCGCGAGGTCATCGCGCAAAATTTATGGCTTGACAGCCCGGGCGCGCTGCATTATCTTTATGTAAGTCAAAAGAATATACAGCTAGGGGAGCAATTGCTGAGACTGCCATTAAGGCTACACCCTCACTACTTGAACCGGATAATGCCGGCGTAAGGAAGCATTTAATCTGCAATTTTGCAAAGCGTTCCCCTCTGTTTTATCAAACGGAGGTTTTTTTATGTTTTCAATGTTTGTCAATGAATTCGAAAATGAATGGGGCGAACTTACCTATGTCCCCACATTTGCGGGAAAGCTACTGCTTGTATTCGTGGTGATCTTTCTGCTCATCATCGCTGTAATGATAGCGCAGCGTACGCGTGACAGGAATATATCGGCAGGTACCGACGCCGACAAGGCAAAGAGTGTTAAAAAAGCAAAACTTACCACCATACAGCTTTCTTTTTGCGCAATGGCACTTGCACTCGGAACCGTTTTATCGAATATCAAAATATTCAGATTCCCCACAGGCGGCGCCATCACGTTGCTTTCTATGCTGGTGATCGCACTTCCCGGATATTTCTTCGGAGTTGTCCCCGGTATCATAACGGGTGTCGCATACGGTGTACTTCAGCTCATTATCGACCCCTATGTACTGTTTCCGGCCCAGCTTGTGATCGATTACATCCTTGCATTCGGTGCGCTCGGACTTTCAGGTCTTTTCCATGACAAAAAGAACGGACTTCTCAAGGGCTACATAGCTGCGATCCTGGGCAGATACGTGTTTGCGGTACTTTCGGGATGGATCTTTTTCGGATCGTATGCCTGGGAAGGATGGGCAGCGCTTCCTTATTCGCTTGTCTACAATGCGATCTATATTTTTGCCGAAGCCGCAGTGACGATAATCGTCATCCTCGTCCCGGTAGTGAACAGATCTATAGGCAATATAAAGAAAATGGCAAATCAGCAGTAAATGGTCTATAATGGTGTTGGAAGTTTTCTATCACACCGATTAAAAAGGACCGTAAGATGACCAATAAAACATGTCTTATAATTTCGGGAGGGGACTTCAGTGCCCTTCCCGACAACGTACATTTCGATCATGTGATCGCATGTGACCGCGGGCTTAAGTATGCCGAAATGATGAACGTAAGACCCGACACGATCATCGGTGACTTTGACTCTATCGAGGAGACAAGAGCCGAAGATTTTGTAAAAAGAAACGGTTACGACAAATGCGAGATCATCAAATTCCCCTCAAGAAAAGATGACAGCGATACGATGCTGGCGGTCAAACATGCACTTGTAAAGGGCTATGACCACCTTGTTATCGTGTGCGCTTTGGGCGGACGTTTCGATCACACGCTCGCCAACATTCAGTGTATGGCATATGCGGCCGAACAGGGTGCTATAAAGTGCGAACTCATAGGCGATTCCGATTTTCTGACCGTTATCAAGGATTCTTCGATAGTACTTAAGAAAAAAGAAGGTTATTCGCTCTCGGTATTCTCTCTTTCCGGGCAGTGTACAAACGTTAAGATAAAAGGCTCGGCATATGATGTCGACGGTATCACTCTTTCGAACACATATCCCCTCGGACTCAGCAATGAGTACGAGTCGGATGAAGTTTTCGTTTCGGTCGGAAGCGGGATCTTGCTTATAACCGAATCGGGCGGAGAAAGGTAACTGTACGGTAAGAACCGTTGTCGGACGGACATTGAAGACATAGTAAAAGGAGAAGCATTATGGACCCCCGTGACATAGTAAACAGCGTATATAATGACTTTTTTGGCGAGAACACCGTAAAAGAGATCATGAACGGCAGCGAAGACCTTTTAAAGCAGGGCGATCTTTTAAACAAAGAGATCGACAGGCTGGAAGAGCAGGAAAAACAGTTAAAAGAAACCGCTTCTAAACTTAACGGTGAAATGTTCCCGTATCTTGGTACGACAGTTCTTCCCAATACCCAAACAGCTCAGACCACAGATTCTTCCGATGCCGGTGATACCTCAAAAGAAGAAGAAACCAAAGCGGAAGAGAAAAAAGAAGAAAAGCCCGAGAAAGATCCTATGGAGGAACTTAACGAGCTTGTCGGCCTCGATAAATTGAAGAAAGACGTCAAAGAGCTCGTTGAACTCATGAAAGTTCAGAAGATGCGTGAAGAACGCGGCATGAAGACCGCCAAGATCTCCAAGCACCTTGTTTTCTCGGGAAATCCCGGAACGGGTAAGACAACCGTTGCAAGAATACTTGCAAGCATATACAAACAGGAAGGAATCCTTTCAAAGGGACAGCTCGTAGAAGTGGACCGCTCCGGTCTCGTGGCGGGCTTTGTGGGCCAGACCGCGATCAAAACTCAGGAAAAGATAGAAGAGGCAATGGGAGGCATTCTTTTTATCGATGAAGCATATGCTCTTGTCAAGGAAGGCCAGGATTACGGCCAGGAAGCCATAGATACCATCCTTAAAGCAATGGAAGACAAGCGTGATGATTTTGTGGTGATCGTTGCGGGATATCCCGACCTTATGAAGACATTTATCGAATCAAACCCCGGTCTTCGCTCGAGATTCAACAAATATTTCTATTTCGACGATTACAATGCCGAAGAACTTGAAAAGATATTCGATATCTATCTTAAAAAGAACGAATATACCTTAAGCCCCGAGGCGCGTGAGATAGTTAAAAAGAATCTTGCCAAAATGGTCGAGACCAAAGACTCGAATTTCGCGAACGGACGTGAAGCCAGAAACTACTTTGAAAAGATAATAAACCGCCAGGCATCGAGAGTGGTAAATCTTAAAGATCCCACCAACGAGGAATTGAGTCTCATAACCCCTGACGATCTTAAGATATCCCAGGATATTTTCCGCTGGGCGTTTATCGGAACCGGTAAACTTGCGGGATTTGTGGCAGAAGAGCTTAAAGCTTCGGACAGGCACGACATTACTGCGGTTTATTCTCATACGCCCGAAAAATGTCGTGAATTTGCCGACAAATATCAGGCCGTGGCATACGATTCAGCGATCGAAGCAATGTCCGCAGCCGATGTTGACGGTATTTACATCGTGACACCGCATACATCGCATTATGAATATGCCAAGATGGCACTTGAACTTAAGAAGCCTGTCTTACTCGAAAAGCCTTTTACGGTAGTTGCTTCCGAGACCGATGAACTTATCGCACTTGCACGCAAAAACGATGTATATATTGCGGAAGCAATGTGGACCTGGTTTGCGGCAGGTGCAAACTATGTTAAGTTCTGGTATGACCTTGGATTGTTCGGACAGATAAACAGAGTTCATATAGATTACAGATGTGACGGCAGAAACTATGCAGCCAGGATAACCGATCCCAACAAAGCGGGCGGAGCACTCCTTGATATCGGAGTATATGCTCTTACATATCTTTACAGGCTGTTCGGATATCCCGAAACCGTAAAGTGCGAGGGGATCATCGCCAACGGTATCGATGAGGGCGAAGAGATAACTCTTACATTTAAGAACGGTATTACAGCCACGGCATCGGTTAACTGTGTGGATCCCAACTACAAAGAACAGTTCATCATGGAAGGAACGAACGCATCCATATGTATCCCGAACTTCCATTATGCCGATGAAGTTACTTTAAAACGTGTAGGCGAGGAAGACCTGATCGGAAGAGGAGACGGATCGTATCTCAATGAATTCAATGTTGTAGCCTCCGAGATCCGCGAAGGGCTCAAAGAAAGCAAACTCGTACCTCTTTCGGCCACATCGGATGTTATGAAGATAATCGACGAGTGCCGCCGCCAGATGAATCTAAGATATCCGTTCGAATGACAGAAACGGTAATATATATACATTCGAACCTTTCCGCAGCGTCGGCGCTTAACGAGATGGTTTACCATCGAGTTTTAGCGCGTGGCGGATTTTTCGCCACGGTCCGCTACGCGAGGACATAAGCGAGAGCGTGGTGAGAATGTGATATATATTACCGTTTAGATTTTCCTACAGATCCCCGTTCAATGAACTGAGGTCTTAACATTGTTTTACTGATAGATACTTTATGTATCAGGGAATTAAGCGTAAAATACGCGCATTTACCGAGTTCGGTACGGTCCTGGCGGATAGTCGACAACTGCGGAGTGAGTTCCGAAGCGATGGGAAGATCGTCAAAACCGATAACGCTTATATCATCGGGGATCTTAAGACCTTCGCTCTTGCAGACTTCATAAACACCGCTTGCTATGAGATCGTTACCGCACAGGATCGCCGTTGCACCTTCTTTTAACATACCCGGAACATGGTATCTTGCACTGTCGGCAACATAGTAGCCGTATGCCGTAAGTTTACTGTCGGGTTTAAGTCCGACTTCCTTTAATGCATTTATATATGCGGCCTGACGCTGCTCGGATACCCACGAGTTGGGAGATCCGTTAAGAAATGCGATCTTTCTGTGGCCTTCGTCATACAGTTTCCTGACAGCCATTTCGATCCCTTCGCCGGAATCGGTACCCACATATCCGACGCGCTGGTTAAGCGGAACATAGTTATCAAGGAGTGCGGTAGGGATGTCTGTATGAGCGATCTGACCCATCCAGTTGTCCTTTAATGCAAATCCCATTGCAAACGCACCGAGATAACCGTGCTTGAGCATATATGTATTATATTTTTCGCGGGACATAAGTCTTGGAGTAACGGGAACGACATTGACAGCCCAGTTGTCTCTGTAGGCCATCTGTCTGAAACCGAGTATGAGATCGTAACCGAAATCATCCTCATGTTCGTACTCCATGTTTTCTACTAAAATGGCAAGCTTTTTATGGTCTTCCTTGCGCATTTTCTTGGTGCGGTATCCCATTTCGACCGCAGTGTCGAGTACGAGCTGTCTTAATTCTTCACTTATATCCGGTGCACCGTTAAGTCCTTTGGATACGGTGCTTACCGCTACGCCGAGCCTGTCGGCGATATCTTTGATGGTAGCCATTTCGTCTCCTTACCTTACATAAGTATAGGCTTATTTTCTTTCGTTTTCAAGAAGGATTTTCGTTAAATTTTCGTAATAAATACAATAGGAGCCCGATCGCCGCAGGCTATATATACCTTGTACGCTCGTGAACATACATAATTAAGAGAGCCCATCCGTAGGATGAGCTCTCTTAGTAAAAGGGGAATTTTATTTGGAATGCAATAAGTAACTTATTGACAAGTTCATAATATCATATCAAAGAGATCACAATAATACTAAATTGAGCAAAAATAAGATTATTTTGAGTTATTTCCCTTCGATATAATTTCGGTGGACCGCTATTTCCTGTGGAACTTCAACGCCCGAAGATTTAAGCTTTTGGATAACATTGTCGAGATGATGGATCTTTTGTGCTATCTTGACCTCATAGTGTTCGAATGTATCCTTGAATAACGGGTTTGAAGCCATTTTCTGCCTTAACTCTGCGGGGAAAGGACAGTATGTACACATGATAGAGCGCACGACTTTGTTAAGTCTCGGCGAACCGGTTCCTTCATAGATCACCCAGATGATATAATCGCGCACAAACATTTCCTTAAAGGAATTTTTGGCTTTGACAAGGCCGGTCTTGATCTTTTCTTTGGCATCCTGTGAGAGTTCGTTGTTCTTTTTGTAGAACTGTATGTAATCGAAATACTCACTCGTAAGCGACCTGTCGGAAACATCGTTCCAGCGTGCACCCTGTACACGCTTGCACATTTCCCATCTGTATTCCCCGACGAGACGTACAAATGAGCCATAGATATCTTCCATATGGAAAACGGATATCATAAATCTTGCGGGAGTCGTACGTTTTCTTCCTTCGATCTCCTGCCACATTACGGCTCTGGTCCCGACATTCGGCATTAAGATGATGTTCGGCATGACTTCAACAGCCACAAATTCCTTGGGGATTCCCGCTTTTTCGTTGGTATATACGGTTTCTCTGTAAAATGCGCCGTAATCGACTTTTTTGATATCTTCATAAGCCTTTTCGATGGCATCTATGGTTACAAGACACTGCGAAAGCGGCTTGATGATGTTGTGTTCACTGAATACCGGACAGAATACCGAGAGTCTTCCGTAAGTGACTTTGTTGACCATCGGGAACATGTTCTCGATCTCAAACTTAAGTCTTTCGTCGGGATCGGCCGAGAGTCTGATCTCATCTTCGGCGGATATCTTGCCGGCCACCTTAAGTTCGTGAAGCTTTGAAAGATAATCCGTATCAAACTCGTTGCGGCTGGGATCCTTTTTCATGGTATATACCGCACGCAGCCATTCGCTTGCCGTATAGATGCCCTTCGAAGCATCACCTGAAAAGGTCTTGGCAAGAGAATAAAGATAATTGGCATTCGCTCCGCCGGCAAGTTCTTCGTCAACATATCCGAAGTTAAGGAACATTCTGATGATCGGGGGCGGAAGAACTTCGTTAAAGCTTTGCTTTAAAACGCCAAGATATATATCATAAAACAGCTTTGAGAGTTCAAGACGTATCTTTCTGGCATTGTCGTCTGAAGCGGTCTTGTCGGAAAGCTTTTTAAACTTGGTGACGAGTTCCCTGAACATATTGGCTTGTTCGGGCCGGATATCACCGTATTCAAGTATTTTGTCAAGCGAATTGGAAAGATCGGCAGAGGGAGCTTCCTCGCCGGTTTCATCCGTCCCGTCTGCACCTGTTGTGCCGACAGCCTGCAGTTTGGTACGGTAAGAAGAAACTCTTTCATATATAAGGTCGGTATCGATCACGGGATGGGTCTTTAAAAGGTCGACGATCGACTCGATAAGAGCCTTTATCTTTTCCGCATCCGGAGAATCATGCTTTAATCTGAACAAAAGGGATGTAAAGAGGTCGAACATGTCGATGCCGCTTTCCTGCATAAATACGCCCATTTTCTCGGAATAGAAGTCGTTCATCACATCTATTACGGACAATGCGGCATGAATATCGGTGCTTGCTTTTTTGATAAAGCCTGCAATATAAGCGGGAAAATCACAGAACGCGGCCTTGACTTCGGGAGTAAATTCACGGAATGATGCGTAATATCCCAACAGCCAGTCGTCTATGTCCTCTTCAAGGGAAAATTCGGAAAAAGAATCAAACTGCGGCAGTGAACGGGAGATAACATTGTTCTTGGCGCAGATCGAAATATATTTATCGTAGTATTCAAGGCACAGGCCGTAGATCTTTGAACAGTTGTCCTTGGTACGTGCATAGAGGGTAAGTATCAGAAGAACCTGGTTGACCATGGAATTGAACATCATCTTACCGATCTCTGTATTTTTACTGCAAAGATCCTTTATGGATTGAGATGATTTACACGGGAAAGGCACCAGTACGGCAGGTTCGTCAACTGTATAAGTAAAGAAATTCGACTCAAAGGCAATATCGCAAAGACCAATGACATCACCCTTTTTAAGAGTGATCTCGCCGCCGGAAAAACGGGCTTTAACCGTGCCCTGCGTTATCACATGGACCGCGGTGTTTATCTGACCTTCAGATGCGATTGTAAAGCCGGTGGCAAGTTCCTTGGATGCCATTATTTCCTCCGAGTCATTGTGCCCGGTCCTGCGCATGGACGGGCGGTTAGAAATAGCGGATTCTATTATACTATATTTAAGCGAAAAAAAGAATCACCTGAATGTTTATTGTTAAGGTGCGCCGTTGATTTTTTTACTGTTTATGTTAAAATGTCATTAATGCGGAAACAACGGGGGTTACCGACTGATGAAAGATACAAATCTTATTGCCTTAAGAAAAGACATCGAATGTTTGCTTGAATACGTTCCGTGGCTCACCAAAAAGCGCGGATCCGATGTATCTCAGGTTTACAATGAAAACAATCTTTCCGCATCAAGCGTTCCTTTTCCCGTATACGATTCGACGCTTTTAAGCTTTGTCAACGAAGCGTCCGCTTCGGGCCTTATGGACAGTAATTATGTCTATGTTTACTCGGAACTCGGGATAAGAGATGTTGAAGGAGAGCGACAGGCGATTCAAAATGCCACGGTCAAGGACGGAGCGGTTCTGTGCGGGATACTTAGTAAATATGTTATGGGTGGCATGCGTAAGGGCGCTGTCTGGACCGCAGGCGTCAATGAAGGAATTTTCTTAGACGTTCTTCTTAAGATGAAAAGTTTGCTTGAGATATGGGATGCACCCCTGGCTTAGGAGGAGATGACATGAGCGACAAAGCGGCACGGAAAAAACAATTGATTCTGGATACCGCCAAAAAAGTTTTTGCCGAAAAAGGATTTAAGGATGTTACCATGAAAGATATCGTCGAGGCATGCAAGATAAGCCGCGGCGGTCTTTATATCTATTTTGAAAACACCGAACAGATACTTGAGGAGATCATCGAGCACGAAGCAACACAACGTGATGATGTATTTTCCCGTTCCCGCAAGGACTGTACTGCGGGTGATATCCTTGCCATCTTCTTAAAAGAACAGAAAAAGGAACTCCTTTCCACAAAAGACAATTTAAGTGTGGCGATCTACGAGTATCTTTTCTGGAAACATTCAAGGAACGAATCATGTAAGCGCGAGCAGGACCGGTTTTCTTCTGCTGTTGATGTGCTCACGCATCTTATAGAGAACGGCGTCGAAAACGGGGAGTTCTATTGTGACGATCCCGAGGGGGCGGCGCGCAACATCATGTATGTGATAGAAGGGCTTAAGATAGCTTCCGGCACATACGGAATCACATCGCAGGATATAGACAACGAATTGCTCTATATTATGAGCGGTTTGCTGGCAGGAGACGAATAAACCGACGATCCGAAGATTCTTTCTTCGGATTTTCGTTTATAAATAAACACGGACCGTTTTTCAAAAAAGGTCCGATAACATGCATTTATAGTGAAAGGAGCACCATTTTAAATGGGCAATGTAAGACGTGTTTACGTAGAGAAAAAGAAACCCTTTGCCGTCAAGGCAGCGGAGCTTAAGGAGGAAATATCCGGATTTCTGGGCATATCCGGTGTAAGTGACGTGAGGGTCCTTATCAGATATGATGTCGAGAATATCTCCGATGAGATATTCGACAAAGCCGTAAAGGGAATATTCAGTGAGCCTCCGGTAGATGATGTATATCTTGAAAACCCGCCGGTAAAGGAATGCGACAGAGTTTTTTCGGTAGAGTTTTTACCCGGTCAGTTCGACCAGCGTGCGGATTCGGCCGTACAGTGCATACAGTTCTTAAAAGAAGACGAAAATCCCGTTATCAAAACGGCTGTAACATATATAATCAGCGGTAATATCACGGACGACGAATTCGAACGCATCAAAAAGAACGCGATCAACCCCGTGGATTCAAGAGAAACAGGACTTGAAAAACCGGATACACTTGTTACCGAGTTTAACGAACCCGACGATGTCATCGTATTTGACGGCTTTAAAGATATGCCCGAGGATAAGTTAAAGGAACTTTACAAGTCTCTCGGCCTTGCAATGACCTTCAAGGATTTCCTGCATATTCAGAATTACTTTAAGAACGAAGAGGATCGGGATCCCACGATGACCGAGATCCGCGTTCTTGATACTTACTGGTCGGATCACTGCAGACATACGACATTTTCAACGGAACTTACCAAGGTTGAATTTGCCGACGGATATTATAAGACTCCCATCGAGACCTCTTATCAGAGCTATCTCGATACAAGAGCCGAGATATTCAAAGACCGTCCCGACAAGTTTGTGTGCCTCATGGACCTTGCTCTTATCGCCATGAGAAAGTTAAAAAAAGACGGCAAACTCGATGATATGGAAAAATCAGACGAGATCAATGCCTGCTCGATAGTCGTTCCCGTTGAGATAAACGGTGCGACGGAGGAATGGCTTGTAAGTTTCAAGAACGAGACCCACAACCATCCTACCGAGATCGAGCCTTTCGGTGGAGCCGCAACATGTCTTGGCGGAGCGATAAGAGATCCGCTTTCGGGCCGTTCATATGTATATCAGGCAATGCGTATTACCGGTGCGGCAGATCCTACCGTATCCGTAACGGAAACATTAAAGGGTAAACTTTCACAAAAGAAACTCGTTAAGGGAGCGGCTGCAGGTTACTCTTCATACGGTAACCAGATCGGTCTTGCCACGGGTTATGTCAAGGAAATATACCATCCCGATTATGTTGCCAAAAGAATGGAGATCGGCGCAGTTATGGGCGCGGCTCCCCGCAGCAATGTAATAAGGGAAACCTCCGATCCCGGAGATATCATAATTCTTCTGGGCGGTCGTACCGGCCGTGACGGCTGCGGCGGTGCAACCGGTTCTTCAAAAGTACATACAGAGAGCTCCATCGAAACATGCGGAGCCGAGGTCCAGAAGGGTAATGCTCCCACGGAGCGTAAGATACAGCGTCTCTTCAGACGTCCGGAAGTTACGAGACTTATCAAGAAATGTAATGACTTCGGTGCCGGCGGTGTGTCCGTTGCCATCGGAGAACTTGCCGACGGACTTAATGTAGATCTCGATCTCGTGCCCAAGAAATATGCCGGTCTTGACGGAACGGAACTCGCAATTTCCGAATCTCAGGAAAGAATGGCGGTTGTGGTTGATCCGGGTGATGCCGACAGATTCCTTGAATATGCGGCCGAGGAAAACTTAGAGGCCGTCAAGGTTGCGGTAGTTACAAAAGAGCCCAGGCTCGTACTTAACTGGCGAGGCAAAAAGATCGTCGACTTAAGCCGCGCATTTCTTGATACAAACGGTGCTCATCAGGAAACCTCGGTTTATGTTGAGATGCCCGATGAAAACGATAATTACTTTAACAAGATCGCGATAAAGAAAGTCGATGAAGCGATAGAAAACGACAATTTTGCCGATGCCTTAAAGGCTTCGCTTTCGGATCTTAATGAATGTTCCCAGAAAGGCCTTGTTGAGATGTTTGACTCCTCGATAGGCGCGGGAACGGTCACGATGCCTTACGGCGGTAAGACACAGCTTAGCGAAACACAGACGATGATCGCAAAACTTCCCGTTCTTGAAGGAAAGTGCGATACGGTCACCATGATGAGTTACGGTTTCGATCCGTATCTTTCAAGCTGGTCACCTTATCACGGTGCGGTTTATGCGGTACTTTCGTCAATGTCCAAGATCGCGGCATCGGGCGGAGATGTCAATAAGATAAGATTTACGTTCCAGGAATACTTCAGACGAATGACCGAGGATCCCAAGCGCTGGAGCCAGCCTTTCGCTGCATTACTCGGTGCCTATGACGCACAGATCGGTTTCGGACTCGCATCGATCGGCGGCAAGGACTCGATGTCGGGTACTTTCAACGATATAGATGTTCCGCCCACTCTGGTTTCCTTTGCGGTAGACGTGGCCCGGGAAAGCGATGTGGTAACACCCGAGCTTAAGAAAGCGGGAGATGTGCTGATAAGATTTTCGGTTGAACGCGATGAGTTCGATATGCCCAATTATCAGGATACACTCGAAATGTTCAACACTGTCCATTCACTTGTCAAGACAGGTAAGGTTAAAGCCGCATATACACTGGATGCCAATGGTATCGCAGTTAACGTTGCCAAGATGGCTTTCGGTAATGGACTCGGCGTTGACTTTAGCACCGACCTTGATCTTAAAGAACTGTTTGAAAACAATATCGGCGACATCGTGCTTGAGATGTCTGCCGAGGACGCACTTACCGTAGAGTACGATCATGACGTGATCGGTACGGTAAACGAAACGGGTTCTTTTGCATATAACGGACAGGTACTTGCCGGTGCCGATGCATTAAAGGCATGGAAAGCTCCTCTTGAGAAGGTATTCCCTTCAATCGCTTACAAGGGAAGCGAGCCTCTTGACGATAAACTCTTCACATCGCAGTCCGTATATGTCTGCAAGCACAAAGTTGCAAGACCTACAGTATTTATACCGGTATTCCCCGGTACCAACTGCGAATATGACAGCTTAAAGGCATTTGAAAGAGCCGGTGCCGACACAAAGGTAAGAGTGTTTAAAAACCTTTCGGCAGCCGACATCAGAGAATCGGTAGATACATTTGCCCGCGACCTTGAAGACGCACAGATCATAATGTTCCCCGGCGGATTCTCGGCAGGTGACGAACCCGACGGAAGCGCCAAGTTCTTTGCTACCGCATTCAAGAACGAGAAGTTAAAAGAAGCCGTTATGAAACTCTTAAACGAGCGTGACGGTCTTGCGCTCGGTATATGTAACGGTTTCCAGGCACTTATAAAGCTCGGCCTTGTGCCTTACGGCGAGATAATCGATCAGACCTCCGATTCGCCCACGCTTACGTTTAACACGATCAACCGTCACATATCAAAGATGGCATACATAAAGGTCTGCTCAAATCTTTCGCCCTGGCTTATGAAGGCTACAGTCGGACAGACCTATGTCAATCCCGCATCTCACGGAGAAGGACGTTTCGTAGCAAGCAGGGAATGGCTTGACAAGCTGTTCCTTAACGGTCAGGTGGCCACAAGATACTGCGATCCCGACGGCAATGTTTCAATGAACGAAGAGTACAACATAAACGGATCATATGAAGCGATCGAAGGTATCACATCCGCAGACGGAAGGTGTCTTGGTAAGATGGCACACTCCGAAAGATGCGGAGACGGTGTTGCGATCAACATCTACGGCGAGCAGGATCTTAAGATCTTTGAAAGCGGTGTGGAATACTTCAAGTAATGTGATGGAATACTTCAAGTAATGTGATATGGAAAAAGAAAACATCAAGTCCCCTTCGGTAAACTACGCAAAATTATGCGAAGAGGAATTATCCCGGGAAGGTGTCAGGGAAGCGACTTTGGTGCTACAGTGCTGCTGTGCTCCGTGCTCAAGTCATTGCCTGACATTCCTGGAAGATAAGATCAATATAAAAGCACTTTATTATAATCCCAACATACTCGATGAAGAGGAGTATGCCAAAAGAAGGGATGAGTTAAAAAGGCTCGTGGATATTCTCGGAAAGGAATATCCGCAGGCCTCTATTGTTTTTACAGCGGGTGATGAGGACAGGACACCGTTTCTTGAAGCCGTCAAGGGGCTTGAATCGGAACCCGAAGGCGGTGCAAGATGTCTTAAATGTTATGAGTTAAGACTTAAAGAAGCTGCGCGTATCGCTCGCGATGAAGGTGCCGAATACTTTTCGACGACTCTTACGATAAGCCCGCTTAAAAACACGCGTGTCATCAATGAGATAGGTGAGAAAGTAGCGGCGGAGTACGGCGTTAAGTTTCTTCACAGTGATTTTAAAAAGAAAGACGGATACAAAAACAGTATAGAACTGTCCAAGAAGTACGGACTTTACCGCCAGGATTACTGCGGGTGCCCGTTTTCAAAGCATCATGAATAGTACCCATGATGCTTAGAACGCTCCGCGCGTGACAAATAATGTGGTGCCGTGTGGCACGGAATGGGAGAAATATGGAAAAGATACTTGATATCATATCAAAAGAGGTTATGGATGCATTTGAGGCGTCGGGATATAAGCGCGAAGCGGGAAAGGTCAGCATTTCAAACCGTCCCGATCTTTGCGAATATCAGTGTAACGGTGCGATGGCACTTGCCAAGGAACAGAAGTGTGCACCGATAGCCATTGCAAGTGCGGTGGTTGAAAAGCTCAAAGAAAACGATACTTTTGAATCCGTTGAGGCCGTTATGCCCGGGTTTATCAATATGAACGTAAGTGCTTCCTTTCTTGCAAAATACGTTCTTGAAATGTCTGAAAGCGACAAGTTCGGTTTAAATCTTCCCAAGAGTGAGACGATCATCGTTGATTACGGCGGAGCCAATGTTGCCAAAGCACTTCACGTGGGACATCTTCGCCCCGCTATCATAGGCGAGAGCATCAAAAGGATACTTAAATATATGGGTCACAACGTGATCGGAGATATCCACATGGGCGACTGGGGAACTCCGATGGGTCTTGTCATGACCGAAGTTCAGACTCGTCACCCCGATCTTCCGTATTTTGATGAGTCCTATACCGGTGAATATCCCAAGGAGCCTCCGTTTACGGTAAGGGATCTTGAGGAAATCTATCCTACAGCCTCGGCAAAAAGCAAAGAAGACCCCGAGTTCAAGGCACGCGCTCTTGAAGCAACATTAAAACTCCAGAAGGGAGTTCGCGGATACCGCGCTCTGTGGGAACACATCATGAACGTGTCGGTGAATGACATGAAGAAGATATACAGTTCGCTCAATGTCGAATTCGATCTCTGGAACGGGGAGAGTACCGTTCAGTATCTAATTCCCGATATGGTAAAGGAAATGAAAGAGTCGGGAGTGGCTTATGAATCCGACGGAGCCCTTGTAATAGATGTCAAAAAGGCTACCGATACCAAAGAGGTTCCGCCCTGCATTGTTGTTAAATCCGACGGAGCAAGTCTTTACAATACGACAGACCTTGCGACCATCAAGGAGCGTGTCGCAAAATACGATCCCGCACAGATGATCTACATCACCGACAAGCGTCAGGATCTTTATTTTGAACAGGTATTCCGTGCTGCCGTTAAAGCGGGACTTGTTTCCGATAAGGTAAAGCTTTCACATATCGGATTCGGTACCATGAACGGTAAAGACGGAAAGCCCTTTAAGACACGTGACGGCGGGGTAATGCGTCTTGAAAGTCTTATAAAGGACATTCAGGACAAGATGTATGACAAGATACTTGAAAACAAAGAGATCGAGCCCGCAGAAGCGCGTAAGATCGCCGATATCGTGGGCCTTTCAGCTCTTTTGTACGGCGATCTTTCCAACCAGGCTCAAAAGGATTACATATTTGATATGGACAGGTTCATTTCTTTTGAAGGAAATACCGGACCTTACATTCTGTATACGATCGTTCGTATCAAGTCGATAATCGCAAAGTTTAAAGCTCAGGGCGGCGATATGTCATCTCTTAAGATCGGCACACCCGTCAATGCTTCCGAAAAGGACCTCATGAAGGCGCTTTCGGCATTCGGACAGATGATGGAGGGCGCGGCAGCAGAGCTTGCTCCTCACAGGGTATGTGCGTTTATTTATGAACTTGCCAACGCATTTAACTCGTTTTATCACGAAACCAGGATACTTGCCGAAGAGGATGAGGTTAAGAAGGGCGAATTCATTGCTTTGATAGACCTTACAAGAAAAGTGCTTGAGACCTGCATAGACATGCTCGGTTTTGAAGCACCCGAAAGGATGTAATTAAGTTTTAACGGCAGGGAACGGAGAGTAACATGAGAATAGGACACGGATACGATGTTCATAAACTTGTCGAAGGAAGAAAGCTGATAATCGGCGGAGTTGACATTCCTTATGAAAAGGGACTTCTCGGTCATTCCGATGCGGATGTTCTGACACATGCGATAATGGACGCGCTTTTGGGCGCTGCCGGAATGGGAGATATCGGACTTCATTTTCCCGATAATGACGAGGCATACAAGGATGCGGACAGTTTAAAACTGCTTGAACGCGTCGGCGACATGTTAGAGAGCGGGATGTTTGTTATAAATAACATCGATGCAACGATACTTGCACAGGCTCCCAAAATGCGCCCTCATATCGATGCGATGTGCGATAATATCGCGAAAGCGCTTAAGATATCAAGAACTCTTGTAAATGTTAAGGCAACCACCGAAGAGGGACTCGGTTTTACCGGTGCCGGCGAAGGCATTGCCGCACATGCGGTCTGCCTTATTTCCGAAGCGGCTGATTATTCTTCATTCGGCGACTTTTCATCCGGCTGTCCCGGTTGCGGCGGTTGCCGCTGACCCGTCCGGTGACGATTCTTCGAAACGCTCAGCGATAATATGGCAAATAAAGCATCCCCGGGTACAGAACAGGTTATACCCGGGGTTTTACGTTTTAGGAGAACTCGGAAGTATTGATAAATCGTCTGAATAATTGACATATATACTTCTGTAGAAGTATAATAGTTCAAAAGTACTCTTAAAGAAGCAGGTGGTGTCATGATCTTATATCACGGATCGGATGTGATCGTTGAAAAGCCTTTATATGGCTACGGAAAAAGGAATAACGACTACGGGCAGGGATTTTACTGTTCAGCCGATATTGAACTTGCAAGAGAATGGGCCTGCAAGAGTCTTAAAGGCGGCTTTTTAAACGTGTACCGGTTTGACACCGATGGAATGAATACTTTACGGCTGGATGAGAGAAATGTGCTTGAATGGATAGCGGTTCTTTTATCGAACAGGACGATAAGGTATTCAAGCCCTATCGAAAAACGGGCATCCGAGCATATAATAAAACATTATTCCATAGATCTGAGTCCGTTTGATGTTGTTATCGGATACCGGGCGGATGATTCGTACTTTTCTTTTGCAAGAGCTTTCTTGTCAAACACGATCACCGTTGAACAATTATCCCGGGCGCTTAAACTGGGGAATCTTGGAATCCAGTATTTTCTCAACACTCCCCAAGCATTTGAAAAACTCACTTTTGTTGAATCGGAACCTGTTTTCGGTGAAATATACTATCCGCGCAAAGATGCAAGAGAAGAAGGTGCACGGGAACAGTATTATAAACTCCTTGAGGAGGATGATTCAAAAGGTCTTTATATGAGCGATCTTTTGAAAGAATCATAGGAGGGCGATGATATGAGTAATGCTTACAGGGAATACTATCTTTTTGATGCAATGAGAAATCTCGGCGAGATGACCGAATATGCCCATGACGCTTGCGGCGTGGAACCTGACAGGGCATTGGCCTTTTTTATGATCAGCGGTTATTCCGAGCGTTTCGAAAACGGTGATCCCAGAGTGCTCTCGGGTATGTCGGGGACGGAACTGTATCAGGCATCATGCATTAAGTGTGGGATGGCAAAAGAAAACTGGCCTAAAGCCCTGGTCAGATATACAACGGAAGATTATTATTGGATAGGATATATTCTCGCCTATTATCAGTGGACGGTAAATAGGACGTTCGGAGATATTTTAAATGTTGTATCGGCGGCGGATCTTATAAGAATGTATCCCGCACTTCATACGGTTTCCGATGATAAGGCGGTTGAAACGATAAGTGATCTGTACAACAGTAGAGCCACAGCAAACAGACTGCAGGTATATCGTAAAAGGATCGGCATGACTCAGGCGGAACTGGCCCAAACCGCAGGAATAAATTTAAGAACTCTGCAGCAATATGAAACAGGCGCCAAAAGCCTTCAAAAAGCGGCTGCAGACAGCGTTTTATCTTTGGCCGGTGTGTTGTACTGTGCTCCCAAAGGCCTGATATAGAAAAAGGACTGTTTTTTCAAACAGTCCTTTTTAATCGGAGTGACAAGACTTGAACTTGCGTTCTCCGCTTCGCTCCGGTCGGTGCTTAACGCGTGCCACCGGCACGCAGCACCCTCCACGCCCTAACGAGACGTTCGAAACGCGATGAGGCCGCAAGACGAAGACTGAAATTCTGACAAAAAAGGAGTATCCCTACAGATACTCCTTTTCAGTCGGAGTGACAAGACTTGAACTTGCGGCCTCCACGTCCCTAACGTGGCGCTCTACCACCTGAGCCACACCCCGATATTCAAATAGCGAGAGGGGGATTCGAACCCTCGACACTGCGGGTATGAACCGCATGCTCTAGCCAACTGAGCTATCTCGCCGTGGGGCCTATAGGGCTCGAACCTATGACCCTCTGCTTGTAAGGCAGATGCTCTCCCAGCTGAGCTAAGACCCCTAAAAAACCTGACGACCGTATTAGTATATAAAAACCGCGTGGCGGTGTCAAGCACATTTTTCTATGAATTGTGAGAAACCTTTCTATTTACTCTGTCGTGTGTTATCATTTCCGTAAACGAAAAGAATTAAGGTATGAGATGGTATGGAATATTTCTGGAAACAACAAAACGACATACCCGAGGAACTGGGATATCATCTGTTCGGGTCAGAGCACATCTTAAGCACGACTTTGACACTCGTCATTGTCGCTTTGTTTTCCATACTCTTTAAAAGGCTTAATGACAAAAAGCAACGAATAGTCCTTAAAGCGATCCCGGTATTCATGGTGCTTCTTGAGACATTTAAGGATCTCTTTTTAGTCAGGGTCGGAAGATTCGGTCTCGGTTACCTGCCCCTGCATGTCTGCAGCATGGGGATATTCGTTTTCTTTTTACGCGAATATCTGCCGTGGGATAAGGCCAAAAAGGCCCTCGGGGAGATCGCTTTCATACTGATAATGCCGGGTTCTCTGGCGGCGCTTATATTTCCCGACTGGACCGAGCTGTATCCGGTATTTAATTTCATGAATCTATACAGTTTCGTGTGGCACGGACTTTTGGTGCTTTATCCGATGCTAATACTGATGCGCGGGGAGATAGAGCCTACTGTTAAACATATTCATTATCCCATCATTTTCCTGTGCATTGTAGTGCCGCCGATCTATGCTTTTGACAAACACTTCGGATATAACTATTTCTTTGTTAACCGGCCCGAGAAAGACACGCCGCTTGAATGGATGGCGTCATTTATGGGTAATCCCGGTTATCTCATCGGATACGCCGTGCTGGCGATAGTGATAATGCTTATCATATATCTCATAACGCATATCGTAAGGCGACTGTTAATCCGTTGAAAACTCCCGTAAATGTATAATGTGCTTTATGAGGGAAAAGTCAATACGTGCACAAATCTTGAAAGCCCCGGATTCAGGCCATGGATCGAGCCACAGGATCTGTTTAAGAAAGGTGATGTGTTTAATATCGCGGATTACTCGGATTTCTTTAACAACGGAACTCTCGACGACGGAACCGATTTCGGATACGAGATAGAAGTGCTTAATATCACCGGAAGCGGAAGCGACGCAAAGGCCGAGATAAAGATCACAAGACAGCAGTAATACTTTTACATATCAAAAAGGAGAAGGAATAATGGGTTTATTTGGTAAAAAAGCACCGCAGTGGCCGACAAGGCCAAGACAGCCGGGTTTCTGGCAACGTGTATGGATATTCAGCATCAACAATGCCGGTTTTGAGAGGGTGGAGGCACATTTTAACAGCCTCGGCGCAACAGTTATGCAGCTTGGTTACAGGATGCGTTTTAATTCATCTGCCAAAATGGTGAGTTTTGGTTTAAAGAATAATGTTGCCGAGGCCGTAAGGATCGATGACGGTTCGCAGGAAATGTGTAAATGGCAATTCCGGTTTACCGATATCACGGGTGTAAACGGCAAACCGCTTCCCGAAAGCGAGTTAAACGTACTGGCAACTTTTATCGAGGATGCATTTTTGAAACTCGACCCGGCAACAAAGATAGAACTGTTCTGATAATAAGTTTTTCATAGTTAAAACCCGTATAAGTGGGGAACGGAGGAAAATGGACAAATCTGCACTTAAAGCGAAAATGACGTTGGTATTGCCCCTGTTTATTCTTATGCTTTTTATGGCGGCATGCAGTTCTGAGGCCAAGGAATATGAAGAGCAGGGGATAAAATTCTACAAATTGTCATCTGTCAGCGGACAGGAATTTCTCAATCATTATGAGGGAAGTAAAGATGCCTATATGTGTATGATAGATGATACCGATCTTAAAGAAATAACGATACCTTCAGAGTTCAAAGGAAAGCCCGTTGTTGCGGTAAGTACCAGATCAGCCAATGATACGGTTACAGATCTGGTCATTTCAGAAGGTGTACAATATGTCGGCGGTTTTTATAATTATTCCGCTCTGAGTCATATCAGTTTTCCCTCTTCAATAAAAGGGATATATTTTTCTTTTTATAACTGTGACTCTCTTATTTCTGTCGAACTGCCGGAAAACGTGGATTTAAAGGACTCGTTTAAAGCCTGCGATAATCTTTCGGGATTTGACGACGAAAAAGAAAAAGTCGTCATCACTGATGATGAATGGGCAAAAGACCTATGGGATGAAGCATATAAAAAGATGATCGATGCAGGAGATTTCTCCCGATATTCATTGACCGACGGTGCCATCTTTCCGTTCGAAACCGGCGGAAACATACACTTTACAACTAAAGAGATTGGGCAGAAATACACTGACAGGAATTTTTACGTACAAGGTAAAGTGATATGGGGCAATTATTCCGATAACCTGGGCATATCCGTTAAGAAGAAAAGTCCGAACTACCATGATGATTCGATCTCGGAATATTGCTGTGACGGGTTTGTTGAAGAACCTTTTGCCAAAAGCCGAGACGAATGCGATTATTTTCTGATTTATTCAGGAATGATATCGCATGTGGATAAGGCTTTTTACTGGGGGGATATTGACAGAAAAGCAGTATCAACGCTGGTTTTTGTAATAGATGTCCGGGAAAAAGAAATGATCCATATCGAGTTTATAGGCAACGATTGTCCCGGTGTATCCGCACAACGGGCAACCGGCTCTACAATGGTAACTGAAGCAGAACAGTACATGAGTGACATTTGCAGATAATACAATAACGGGTAATCCGGAGTAATGCGTTTTTTCTGATTGAGGTACAGCCAATGAATGCGATAACGGAATTTTTAGCAGGACTTACAATTACAGAATATATTTTCATATATCTTGGTTTATTTGTGTTGGGAATACTATTAACCGTCATTGATGCAAGGACAAAGATCAAAGTGTTCGGACCGGCTATCCCTGTTTTGGCTTTGCTGGGAGGAATGCTTGCGATAGGATATGTTACGATCAATATGGACAAGAATATAGGCCTGGGAATACTTCTGGTCTGGGCTGTTTTCTCATCTGTTATCGTATTTCCGTGCCTTTGGCTCCATGGTAAGATTGAAAAACCACTGATACCCGAAAAATCTGCAGGTCAGATCTGTGCAGAAAACGGGCATCAGTGGGAAGCAACGGAACATGCCGGCACAATCAGGTGTGCAAGGTGCGGCAAGACCAAAGTAAAGAAGCTATGACTGACGCTTTAAGACTTTGATCAAGTTAACGATTCCTATTACGATACCGGCAACTATTATGATACCAAGCAAAAGGGCGAGCCAATAGGCGCCTGCGACTCTTGCCTTGGGCATATTGATCTTAAACCTGACTGTCGGAATACCGATGCGAAGAAATACAGCGCTCGCAAGACATGCCGGTATAACCGCAAGAACTGCAAATACTGCAATGAGGCCCTTCTGGGCTTTTTCTTTTTTCCATATAGGCTTACCGATAAGGCTGCCAAGTCCTTCCGCTATCAGAACACCGATCAACATAGCCAGAAAGAATAATCCAATCCCCTTGAAAAAGGCAAAGAATCCGGAGCCGGCTTTGATACCGTTTATGTAATATGTGTACTTGACAGCGCCGTTCCCGCCTTTTAATTGCCGCACGAATCGAAGTGCGACCGACAGCGAGGCTATGACCAATGATAGATATGTGTAGATCCTGCTGTTTTCTTTTTTCTTGATCAGAATACCGAGAAAAAGAGCGGCTATCAGCAGTAATACGGCCACAACGAGATAATAATCACCCGTCATTGTCATGCGGTTCAATCTGATCTTTAATGGCATAAGCTGGCCTCCTTTGGTTTTGTGCAATTTACTGATTTACAATATCAGTATATATTAAAGTCGAAACGACTGACATTGTATATATTATGAGAATTACGGCAACCGTTAGGTTGCGGATGAATCCCGCTGTTCATCGTATAATGAGAGATTTAGTGAAACAATTGAATCCTTAAGGCAAAAAAGTTATATTATTAATTAAAGAAATCATTCGGAGTATTACATTGGCGGTCGAGACAGTTAGTAAAAAGAAAACACATAAGAAGTGGGGGAAGTTAAGACACAAGGTTTTGTGGGTCATGCTGTCCCCTGCTTTTTGGATTTATTCATGTATCAAATACGGCGTACGTATCGAGTCGTATCGTAAATATTCCAAGGAGCCCTGCGTGGTACTTTTTAATCACGTAACGGCATTTGACCAGTTTTTCGTTGCGCTTTCTTTTGCGAGACCCATATATTTCGTGGCTACCGAGGACCTAATGTCAAACGGCTTTGTTTCAAAACTGTTAAGATATCTCGTTGCACCGATCCCCATCAAGAAGCATTCAACCGATCTCAAGGCATTAAAAACGATCTTTTCCGTTGCGGCCGAGGGCTTAAGTATTGCGATCGCTCCCGAAGGAAACCGTACGTACAGCGGCCGGACCGTTCATATGAAGGAATCCATAGTTTCGCTTGTGTGTAAATTAAAACTCCCGATCGTGCTTTTTAAGATCGAGGGCGGATACGGCGTACAGCCAAGATGGAGCGATGTTGTACGAAGGGGAAAGATGAACTGTCGCATCGCTAAAGTCTTAAAACCGGAGGATTATCTTAAGATATCCGAGGAAGAACTTTACGAACTCATAAAGAACGGCCTTTATACCGATGAAGCCGATGACAACCGTAAGTTTAAGCATGCCAAACGCGCCGAGTACCTTGAAAGAGCAATGTATTTCTGCCCCGACTGCGGATTTTCAAATCTTGAAAGCCACGGGGATACGATAAAGTGTACAAAATGCGGCAAGACCGTACGCTACAACGAAGACACTTCACTTACGGGCGAGGGCTTTGATTTCCCTTACAGATTCGTCGCGGACTGGTATGAAGGGCAGAATGAATATTTAAATTCGGTTGACATAACTATACATAAGGGCAAGCCTGCATTCACCGATGTGGTCAGCGTCTATAAAGTCATTCCCTACAAAAAGAAAGTGCTTACCAATGCTACTTCGGTCCTTTCTCTTTACGGTGACAGGGTCACCATAGAAGGCGGTGACGGGAGCGTAAAGACAGTTTCTTTTGCAGACATTATCGGTATCGGCTGCATGGGACGAAACAAGTTAAATATCGATACTAAAGATGAACTTATGCAGATAAGAGGCTCCAAGCGGTTCAACGCACTAAAGTATTTGAATTTTTGCTACAGATACAATAATATAGTCAGTGTAGGTAAATCCGTTCCGGAAAACGATAAACCGGCGGGAATTGCCGATCCTAAAAGAAACTCCCGGAGGAAAGAAAATGACAAATTTTTGGGAATCTAATGTTTGGGGCTGCGTTGTCCTTGCAGGCGCATTACTCGGAAGCATGTTACTTGGCAATTCCATTAAGAGGCTTACTCCGGGGCTCAGACAGTCGCTTTTACCCACATCTGTTATCGGCGGTGTGATACTGCTGGTAATTGCGGAGATATATCGTTTCATTACGGGCAACGAGTTTTTTGATACCGAACTTTTTGGAGGAAACGGACTCAAAACACTTGAGATAATCACGTATCACTGTCTGGCACTTGGTTTTATAGCTTCCACGTTCAAATCATCGGGTGCAAAGCTTAACAAAAAGCGTTCTGCCGAGATTTTCAACACCGGCGTGACAACAGTAGCCACCTATCTTATACAGGGTATTCTGGGACTCGGCATTACGATCATCGCTGCCAAAGTCGTTCCCGGATTTTTTGAATCCGCGGGAATACTGCTTCCTTTCGGTTACGGTCAGGGTACAGGCCAGGCCATGAACTATGGTACGCTCTACGAAACGCAGTTCGGTTTTGTGGGAGGCAAAAGCTTCGGCCTTACGATCGCCGCATTGGGATTCCTGAGTGCCAGCATCGGCGGCGTAATCTATCTTAACGTTAAGAAAAGACGCGGTACACTTAAAATATCGAGCGAAAAGCGCGAAGTTTACACCGCTGATGATATACAAAAAGAAAACGAGATCCCCATGCAGGAAAGCATCGACAAGATGACGATACAGGTCGGACTTGTTATCCTTGCATACATAATTGCCTACGGTATCATGTATGTCCTCGGCATGCTGTTACCCGGCATGAAAGCGGTAATATACGGATTCAACTTCCTGATAGGTGTGCTTGCCGCCACGATCGTAAAGGGATTTTTGACGGGATTTAAAAAGACAAAGGTCATGAAACATGAATATGTCAACAATTTCCTGATGACCCGCGTCAGCAATTTCTTTTTCGATGTAATGGTCGTAGCGGGTATTGCGGCGATCAGCCTCGGAATACTTGAAAACTACTGGGGTATAATTATTATTCTCGGCGTAGTCGGAATGGTAGCAACCTTCCTGTATGACAGATTTGTGGCCAAGAAGCTGTTTTCGGAATATTACGAAGAACAGTTTATGATGATGTACGGAATGCTGACCGGTACCGCCAGTACAGGAACCATTCTTCTAAGAGAAATCGACGGTGAATTTAAGACTCCGGCTGCCGACAATATGGTTTATCAGAACTTTCCGGCCATTATTTTCGGTTTTCCCATGATGTTACTTGCGACGCTCGCACCTGTAAAACCGATCGAAACACTTTTGATACTTATAGGTTTCTTTGCGGTGATGAATATCATCCTGTTCAGATCGTTTATCTTTAAAAAGAAAAAGTAAAGGAGAACTCCATGGCCGGATTCGGTGACTGCGACAGCTGTTCCAATTTTGTTTACGATGAAGAATATGAGTGCTACGAATGTATGGTCAACATGGATGAAGACGATTACGGCAGAGTGATGACAGACTCACGTTTTCAGTGTCCGTACTACAGCGAAGACAACGAATATGCCGTTGTCAGAAAACAGAATTAAGGCGGAACCGTTCTTTGTTCCGTGATGCGGGGAAAAGCCCATGATCAACGACAACTTTGTCATCAAAGGAGATATCTGTTACAGTAAGTCCCTGACCGATCTTGAATGTATCAAGAACGGCTACCTTGTCTGCAAAGACGGGGTTTCCGAGGGCGTTTTTGAGAAACTCCCCGCTGAATATATCGATCTTGCTCTGATCGACTGTTCGGGTATGCTTGTTTTACCGGGAATGGTCGATCTTCACATACATGCGCCCCAGTTTACCTTCAGGGGCATCGGCATGGATCTTGAACTTCTGGACTGGCTTAAGACTTATACTTTCCCCGAAGAGATCAAATATAAGGATCCCGATTATGCAAGGGTAGCCTACCGTGATTTTGTCAAAAAGATGAAAAAAAGCGCGACCACCCGTGCGGTTGTTTTTTCGACCATTCACAGACAGTCCACCGAAATGCTGATGGAAATGCTTGAAGAGTCCGGTCTTATAACATATGTCGGAAAGGTCAATATGGACCGTGAAGCTCCCAAGGCGTTAAAAGAAAACGATGCCGAGACATCTCTTGAAGAGACGGTTGCATGGCTTTCAGATATTTCAGGTAAATTTCCTCATACCAAACCGATAATCACACCGAGATTCCTGATAAGCTGTACCGATGAACTGCTTGAAGGCCTCGGAAAAGTAGCCCGTGAATACGATCTTCCGGTACAGTCCCATCTTTCGGAAAATCCCGAAGAGGTAAAACTTGTACATGAACTGTTCCCGACAGCATCATGTTACGGTGACGGATATGATATGTACGGTTTATTCGGAAAAGACGTAAAGACCGTTATGGCGCATTGCGTTTACTCAACCGATGAGGAGGTTGACAGGATACTTAACAACGGTGTGTTTGTCGCTCACTGTCCCACATCGAACATGAACCTGGCTTCGGGTATCGCACCGATCAGAAAGTACTTAAATCTCGGTATTAAGGTCGGAATAGGTACCGATATCGGTGCAGGCGAGAGCGAATCGATGTTCAGAGCCCTTTGCGATGCGATCCAGGTATCAAAGCTTTATTCCAGGCTGGTGGATAAGGCATATAAACCGCTTGCTTTCGAAGAAGCGTTTTTCCTGGCCACGATGGGTGGCGGAGAGTTTTTCGGCAAAGTCGGAAGCTTTGAGAAAGGATATGAATTTGACGCAGTGGTAATAGATGATTTTGAGTTGTCGGGCTTAAATGACTTCCCGTTAAGAAGCCGTCTGGAGAGGGCGGTTTATCTTGAAGCCGATACTATGTATCTTTCCAAAAAGTTTGTAAACGGCCGTGAAGTCAAAACAGACTACGGAAATCAGTATTTTGACTAAACAAGTCAAAGGAGTAAAAGCATGGCAAAAGCCGGTTGCCCCTATGCATCCAAATGCGGCGGATGCGATTATCAGGGTATCGATTTCAGCGAACAGTTAAGGATCAAGCAGGACTATATAAACGGTCTGCTTGGTTCTTTTTGCAAACCCCAAAAGATCATCTGCATGAAAGATCCTTTATATTACAGATGCAAGGCTACCGTTGAATATACGCATCTAAAGGACGGATCTTACATTTCGGGAGTTTATGAAAAGAACAGTCATCGCATAGTAAAAGTGGATGAGTGTCTGATAACGGATAAGCACGCCAACGACATAGCGATGACGATAAGGGCTTTACTTAAGTCTTTTAAGATAAAGACTTACAACGAAGATACGGGATACGGACTTTTAAGACATGTTCAGATAAGAGTCGGCAAAAATACCGGCGAAGTGATGGTCATACTTGTGGTCGCGGACCCGATATTTCCGTCCAAGAATAATTTCGTAAAAGCCTTAAGGGCCCGACATCCCGAGATCACCACGGTGGTACTCAACGTAAACGACAAACACACAACGATGGTACTGGGAGAGCGTAATATCCCGATCTACGGGAAAGGATTTATTTATGATACTCTTCTTGGGATGAAGTTTAAGATCTCTCCCGGAAGTTTTTATCAGGTAAACCCAGTTCAGACAGAAGTGCTTTATAAAACCGCAGTGGACTATGCGGGACTTACAGGCAATGAAACAGTACTGGACGCATATTCGGGTACCGGGATCATCGGTCTTATCGCGGCAGACAGCGCACGGGATGTTATAAGTGTTGAATTAAACGACAATGCCGTCAAAGACGCCATCGCAAACGCCAAGGCAAACGGAGTTGGCAATATACGGTTTTATCGGGCCGATGCCACGGAATTCATGACTTCACATGAGATCGGAAAAGTGGACGTGGTATTTATGGATCCGCCAAGGACAGGTTCAACGCCCGAATTCATAGACGCGGTCGCAAAGTTAAAGCCGTCAAAAGTCATATATGTTTCGTGCGATCCCGAAACACTCAAAAGAGACCTTGGCATATTCGCAAAAAAGGGCTATAAAGCGCGCGGGATACAGCCCGTTGATATGTTTGGCTTTACAAAACATGTGGAAGTCGTGAGCCTTTTGCAGCGAGTGAGCAACACCCGGGAAAGAACAATCACTCTTGATGTCGAGATGGAAGACTATTCACAAACGGCTGTTCAAAAATATCTTCCCCCATGCGGGAGAATACAGGACATATAACATTACAAAAAGCGAATGGGTTCTTAACGGGGAGACCGTTCTTTATGCTTCGGCTGACAGTATAAGGGATACCTTGGATTATGATTTTGGTCAGGAAAAGCAATTATAATGATTTGGGCAAGGGAATCAGCGCCACTACAATATATTTAGAGCGATTTTTCGAAAACCTTCTGATGGGTTATCAGAATGAGTTAAAGAATAGATATATTCATGTGGATTACAAGGAACAAAGTGCAATTCAAAGTGCAATTGAAAAAGATTCAAAGTGCAATAATTGCACTTTGGAGGAATTGGCAATTCTAAAAGAGTTATTGAAGAATCCTTCGATAACGCAGAAAGAATTGGCCGGTATCATTGGAAAATCCGAAAGAACAATAAAGACACGAACAGTTGAAATGCAAGAAAAAGGATTGATTCGCAGAGAGAACGGTAAGCGTAACGGAAGGTGGGAGGTACTGGTAAAGCTGTGATGGATACTTATGTTGATGAAAGAGACTACAAGCTTTTAGAAACTGACAAATATACTTTCTTTGTTCTTAAGAAGATCATGGGCGGTGAATGCAACCTGTTGCTGTCGGATCATGAGCGGCTGATCCTTTGCTTTACAGGACATCCGTTTCCGGTTTGGATCTGGAGTTCGGATGATGCTGCAGAAGAGGAAATGGAGAAGGCATATCAGCTGGCAAAAGAAAATAAGCTGCTTTCCGGG
>Ga0310691_10001614_pt1 | contig 33770 bp, 45 predicted proteins | sample 176DNAGHGlowgp2_FD_203887 | JGI IMG/M metagenome (GOLD analysis project Ga0310691, IMG submission 203887) | Sheep rumen microbial communities from Palmerston North, Manawatu-Wanganui, New Zealand - 1766 DNA GHGlow gp2 (v2) (version 2) | ecosystem: Host-associated > Mammals > Digestive system >... | reverse complement strand
GTCAAACCCCAGAGACTCAAATCTATGTGATACATATGTTGATATCTTGTCATTGTCTTCGGTGACCCTTCGCATTACTCTAGGGAGAAGCCTCTCCTCTTCCTCACTCCATCTTTGTGATCTCATACCGAACAACTCCACAGGGAACTCCCAGATCATATTGTTCGCCATGTCGGTGTTTACACTATAATATATTGATTCGAGTATTGATTCTATGACCCTATCCAGTTCCTCCTCCGATGGATGATGAGAGAGCGCCTGTGGTTTGTTTTGAATCCTCTCCCTTATGGTCTCTGCTGTTATAGAAGATTTCTCTATTATGTTCCTATCGAATAATCCCATGATATAATATAAAAAAAGCTCCTTATTTATAAAGGAGCTTTGATAATTATACTCTTAGTTTATTTCTGCTTGATATCCCACATCTGAGTAGCGTTGCCAAGCATCACATCGACATTGATGTTTGGTTTGTTCTTAATCATCTCTACCTTCTCAAGCTCAATCTCTGCGTATTTGAGTCTGATAAAATCGCCGGGACTAAGATTCATTCGCAACATATAAGCCTTGTCCGCATCCGCTCGTTTCTGTTCGGTGAGGATTCGCTGTTCCTCCATCTCCTGCTGACGCTGCTGGGTAATCTTCTGCTGAGCCATTGCCGCGGTCTTATTCAGTTCCTCGAGGACCATATCGTTCGGCTTGGCCTTATCAACCACTACATTGACAATCTGTACAGGAAATTCTGCGATACTATTAAGTTTATCAAAATATACCTGCATTTTCTGAGTGATGTCTACTTTCACCTTGTCATATACTTCTCGATCTGAAACCAGAGTATACATATTATAAGTACTAATAAAATTTCGAACAATCTCTCGGAAGTTCTCCTTTACGTTGTTCTGATACCATTCCGGACCATAGTTTTTATGAAGGATTGGAGACTTTCCATCCGCGATCTTGAGAGTGATATGAGCAGAGAGGTCCAATGGGGTGTTGTCGTCACAGAACACATCATCAAAGACTTCAGTGTACTTCACAGGAATCTTCTTATAGGTGACAAAGTCTGTGGTCCACGCACGCCAGGTAGACCCTTCAGTAAGAGCCTTATCCTCTACACCTCCTTCACCAAAGAACCATGGTTTTGCGATAAACACCCCTTCTTCATCGCCGTCGACTGTCGAAAGGGAACAGGAATTGAAAGACACCAACGCCACCAGGGTGGCAATCATAAATGTAATAAATTTCTTCATGTTTGAAACGTTTTAAAATTAAAATATTTTATTATTCTATCTGGATTCTTTAAAGTAAACAGTACTTTCTATGACGCCCCAAGAAGAACTTTCCTGGAAAGTCTTAGTCGCAGGAACATAATCAGGGGCCATTGGACGGGTAAGATAAAAAATATCATCTTCCTTCCAAGTAACCATCATAAGTTCCTGACCAGCAGGAAGTTCGATAGTCATTTCTCCACCAAACTGACGCGTACGAATCTGCTCAGTACAAGAACAAAGACCGATCAAAGAAACAAGAATTACAATAAACCTTTTCATAGTATTGAATGTTGTATCGTTGTTGAATAATTCCATTTTAAGTGAAAAGTTGATTTCTTTTTACCCAAACCATCTGATGGACTTCGAGATTCTCTACATAACTCAGAGTAAGGTCAACAGATCGAACCTCGGACCAACATCCCCAGAATCCTTCGAATACCTGTCCCACTTCGAATTTCCAATCACACGGAACATTACTAAGAAGTAATTCGCCTGTGTCGATGTCCTTAAATGATACTGTAATTCCCATAATATTATTTCTTAATATATATATTTAAAAAATTCTTCGACTAACTTTTCTGCTTCTAATTGATTATCAAAAATTAAATTTTTATTAATTTCTTTAATATCTAAATCATATATTGGATGAAAATCTCTTACAAAATTTCCGACAGGAATAAGATTTATTTTTTTATCTCCTTCTTTATAATTATTAACCCTCCAAACACCATACTTTTCAGGCATATATAATTTCCATGTGGTTGCATTGGTTCTTTCCCATTTTAAAACAACAAAATTGCCTTCTTTAATTTTACAATTCATATTAATTATGTTTAGGCACCAATTTCATTTTATATCTTTTACAAATTATATTTACAAAAAAGAACCCCTATATTTAGGAGTTCTTTGATTTATTTTTCTATTTCCACAGAAAACGGCGGATAATTTCTTTTATAGTTTTCATCCAACATACTCACGTTGACTATATTAATACTATCGTCAATCGTGGTTATGTGGTGATCCCCACTATGCACATGTCCACAGAACACCCAATGGGGTTGCTTGATATCAATCTCCTCTGCGAGTTCCTGACACCCGAAGTTACTCATCCAATTCCACCCCTGTTGAAGCACTGTTCCTGCATATCCAAACCGCGGTGGACAATGAGTGAGAAGGACATCAACATTCTGAGGGATCTTCTCATATTCTTTCTTTAACTTATCATGATCCCCATACCATGCCCAAGTACTCAGATCGGGACACCAACTCGTACCATAGAAAGTAAATTCCATGTACTTATATGAACTGTCCATCAAGATCTGTATCTTGTGTTCGCCTTTGATACTACCTGGAAGAAGCATAGAAAGTACTTCTGATGCTGAGTTGAAATGCTTTGGTCCGAGTTCCTCAGAGAAGAAGTCGTGATTGCCAAACACCACTAATACTTTCTTGAAAGGAAGACGATCGGTCCATGGGACAAACTTCATACAGAACCACGCAATACACTTCGCCGTGTCGCGTTGGATGTCAAGAGGGACGATGTCTCCACAGATACACAATACATCTCCTTCATCAAACATCGATGGATCCGGAAGGTTGCCATGGAGGTCACTGATTGCTGATAATTTTAGTTTTTTCATAGATATAAATACAAAAAAGAGACTCTAAATTTAGAATCTCTCATGAGAGCCTCCTGTCGGAATCGAACCAACATCTAAGGTTTACAAAACCCTTATAATAGCCTTTATACTAAGGAGGCATCGATGGTTTCTCTTTGATAACGTTCAAGGATCTACCAAAAAACCAAAAACGATTGTGATAGGGCTATCGTGGTACCACACCAAATCACGTCGGATTTCTACCGAAGGCATTAGGCCATTTGCCGATTTTCGTTTTTATATATCTTTCCATCAATACAAGCAAAGCTCATCAGGCGTTCATTATTACAAATCCATATCACTACAGTGTTCAACGCGTACCTTACGGTCTTCTTTACTAACTGGTTATGGCTAGGACAGGTTTATAAGTCTTAATCCTATCTCTCATTCCTCATGGTCCCGACTTACGATTCGGGTGCTGTTTAAACCATTTATTGTCATGGTAGTCTCCTTCTTTGAGTGAAGGAGTAGAACTAATCCTGCATTTATCTTGTATCTTCAAAGAACTAATAAAAAATAAATAAATAAACTGATTTCTTAACCAGTTGCATCTGAAAGAAATTGAAATTAATGCGTGAGGAAGGTGGGATTCGAACCCACAGTGTATCAATGTATTAGATCCTAAATCTAACGCGTCTCGCCATTTCGCCACTTCCCCATAAAAAATAAAACAACTGACTATTCAGAAGGAATTCCACCTTCAACCCCATCGTCTACGGAATACAATGACATTACCACAGAATCTCCATCCCAAGTATTTCCTCCCGGCTATGTCATCTTACGGGAAGCTTTCTTGGACCCTTGTTGTTTTATTTAATGAATAAAATTCAACACCCGTACCTACTCGTTGCACGATACATCTCTCGGTAAAAAATCCGAGGCTCTTTTATACGATCTCTTGAGCTAAAGCGATGAATTAAAATGTAAAGAGCGAAATGTATATACTATAAACAGGATGGGAATCGAACCCATGTCTCCCGAGCTCGCCTCAGGTGTTCTAACCCCTAAACTACCCGTTCCAGGAAAATAGGAACATTTTATGCTCTTTATAAGATAAAAGCGGAAAGTAAAGCGATCCACTGCTCTACCCGCTGAGCTATCTCCCGTGAGTATTTGATTTTGTCGGGAGAGTTGGACTCGGACCAACGACACGTGGTTTTTCCAATGCAAATAGGAACTTTCTATGCTTTTAAAGGATGCAAGCGAGAAGTAAATATAATTCCCAAGTTTTTGGCGGGAATTGAAGGAATCGAACCTTCTTTATCCAAATATAGGAACTTCTTGTGCTTATCGGGTGGGAGAGGTGGGACTCGAACCCACGATCATTGGTATGTAACACCAAGGTCCTTGCCGCTGAACGACCCTCCCAAAATCGCCACTTTTGACGGGAATGTGGCCAACGCAAGGATCGTCCTCCAACGATCCCGTTACCCTTTTCAACAACTTGGTTGATAGGCGATAAAAAATTACCCAGGCTAACACATGTCGACACAGTCTCTAAAAAGGATTTCTCTTAGTACTCTTCCAGTAATACCCCTCATGACTACTTTACGTATCCTATATTTGGAGTTTAATGATACCATCCTACATTTACCAATATTACCTCTTGCGGTTCACACCCCGATGTTTCTCCAATCCATCGAGTTTATTCCGTGAAGCGTTAGTCGTACAAGTCGTGGACCCGAAGGGAATCGAACCCTCCACGATCTCCTTGCAAGGGAGTTCCGCCAGCCTTGGTACATGCAAGCCCATAAAACATCTTTTTTGTAACCACCACAGAGATGTTAGAACTGTGCTGACCAACGATTCAGAGAACAATTTAAGCATTGTTAAGAGGCTTGTTCTGTCTTCGATTCCAGCGCGCTTGGACTAATCTTTGAATTTCTGCTATAATCAAATAAAAGACTAAATCATACACGCCTCAGCGCGAATATAGCTCGCAACTCACCCAATGTGTATGTTCCCTCCGTCTAGTTAGTCTTTGTAGCGGGAGAGGGATTCGAACCCCCGACCTCCAGGTTATGAGCCTGACGAGCTGACCTCTGCTCTACCCCACAAATGTCTGTTGAACCAATTCTTCCGATTCGAACGGATCCCCTCGTTTCCACAACGAGTATGCTGCCATTACACCAAGATGGTTACCTAAAGACGGACTGTGGTCTGATCAGGACTTTTTTAATCCGCCTACCTAATGCGATTGCCATGGACGAACATTAGGAATTTTTGCCGTGAACGAGAGATTCGAACTCTAACCTTGACAGTGACAGTGTCATATGCTAGCCAATTACACCACGCCCACGTTTTGCTGCCCAGGTTGGATTCGAACCAACGACCCGCTGATTAACAGTCAGCTGCTCTAATACCAACTGAGCTACTGGGCAATGTTATAATATAATAAAATCATTTTATTTATTTAGTGACCCCAGCGAGGCTCGAACTCGCGACCCCAACATTCTTACCACTATAGCTTTCGCTACCAATCCAGTATTGTGCTGGGCATGCAACCATGAACACTTGCATGTCATTCTGTAATTGTTTGTGGCCTGGACTCTATCTTAACCGTATTGAAATCTCGCGAGTAAACAAAAGTGTTTTATGCCAACTAAACTAACGCCCTCACACCGGTACACGTACCTATGGGTCATCTTCGTCTCGAACGTTGTTCTCTTTTATTTATTTCAACTTAGGTTCCTCCTGTATAGTCTCTACACACTGTCTAATATTCTCTTTTGTTTCAAATCGGCTCGAAGTGTCAATTCACCTTTAATTCACTCGGCTTTTACGTTTTTCACCGGAGAAGAAACGCGAAAATTCACAAAAGATTTCTTTTAACATTGGCTCGGTATTAGCATATTTTGATACTTGATATATCTCGCATCTACATTAAGACCGCTAGAGGTCTCTGGTTTTCTATTGTTTTTAATCCAGCACGCATCAAAACTTAGCTTTCACCGAATTAGGGAGGATTTTCAATGTATCTTTCAACACAAAGTTTCAATTTTTTCAAAAGTGTTGTGCTCTACCAACTGAGCTATGAGGTCCTTCCATTTTTCTATGAGTTATTTGTTGAGGTGTAGAGATTCGAACTCTAACTGAGGGAACCAAAATCCCTAGTGCTACCGTTACACCACACCTCAATAAAATAAGTTAAAATCTCATGAGTGATGTGTGGACCAATTCGTGCGAGTATAATTTTATTTTCCAACATACCCTACTGGGGCATCCACCACTTTGGTGTTAACATCCAATATCACACTTAATGTGAGCCATCTACTATTTGTTGTCGTGTCCATCTCGCCACATATTTTAACTTATTTGTAGGGGAGGTGGGATTTGAACCCACGTGTAACCAGCTACGGTTTCAACACTTTATAAGAGTGAGCCGATACACCCCTGTATGTGTGGTCTCACCGAGATTCGAACTCGGACCTCTGGTTTAAGAGACCAGATGACTAAACCCATTATCCTATAAGACCATTTTAATAAATCGCGGGAAGTAAGATGTTCTGATTTTCAGTCGGAATTTTATAAGTAGGAACTTCCAGTTTGCGATCTCAATTGTTTTATTTGTTCTCTTTCTTTACTGACTTTGGAAAGAACTTAGTGTAAAGAGAATAAACACCAAATCCAGAAGTTAAAAGGTTCACACCAGCAACCCATCCATAGAAACTACCAATTGCTCCAAGAGCAACCCCATTCCATACTCCAGCACTAGCAATGATTGCACCAAAACCAAGAAGTCCAAGTGCAGCAACCTTACTAAACTTCACCAAAGTTTCTTTATTACTTTCTGTCATAATCGATTATGTTTATTTGAGAGATTTAGTATCTCGTGGGTGTGGCCGGATTCGAACCAGCAATGTTTACCCTGTGGGAACGGATTTACAGTCCGTTGCGTCACCACCATCGACGCTGCACACCCATGGCACCACTTAATCACAGTTTCCTGTAGGCTGGCCGACCTAATTCATTTTCATGGCGGCTAAAAGCTCTTACTGACACCTAACGTGCAAAGAAAATGTTTCCGATTAAAGTTGCACTTTTGAAAATCTCATGGTCATGACTCCATTTGATTTTTCTCAAACAAGATACGGCTCACAAAGGGTCTTGTTAGCTCCTACGGCCGTTTTCCTAGTGCCCCCAGAAGGTCTCGAACCCTCAATCTTATCCTTAGGACGGATCTGCTCTTCCAATTGAGCTATGAGAGCATTTAAATAAATCGCGAGAAGTAAACTTTATTTTATACAGAAATAATTTTGAAATAGGAACTTCTTATGCGATATCGTAGCGCGAGTGGGATTCGAACCCACAAGGGCCATTCGGCCCAAGGGATTTTCTTACCACTATAGTTTTCACTACCAACTTCATTCAATGGAACCATATAGGCGATTAGTCTCTTTAATCCATTGAGAACTATTGTTTGTGGTCTGGACTGTATCTTAACCATATTGAAATCTTGCAAGTAAGTGTAATGAGGACAATTACGTTCTAAACCCAAATGATACTGACGAACTACTCCAGCATCCATTACACAATTTCAACTTAGGTTCCTCCTGTATCTCGTCTCTACACACTGTCTATCATAATAAAGAGAAGGTAACTCAATCAATATTATGAACAACATTGGCTCGGTATTGACCTATTAAAAACAGAAACCATATCACGTTCTTCCACATCTCCATAAGCCATTAAACGGCTCACTCGTATGTTCGTGCTTGCGGTTCTGTATAATAACTTAGCTTTCACCGAATTAGGGAGGTTCTACATCAGATATTTCTATCTGTGCACTCAAATTTTATTAAGTCCCTCGCGTAGACCGTTCCGCCATCGCGCCAAATACTTTAAATAATATGAGTTAACTCATTGATTATCCGTCGAGTAGGAGTGATTCGAACACTCGATATCGGCATCCCAAATGCCGCGCCTTAGACCAACTGGGCTACTACTCGGTTAAATAAAAGATCAATACACTATTTGTAAATAGCGGATATTTCTTTGTACCATAAGGAGTTGAACCTTATATTAGAAGTTATAAAAGAGCTTCTCACGCTACCGGCGTCCAAAATTGATCTTTTTGTAGGGGAGGTGGGAGTCGAACCCACACGGGATATACCCACTGGCTCCTTGGACCAGCGCGTCTTACCATTTCCGCCACTCCCCCATTTCTTGTAGCGCATAGCGGGGTCGAACCGCTGTGAAAGGACTGAGAATCCCTCATCCTGGACCACTAGATGAATGCGCCATTTTAAAGGTTAAACATTAAATCGTAAAATAACAATCATCAGATGTTCATATATAAATATATATAAGACGTCATCAATAACAATTATATATAAAATCATCGAACTTTGTTCCTTACAAGAATCCATTACTAGGATCATATTTACTTTTATTATATACATTTATAATATTTATTCATTTTCATCGCATGTAAGGATAATTGTTATGAGTTTTTCTTGTAGCGCGGACGGAACTCGAATCCGTAATCTTTGCCGTGAAAGGGCAGTGTCCTAACCAATTAGACGACCGCGCCATTAGGCCAAGAGTAAAGTAAGTAACATAGCTTGGCCTGGGATGATCTTAAGAGTCTTATAACATCCAGAAAGAGTGTTTAAGATCCATCAGACTTTACACTCTACTCTTTTGATATACAAGTAAATATAATTATGTTGACTCCAGCAACGTATATCAGATCACTGTCTCTATATGAGATAAGAGTTTGTGGGATGTGTGAGATTCGAACTCACTTACCGCAACCCAATACACCGATTTGTTATAGCGGAACGATTTTACGGACCGTTGATGTTAACATCCCATTATAAGAAATATCATTACTAGCTTCCTCCATCAAGCGGGACAGTGGCCTCTGTTGCCCCCATTCGAATGAATGGTCTTCCGTATTAAGCGCTGTACTAGGTAGTAATATATCGAATCACTCGAAACCAACTTGAGATCTCGTTATGCATGTTGGTGTTAAAAGTAATGATATTGATCAGTGGAGCCCCCCGGTGCCGACCCGGGTCCTATGGATTTTCAGTCCATCGCAATGACCGCATCTGCCAGAGCTCCATGGAGCCAAGACATTACTGCCTTGGCGAGTACCACCCGTTGTGGTACACCCTATAAGGCCAATCCTTACAAGGATTTCTATTTCAGCTCCTCTCAGATGAATGCTTCACAGAACTCATCTTTGAGGTTTTTAACTCATATCAATTTCTTTCAGACTTGTCAAAGAACTAAAGATATTTACTCGCTCTGAGCGCCATCTCGGACGTTTTCTATTCCTCCTCAACTTTCAATATCTTTTATCATAATTTATATACTAAACCCAACCAAAACATTTAGTGAATTTAAGTATATTTTTTTTAATTGTCTAGCAGAGTGGACTCGAACCACCATTATCCGCATTCCAAATGCGGCAACCTCGACCAATTGGTTTACTACTAGATATATTTCAATGAGTTTTCACACTACTGATTCTGTTTCAGATGAACCAAGTAAGATTCTGTATTGGTCAAGGGCGAGTTTCTGCAGAAACTAGATTGGGTATTTCTCCCTTTCATTTACCCTATCATTTGCTGCTCTTTATATCGGATTCGCGAGCTTATATCCCGTCATTGAAAAGATCCCTGTAACAAGATGGATTCGAACCATCGACTTCCTCCATGGAGAGGCTGTTTTCGCCGCTAAACTATTGTCACATATTAATAACATATATTATATATTGAATATGATCACTCTTCAATATTTTTCATTTATTAATAAATCTATATCAATGAACTTATTTGTGATCCCACCGGGACTCGAACCCGGACCCGAAGATTAAAAGTCTCCTTGACTAAACCAATTATCCTATGGGACCTTCGTGTGGTCCCGATGGGATTCGAACCCATAACACCCAGTTTAAAAGACTGGTGCGCTCATCCAGTTGCGCCACGAGACCGTTCCGTTATGTCTGTTTGTTATGTTTTCGTTTAATCTGTTTCATCATCCTATACTTTTAATATTCTAGTTAGTCAAGAAGGATTCGAACCTTCGTCATCTCCTCCCTTCTGGGATTCAATCACTCTACCGCTAAGCTATTGACTAATTCATGACATTTAATATTTGCTGCCCATCATGGAATTGAACCACTCTTTAGGGGATACGTATCACTTACCTAAAGTACCCACAGGACTTACTTTTTCGGCGCCTCGGTATGGGCAAATTATTTTGACAGTTTTTATGGCGTAGAAACTGACAAACCTACTGGTACTGGGGACGGGACTCGAACCCGCATTTACCGACTTGAAAGGCCGATTACCTAAGACCAATTAGTAGACCCCAGCATATTGTGGTGAGGGTAGGATTTGAACCCACAATAGCCCAATTTCAATGAACTAACCCGGGACTTACATTGTGCTAATCAAGCCTACACCAACTATCTATTGATAGTGCCGGAATTAAACCGTGCTCCTAATGCCATGCTGGAGGTAACAGACTCGAACTGATATCTAATGGTTAACAGCCACTTGTTCTGACCTTTGAACTAACCTCCAATATACTGTACTGGGTACCGGATTCGAACCGGTCTCAGATGTTTGAAAGGCACCTCGCCTCAACCGCTAGCAGATAACCCAGCATATATTTCTTATAATTCAATAATTGGTTTGTTTTTAAGCCTATTAAACTACCTGTGTGACTAACAGGGAGGGTCTCGCTACTCCAAATATATCTTACTATATGCAATTTCAGACATATCCTCATCTTCCCAATCCGCATCCTATGATCACTTGAATGTGTTTATGAATCATATTTCAATAACTCTTACAAATTATATATACCAAAGAACTCTTAAACTTTAGTGAGAAAATAAAAAAATCTCAGATGCTTTTACTTCATTGCACCTGAGATCATCTTCTATATCTCTTTTATTATCTTATACCCCTTTTCTTCCGTTATTTCTCAGTGTGCATATATGTACTACTCATCTATGTCTTTAAGGTTTTCCTTAAAGAGATCAGCAGGTAAATATGCATTATACTTTATCATAACTAAATTATCTTTCTACTATAAAATAATAAAGGAATTTCAAAAATTTAACCAAACCTTATTTTTTAGGATAATAATTTCAGCACACCCTGAAGATATTCTCCAATCTTCATTAGATCATCATTGTCTTTGAACTCGTCAAACTCCCCGCGGCATAAGGATTGTCTGATGTGGAATGTGTTATACTTGTAGTTCTCAGGAGAACAAAAGAACATACAGAGCTTACTGAGTTGCTCGTTGATGTCTTTTTTTGTTACTGGGAGAAGAGTTTTCCACTTCGTTTCTCTACGATCAATTTCTTCGTCGGATGCAGAGTTGGAGACAAGGGTCCACAGCAGATCCGATGCGACCTTTTCGTTGATTTTGTCAACACGATTTTTTAAAAGGTTTTCGTATTCCTCTTTCGTGATGTCCACCATCTTACCGTTTCTTTCAGTCTGATAGATATTGATATCCACCTTCTCTCCACTAGGAGTAACGAGATACAGGATGCCTTTTGTGTCAAAGTCTCCGTTTCTCTTGTCAGAAAGAAAGGACTGTGCATAAATAACGTACTTACCTTTCTCCGGCGAATACGGCATCTTGATAGGAAACATCTCGTCGAGAAATCCCGTCCACGAATGATATGTATCAGAAGGGTCCTCAATATTAACATAGTATGCTCTATCGTTATCATGATAGGTCACTTTACCATCAAGGGTTTCGTCCCGGAATAGCGAAGACATACGTGTACATTGTAGTGATGACTTAAGGCCGCGATTCGCAAGACTTGCTTCCGATTCATATGGTGTATTTTCATTTGCGAAAAAATCCTCATCCGTAATCGGTGTCAGTGGCTGACCATTCATGAGTCTGATAAGGATGTTTTTGGTGAACCCGAAACTTGCACCGGAGTGATCATCGTTCATAAGACTCTTATAAGCCTTCAGGGCGGACTTATAACAGGAACAACCATAGTCCCAGGCGTTCGGATCGTCGAAGTTGAAATTCGGGTTTTCTTTTTTGCAGGCAATTCTACACTCTTGCTCTGCCCATTCATGCATTTTCATTTGTTTCTTTGTTTATTTTAATTAAAAAAAGAGCGTGCTTTGTTCAATACTTGTATAGTGCTTCATATCTATTTCTCCTTTCTTGTGTTTTCAATGTCAACACCGAGATATTTATATGAATGCATATGACCATATTTTGTTGGATATACAACTACATCAACCTCTTCTGGTTTCCATCTTCGTCCATTAAATCCATGCTCACAGAACTCTTTTGGCTCGGAGTAAAAGTCATTAACAGCGTAAACTTTTACAAATTCACCTTCTTTAGTTTTAATGATATAGTCAAATGGTTCCATAATTATTTTTTCTTTCTTGTGTTAAACTTATTCGGCGTAATAGTAAAATCCCGGAATTAACCCACATACCATAGAACCTTTATATTTAATATATTGTTCAGCCGCTTCTTTTAATGTAAATGTTGCGGGATAAACAATCGTTCCAGCTCCATAAAATATCTCAAGCTTACAATCATGCCATTTCCACGGGATAATCCATTTTCTATTTTTTTGTACCACATACAGGACTTCCCCTTCATCTCTTAATTTTTTAATTCTATACATATCTTTATTTCTCCTTTCTTGCGTTCTTTATTCTCTCAATAATTTTCTTTGTTTCTTCCTCTCTGTCATAGCCAAGAATCTCTTTCTCGTGCACTTTCTTCCACTCACAATGCGCGGGGCAAGAGAGACAGGTTGGGAACAATCTGCATCCATTAGGTAATCTTTCATCAAAGATATATCGCCACCATTTCATATTAGTTTTTCTTTCTTGTGTTAAGAGCAAGACTTCTTTTTATCCAGTTAACTTTATCAATTACAGGATAAGTAAGATTTTTGTCATAAGAACCATCTGTTTTAAGAAAAGAATAGTCGATTGCCTGAATTAAATATATCAGCATCTCTTTATCTGTAATCATGATTAAATTAATTTTATGTTATTCCACCCAGTCACAACTAAGAACAATTTCATTTGTTTCAGAATCAATACTACTTATCCAAGCATTATACAAGAAATATTCATCTTGCTTTATTTTATCTTTGTTGAAAATTTCAACATGAAGTTCTTTGTTATTACCTATACATTCTTCTTTGGGTAAGAAACCCCAATCAGATAAACGAGGCATACCTATAACAGGGACGGTATCAAGTATATTTTCTGGAACTATAGTAACCGTCGGATTAACATTGGCGTGACTTTTTAATATTGTACTGAATTTCGCACGAAACCTTTTTCTTGTCTTGGTGTTGGTCACTATAGCAAAAGACTCATCCGCAGCGTGGTGATCAAAATGATGAGCAATTTTAATAATTTTTTCCATGACGATGTGAACGCATTTTATTATAAGCCAATTTTAATTTAATATGCCTATCTATATCTATACCTTGCCATGCGCAAAAATCAAGAAGACGAATAATAGCGTCTGCGATTTCGTCATTGACGGTATCTTTTATGTTTTTTTCAAACCAATCTTTAAACTTTTCACTTTTTGTACTTGGGATTCTATCGGGTAGGAGTGTGCCACTATTGTTATATAGACGTTTTCTATCAGCCTCTAATGCCTCTGACAACTCAGAAACAACGAGCATCAAGACTGTACCAATCTCTCTTGGCTTATCATAAAATCCTTTCAAAACATTATCTGTGTGAATGTCTTTAGCCAAATTATTTAAATATAGATTTTTCATATCTATTCCTCCTTTCCTACTTTATTACGATATTTCTGTAAATAACCTAATAGTTTAGGCCAATCTTGTGTTCTAAAACCGTCTTCAATATCTTCACATTCCATATTAGATAAGCACTTTTTTCCTGGTGAACGATTTTCATCAAGAAAATGAATAAAAGCAAGCGAAAGATAACTTTTTAATTCATCGTATTCTATAATGCCTAACATTTCAAATAGGTTTAACTCAAGTCCAGCCGGGTCAAATTCGACAATACTGCGAGCGTGTGTATATGCATCTTTTAGTCCTTGTTCATATTCATTCTTTGTATTATAAAATTTTGAACAATATTGTAATAGATAATTTGCAAGCCGTTTTCTGTATTCAGATACTGCATCTAATATATTTAGTTTTGTTGCCATACCCTATTCCTCCTTTCTTGCGTTAAGTCCAAGTTTGTAGAAGTGCATCGCAGTGTTCTTCAATAGCGGCCAATCAGTAATATGTTCGTATGGGATAGGATTCTTGCTAAAGAAGCGCGTTATTTCTTCTACCAAATCCACCTCCGGCTGCTCCTGCTTTTCGAGGTAAGTAATAGACGGTACAATATGCCCGTCCGGGGTCTTGACTATCCAAGCATATACTGGAACATCGTAGTGGCTCCCATCATCGCAGAAGAGTTTCAGTATGTCATTGTGAGAATGCACATATTTCTCGTACTCCTCCCATGATTTAAACCACTCTTCAAGCCTCGGACTCTTACCTGTAAAGTCAATGACTTCTTTAAGATTATTTCCAGTCCATTGTATCATGTTATTCGGCTGCTCCTGCTGGAGAGAATGAGAGTTGATGATGTCAGATAGTTCTTCTTTTAATTTATCTTTTGTTGTGTAAGGTGCGACGACACCATCAACAAATTTATTATGGTACCAATCTTCTATTTCACTGTCCTGAAAAGTATCTTCAAACCATGTAAGTATTTTTTCTGTGTCAATGTGTTTCATAGTTCAATCTCCTTTTCAATTCCACAAAGACGCATAGCGTGTTGAAGTTGATGAACATAATCACACGGAATACAGACCCTTTGGACTTTAAGGTTATACATATCAAGTTTCTTGTCTTGCCTTTGTATGTCAAGATTGTGCTCTCTTGTAGCCCACATCATCCAACAATACTTCCCCTTTTGCACAAGGTCATATTTAACCATATAGTCGGTCTTGTCAAACTCGTGTTTCCACCCGTTCTTCACCAGGATTTCCTGGGTGAGAGGAATCGGATCAAGATATTCGCACCAAATACCACCCGCAAATTGATTTTCATCCAATGGATGGCAATGAGCACTACCGACAAGCCCTTTTTCTGCAAGCCTATCATCGGCATCGACTCCTCGTACCTCTACGATTGTGTTCTTTTTAATACACAAGCCATCGCGGTTAACACGGACAAGGGCACCTGTAAATAATTCGTTCGCTTTCATAACTATAACTTATAATGATTCGAGGTCATTGTAAAGCGATTTGAGGTTTTCACAATTCTCCATATATTCATTCATCCAACTCACGGATGATTCTCTAAGCGCTTTCATCTGCTTCTCGCTGGGCCTCCAATGATGACTTTTTTCGCTCTGTATTCCGTCTTTTACTCCGCGTTCATACTCCAGGTTACCAAACTCTGTAGCGTCTTTTATAGATACTGTATGAGGCTGAGGACAGAGAGATTTGAGCTCTTTCTGTCTTTCGAGGTAGGCAATACATTCCGATTTCTCGTTGCCGTTAAAATGGCAAGGCGAAAGATGTTCAAGAATTTCAATGATATGCTTCCTTATCCTTTCGTCCTCGTTCCACTTTACTGAATTTTGTTCTTTCGTCATAATTTAATCTCCTTATCAATTCCACAAAGTCTGAGGGCGTGCTGAAGTTCATGAACGTGATTGCACTCCATAAGGTGCAAGAGTATAATCGAATCGTCCGGGGTTGCTATATGCAACTGGTTGTTTCTGTATTCGTGAGTTACGTTGAACAAGACAACATCTACGTCCCAGTTCCCATAGGACATAGTGGTGGGTAGAACAAAACTGCCGTCGCTTTCGTAATAAGTGAATCCGTTTTTCTCCAAGATTTCTGGAGTGAGGGGGATAGGCTCAAACTCGTCTTCTGCGAATTCTTCTCCTTCAAATTCCCCTTCTTTCGTAAAGATTGCATCTTTCCAAACGATGTCAACAATAGCGATATTTCCGTGTTTAGTACGGATATAATCTCCGATCATCAGTTTTTCTGCGTCAATATACATAATCCTATCTGTTTTCTTTATCTTTCTCGACGAATACCATCGGTATACTTGTGTTCATTACACGCTTTCTTCTTCGTGGAACCGTTCGCCTTCTTGCAAGTATCAAAATTCCGACAAGACCAACAATGTTTCATGTGTATTAGTTTTTGGTTTATGTTTATAATTACAAAAAACCAATATTAAATTTAATCATTATTTACATTCCATTATCATAATATTCCAGCACAAACCTCATAATGAATCTCACCCTGTGCATATAATCATCTGGATCACCTGGTCGATCCGGAATATCTTCTTCGCCTTCACATACTCGCATTTCACATTCAAATCCCCCTGTTCCTGACATATAATGATCCTCTTCTGGATGCTCCTCAATCCACTTCTCCATATCGCGAATAATATTAATAACATGTTCCCGGATACCGAATACAGATGGAACGGTATTATTATGCACATCTCCATATTCATCCACCCATTTTGCCCACTTCCATTTAAGGTGTTTCATGACACGATGAATTCTCTCCCAATCCGTATAAAGCAGACATGCCTGTATGTCATCACGATATTGTTTATAAGAACGGGGGTCATCTAAAAATTCTTTGAGTGTCGTTTTTCTTTCTATTCCTTCCATAACTTCTTTTATAAACTGTTTTTTATTTTCTTTTTCTTCTGCTCTTGTATTATCTATAGGAGGATTGCTATCGCCTTGGTTTTTCTTTTCATTGAAAAATGCCTGAAATAGATATACTAACAACTCGTGTTCTTCTTTATACACATCATCTAAAGTCTTGTATCCTTTGCCTTTGAAAAAAGGATGCTTGAGAACCCAATACTTAAACTCTGCAATTCTTGACGCTACTGTATGAAAAAAATCCTCTGCGCTGTATATATCATTAAGACCTGGTGCCCCATCGGGACCCAGTTTTCCAACTTCATCTTTATATTCCTGACTCAGTTTCTCAATAATTTCATAATCTTTATCCATTCTACCTCTTATTTAGTTTATTTAATATCTCTCTTATTTCCACAGGATAATAGTTGTTATTATCTACACCCACGTCATAAGTAAGTCCATTTTTAAGTATAAGATCAAACCCCGGTCGATCCACATCGCTCTTCGATCTGGGACCACTATGAATATGTCCATGGAGGTTGATTGACCCTCTCCTAAAATGTGGCCATGTGGCGAGAGGGAAATGAGAAACCATAAATTCATACTCGCGAGTGGGTTTGTCTTCATCAATCCCGCTAATAAAAATCATCGCAGTATCTGAAATAACTTCTACTCTCCCGTCCACTTTCTTAAACTGATCCTTATTGTCATGATTGCCAAGCACGATGAATATATGTGAACCCTTCAATTCACTCAATTTCTTCTTCACCTCCCAACAATCCTTCTTCCAATAAAAGTCTCCCAACACAAACACTACATCTTTCTCACCTACAACTTCATTCCAATTCCTCGTGAGACCTTCATTCATTACCTTCACGTCATTCCATGGTCGATTACAAAAGGCCATCACGTTTGTATGATCAAAGTGTTGATCCGAAGTGAACCAACACCGAGCACCTTTTTGTAAATGTACATGTATTCTATCCATATATCTATATATTTATTAATCACTTAACCAATCATGATATTCATCAAGAAGTTCATATAATGATTTTAAACATGGATGTGCACGGATCACATCCATCATATCATCATAATCTCCACAAGTAAACATACAGATAAATTCATCTGTAAAAAAGTCTGATCCAAGCTCTCCTATTAGTTTGTCTAGTAGGTTTTCAAATTTTCCTGGCCAGTCTGCATAATGTTTTTCCTCATTAAATGGAGTCCACTGTGTAATCCAATCTCCATCATATAGGATTTCATCCATAAATTTAGTTGCTAGTTCTCTCGTATTCATTTATTTCTTGCTATTACATTCGTTCCACCTACGCGCAATCTCTTCTCCGAAAGCAGACGCATCTTCAAAAGTTGCCATAGCGTCTTTCATCAGATCACTATCATACAATTGGATCTCCCCCACAGGGACATTCCATCCGTTCTCTGTTTTGATACAAAGATGCACCGTCCCATATTTCCATCGAGGGACGCAAACCATCTGACAATCCTTTGTATCGAAACTACCTTCTACGTAATCAATTTTAGGAGTAATATTCATTATTCTGTTTAATTTATGATTTTCTTAATAGCGTCTTTACTGAATTCTACCACAGCACCATTAACCTTATTCTTACAGACAAAAACGTCGTTCTTAACATTTATGATCAACCAATGTTCTCTTTGATAGGTGAATGAATCACCAATTCCTATTTGTATCATCGTCTAAATCTTTATATATATTTAAAATATCTCTATTGTATATTAATATTTATTCTAGTCCACTTCTCTCCCAGGCTCACAATCCACCTCTTCCAAAACGGAATCCGAATTCTTTTCTTGAAAATCTCCTGGATCATCTTATCATGTCCATATGCAAATAGAGCGCCCATAACTCTCGGGAATTTAAAAAAGTGATCTACTGGTCTCAACTCTATATCAGACACCTCACCAGGTTCGTTATTTTTAGTAGAAAACATCTTAGTTACCACAGTCGCTTCATCCACCTCGCATTTGTAATAAAACGAGCACACGACGTTCTGAGACTTAAAATGTGGATCAGTAGACACTGAAGCAAGTTTAATTTTACTTACATCTCCAATCACCACTCCGGTCTCTTCGAAACACTCTCTAGCAGCGGCATGTTCAAGCGTCTCGTCGAAGTCCAGATACCCTCCGGGGACATTCCATTTCCCCACATTACTTGGACATCCAGGTCCACGTCTGGATACCAATATATACCATTTTTTACTCGATTTATCATATATGAATATATACATCGAGCAAGCAACTGAACGACTGTACCACAGGGTTTCGCCTTCGTGTTCAAATGGAAAATTTTTCATACTCTTTTTAATTTACACTTAGTACCTGTAGACAATCGGGGTAATTATAATATACTTTTGTCTCAGCATCCTCTGCATCTTTGCATTCCACGACGACTACTTTAGTCTTACCATCGATAGTCTCATAAACAACTCTACACTTATTCATAACTATCTATTTTTATTTGGGCCAATATACACCTTTTTCAACTTTATCTTGATAATACTTATCGTGTTTCTCATATTCTTTTTTCTGCCACTCGGTGATCTCACTATATGTATTCAAATGAGATAATTCTTCCGACCATAAGCGTGGAGAGTGATATGTTAACATATCACCATAACATTCTCTATATATAGTTCTCCATGGATTATGAAATAATCTATCCCAAAGACCGAGGTTGGATGGACAAATCCTCCACCACACTTCGCGATAGTCATCTGGGTTTGATGAATGACTAAATCGAAATTGTATCGGGTAATCACTATAATCTTTTGTTTTCATATCACTGCAAATGTTTCTTTATATCTTCAATTTTTTCCTTAAATTCCTTTATCATCTCCTCAATCTCATTCACATCCTTCCCTTTCTTTTTCCAGTCACTTTTCTTCACAGAGAGATTATTGAGTCTCTTTTTCATATCAGCGAGATTTTTCTCGCTATACCACTGAGCTTCAAAAACTCGTTTATTTTGAGCTTTTTCCTGCTCGGCAATAGAATTACTCAGTTCTTCCGTTTGCTTTGAAATTTGAGCGGTTTTTGCGCGATTTACAACAGCTTTCTTGACTTCCTTGGTCTTTGCATCTTTCCTACGAGCTCTGGGTTTCTTGATAAGACCTTCATCGAAGATATAATCCAGTGCCTGTCCAAAGACCTGATCCCAATTCCAATCTCTCTCTTTCTCATTCCACCCATCGGTGATGGTCAACACTTTCACCTTCACTCCTTCAATCCATACATCGAACATCGTTGTTCCATCAGCCTTAGTCTCCACACCACCTTCAAATCCACCCCAGTCACTGAGTTTCTCCCAAGCCTGCTCCCAGGAGAGGTTCTTACTGACACCTGGCTCAATATTATTAACCAGGGTCCAAATCTTTGCGCTGACTTTCTTACTCATATCTTCTTAATACGTTTTCATCATAACTATCACAAACAGCCTCGCAAAGTTTCTTATATAAAGACCTGTTCCTACAAAACTCTAAACTAGACTCCCTTAAACCCTCTTTAAGGTCCTCAAGTTCCTGTGCGGTAAACTCAAATACGTACGTGGGTTCTGTAGGTTCATCCACGGACTTAAACAACGATTTAAATGCTTCTTTTATCTTCATGTATATATTTAACAAAAAAGGTTTAGATCTTTAAAAGAATCTAAACCCAATTCCTACCCCCACCTGTGGACCAACCCCAAATGTCTTATGTATTAGATCATACTGTCCACCAAATCCTCCATACACACCAAAAAACCATCTTTGAGGTTTCTGAGCGAATCTCCCCCTGTCTATCACAGCACCTTCTATTTCAGTTACTTTAAAGTATGGATTAGGAGAAGTGACAAATATTGTATAATCATCTGTCAATCCTACTTTCAATGGAACGTTCATCCTAATATTATATACATACATTTCTGGAGATGAAGGTTTCTTAAGAGAAAAGGTTTCGTCAAACTGAAACCATTCGTTCCTATAACGCATCATATAAGATCGAGACAAAGTATCGGGTACTATCTCAGTAACCCAGACTGTGTCTTTGATTTCCAAACGAGATTCGAGTTTACTTATATAAGCCAATTGACTACCAAGTTTCTTCTCGTAATCCTTTACTTGTTTCTTTGAAATTCCAAGAGCATCTTCAAGTTCGCGTTTCTCTACTATCAACGACCCTCTCTCATACAGCAGCTCACCATACTTCGTCTCTACCATCTGGACGGAATCCTGGAGAACTTCATAATTATGTTTCCAATTGCTCTCAGACCTCCGGAGATTACTATTGTGTACTCCGAGTCCTATCAGCACTAACCCAAGAGCAACCACTGCTCCTAGGAGATATTTATTTAATGTTCCCATCTTTATCCATTATATATATTTTACCATCTCCAATAATCCATTTACCGTCCCGGCCTACCCTCTCTACTATTTTCCTTGCACATTCACGACAACGTGTGTAATACCAGCCAGTATCGAGAATACCTACTTCTTTCTCCTCTCCACACTCTTCACACACATTCCACGACCGTGCCTCTGCATCCTCGACCATCTTGCGGAATCCGTCAAGAGTGTCTGCGGGGACATTGTCTGCTGCCCAGTAGAACCTCAGACCACCAAACTTCTCCTTGACCTGGTGGATCATCATACTCGACTCTGGACTATGCCGTTTGTTGTAGGAGTTTACATAATCGATGAGTGGTTGATAGAGTTTTACCCATCCACCACCACATTCTATTCCGAATAATTCGTATGGCCATCCTCCTTCTTTATCCATGATATTCTATCGATATTTCATTCAATCCTTTGATTCTAACCGTATTATAAATACCAGTATATGATTCTGATTGGAGATCTTGAATCCTCTGCTGAAACACCTGTTTAATATCTTCAAACAGTAAATTGATAGTTTCAGCGAGTTTATTCGAGTTCTTCCATCTCATCCTATTACTCTTATCCCTACACACTTGTTCACAATACATATCTCCCAAGTTCACCCATCCATCAACCATATTAGAGATACAACTCAATTGTTCCGGATTAGTAATAGAGTTGATAGTATCAACTATCTTATTATACCCAGCATGTACTTTAGTAAGATTCTCAAAATAAACACTCATATTAATACTGTTTAGATAATAATAAATAACAAAGAGAGGACTTATATTTAATAAATCCTCTCTCTCAATATTAATAATCTCCTAAATTAATTCTTAAGGAGATACCCTTTCACTGTTTCGAATGCGCTTTTGTAATAATCCTTAAAAGTATCGATCACAGGGAAGGCATTATTTAAAAATTCTATTTTTTTCTTAGTCTCGTCCATTTGTCTCTCGAGATCAGCGAGTGCCCGCTTACTTTCACTGTAATCATTATCGATCTGAGCACGAACTTCTTTCATTCTATTGATCAATTCGAAAGCCTCTTCTACAGTTATCTTATTGGTATCCAATGCGTTAACTAGTCGACTGTATACAGAGTTGAAAATCTTTTCTGCGTATGCAAGAGACTCATTATTAAGTTTATCATCTTCTCCTACAAGCCTGTCAAGATAGTGTACACTATAATTGTTTCCAAAGAATGGGAGAAAATCATCAGCAGAGAAATGATAACATTCTTCATCATGAGGAGTTTCTTCTACTATGTTAGTTGAAGAAGATGCTGAGACGCTCTCTCCAGAACTCAACAGTCTGTTCATTTCTTCATTATAATCCTTAACATTGTTAAACTCTTTACCATTGATAATTCCTTTAAATACTACTTTTTTCATATAATTATTTTTTTTTATTTTTTTATCCTCTCTTCGAGTTGTTGTACTGTTTGAACGCCGGTTGTTTTTGAATCTACTACACCATTCTTAATAACAAGAACAACAGGTATATTTCTTACACTAAACTTATCCACTATTTCATCAGCTTCGTCAGCTTCTACATCAATAAAATACACATTCTTGTGAGAGTTTTCAATACTTTCTATGTTTTTCTGCACCACCTTACAAGGGCCACACCAAGGAGTTCCTATCTTAACGAGACATACATCGTGTTCTCCTACCGCCTTTATAAAGTCTTCATAATTATTAATTGTTATCATTCTTCCAAAATTTATTTGTTATATCAGTACTTATAATTTGTCTTTGGTTGTATAGTCTATCTATTTTATATAACCTTTGATTTGTCCGGGGATTGTCCAGGGGCCCTAGACTTTCTACATATGGACCAACCTTAATATAATCAAAATACCACCCTACTTGATAGAAATCTAAATTTTCTTCTCCACTGTACCATGCAGTTTTATATCCATATTTCATACTAACATGAGCAGCCAGTTGACAAAGATCATATTTATATCTATCACCACCCAGGAAAAGTACACATGTGATCCCGGGGTTCTTTTCAATAAGTTCATCCATTGTCTCCGGAGTCAATTCTTCTCCAATATCTTCTCTCAGGTATGGACTATGACACCCTGGACAATGATGGGGGCAAAGACTTAGATTAAGTCCCAGACAAATCTCATCTGGGACTTCTGCAAATACTACTTGAGTGTCTTGTGGGATGAATTTAATCATTGTGCTTTGTATTTATTAAACCCGATATATCCACCATCTGTAACGTTATTATTATTCTCTCCAACATGAGCAAACACCCTATCTTCAAACTCAATCTTCCTTGGATTAGCCCAGTTTGTAACCGCAGTCAAATAACCAATGATTCTTGTATAATATTTAAGGTTTTTGCTTCCACACAACGGACATTCACTTACAGGAGCATTAACAATATGACCACAATCCTTACATTCGGTCATAGGGATGTTAAATGTAATATAAGAACATCCAACCTTTGCTGCATAAGTGAGGAGGTATTTATATTGATCGGAAGTGAGATGACTGTCTAGGTTAAGGTGACACGCCGACCCACCGTCGAGATAGTCACCAATATAATCCCTACCATGCATTCTGATTTTCTCAAGAACAGATGTGTTGGGATCATTTGGTTTAAAAATGTAACTCGCATATAAGTTCACGTCATCCGGAACCCAATAACCATCTTCCTTATCCCAGTTATAGTTCTTTGCTGCAAGACTCTCTGCGGGTACCTGTTCTGTATTGAATGTCAGCTTATGACCACTGGTTACTTTATGTAATTCATTCTGTTCCTTGATCGTTGAGAATATGAACTGACAGAACTTAGAATACTCTTCATTATCATTACAGGTCATTCCAAGATACTCAGCAGCTTGGTTAAGACCATTGAGACCAATAGTCAGATACTGTTTGTTGAGATCGATGAATCCTGCTTTATAAACAGGGAGGAGATCTGCATCATACATATCCCAAAGGAGTTCATTGTATGCGGTATGATACTTATATACTCTCTCAAGTATTGTCTTGAGGTAATCGTATAAAAAACTATTATTTTCTCTCCACCCACCATTTCTCTTTAATCCATATGCTCTATCGCAGTCCTGGATGATACGAGAAAGATTAAGTGTGATAACTGACTTCGATCCGGTCTGTACACCAATGTTTCCGTTAGTGAAATTGAATTCTTTGGTCTGTATCTTATTCTTCAACCTACAACACGAACTGAGACTATCAACAGTGTCGCTGATGTATGTGAAGAAACTATGTCCGTGGGCATACTCGTCACAAACAAACTGGAACATCTCCTGATCGAGAAACTGTCCATCTTTATAAAGAAGAGTGACTGACTCAACAGGGAAGGTGAGTACAGTGCGGAGTCTTTCTGCATTGAACCACTTCATAAACTCCATTTGAATATACTTCAATGATTCCCAATCCGGTTGAGTGCCATCAGGGAAGTAAAAATCACCAAACATCCCCTCGAAGAAATACTTATCAAAATAACTGAAGTTCACAAAAGCACTCTGGAAGCCACGAGCTGCTGCTGGTTGGTTGATGGTATATATGATCTGTTGCCAGTATTGATGAATCTCACTGAGAATAGTCTTTTTCTTCCCGCTATAATCTTGACCGACAACCTCATCAAAACGTTTATAGAAATCCGGACCCCATTCTTTCTTACAGAAGTATGTGAAGTACATTAGAGCTTCACTTACTGCTACTGCGCCAGCGAACTGAGACGACATAGCGAATATCATATTGCAGAATATACCACAGAATGATTTAAGGTTCTTTGGACTAGCACTCAGACCACCCAATCCTTTGATTCCTCCTGTTAGGAATGGATACATCGTTGCACTCACGCAATAAGGACTGATAGCTCCTGCAAAACTACTTTCATCATTCTTATATATAATGTGGTCTTCCAGGTCCCGAACATACTGTTTTGCATTAAAATCTGGATAAAGATCTTTTAATTTATCCATTATCATTGCGCGGGATATCTGAATATTGTCGGGTTTATGAATCTCTGAATTAAGAATAGCGATGTTCTTATTTGCTACATTACTATTATCATCAACTGTACTGTTTGCAGTATTAGATGACTTCTTATATCTATTAATAAAGGCTATCTTATTTTCTACAAACCTCTCTCTAGCATCTTTCTCATTCTTCCACGACTTATATTCAGCACACATATTGGGATCGATCTCTTCAAAAAGATTCTCCAGTTGTCTCCTGATACTACTACATAGAATTCCATCGTATATATAAAGTTTACCAACCACCTCTTTTGCAAACTCATTAGAACATTCTTGTCCAACTCGTTTACATACTTTCTTCACTATACCAACAAGTTTTCTCTCGCTATAAGGTTCACTAGAACCATCACTTTTTCTAACATTAATTTGTGTACTCATATATCTTAATATATTTAAATAATTCGAGAAAAATAAGAGGCACCTGCAAAAACAACTGCCCCTTGTAGTTATTTGATTAATAATTATTTTCGGATAAACTTCAGCGTCAAATCAGATCCGAGCGAAATAATTACTTCATTAACCTTATGATCAAATATAGAATAATTCGTTAAACAAAATGATCCGTGATTATAAAAATCAACATATACCATTTTTTTATAATTACCCAAACTGTATTGAAAAAAATTCCATGTTAACTTTTTAAGTTCGGCTCGGATTTCTTCCTTTCCCCAATCATCCGGATCCCCAATAAACTTAATATTCTCTATTATATGAACTAATCCTTTATATATAGTTTCGTTCTTATCCTTTCCTTGAATATTTGTAACTTTTTTAATACGCCCCACACTAAATGACTTTGATAGATCTTGATAGGTACTACGGTCTGTAATATTTTTAACTATATTAAATGATTCAAATTTGAACAAATCCCCAAAAGTCGTATCTTTGGTGATGTTCTTTTCAGTATCAAACAACGATTCCGTCATTTGATTCTTCGAATCAAACAAACTTTCTCTTAAACTCTTCATCTCATTAATGTTTTCTTTTTAGAGACACTGTAACTTTTAATCGATATGTATCATCCATACTTTTACCAATTTGAACATTGGTTTCGTCAATTATTCCAATTGATTTTATATTATCGTCTAATGTAGTTTTTATATTTCTTGATGACGGGTAAATATCACACATCATTCCACCTCCCATTGTTTTAACCTTAATTAACTCACGTACAGCATTAGATACTATTTTACCCAACTTCCATCTCTCACCAAATTCTTCGATACTACTTGTTGATAAAGCATTATATATATTTCTTAATATATATTCATCATTGGATTTTTCTACAAGTTCTTTTGGATGAGGGAGTTTATTTAATTTATCCCTTTTGAATAATTGATCAAATTTGATTTCGTTCTCTAAAGCAACTCGAAGAGGTACTTCGTCACCACTTGGTAATACCATAGAGGTATATCCATAATTCCAGCTATAGAAATCAAAAAAATTAATATTCTTTTCGATTAAATCATCATCAAACAAACTTTCACTTAAACTTTTCATAATCAAACGATTATTTTACTGCATATCCGTGTCCATCAAGCATAGGGCGAGCAAGATCATTAATCACACATTGTTCATGATTAGTAGTATACTTAATACATTCCTTTAATATATCTTCGTTGCTCATCCACCCACGATAATATTTGATGTTAGTCATAGCGAGTGGCCATGGATGAATCAAACATTCTTTTTCAACAGAGAAATCATTAACATTTGTCGATATATCCACTCCTCTGAGATTAATCTTAAAACTATTATTAAAAGCTTCATTAAAATCCCCTGTCAAATTAGCAAGAGGATTTTCAAAATCCCACCAGTACATCTCCGGTCTAAGTAAATAAATCGGACGATCTGGATGTGTATATGGGTACACCTGAAAATCCACAGTTGCATTTTGTCCATTCCATTTTAAAATAACCATATATACACTAAATGGATCTAGTTTTATACTGAATTGTCCCCATTTTAAATAAAAATGATTATTATGAAAAGATGTCTTTAAAATGACATTACCAAATTCTAAAATATCTTTTTCATCCATATCCTCAACACTTCCCGGAGTTTCAATTATAAAAGATATCCATCCAGAATCTCCACATATTGGATTTTGATATGTCACACATCCATTTTCTCCTTTAAATCTATATATGTTTCTTGCAACTATATTATTATGATGACAATAAATTTTATCTTGAATTGTAATGTCATCTTTAGTAATTTCTTTTCTCATCGAATCTTCAGTAAATATATTATAAAGATTTGTAGCAGCAAAACGAGGAGCTGAGAGTTGTGTGGTTCCACTTTCTCTTTCTTGTTCCGCCCTCTCTTTCTCTCCGAAAGTATCTTCATACTTATTAACGAGCCACCCGTCAATCAAATCACCAAAATCCCCCTTATCTACATTAGTTTTTTCATTATACTTAACGAGCGCAAGTTTCCATGTAGTTGGTCTCCACATTAGTCCTTCGTTCTTCTCGTCATATGCAGAATTCACTTCCCAGAGTCTCTTCATGAGTGGAATATAAACAAGATCTCGCTGTTTTGGAAATGCAGTATCTCCAAAGGCACGAGCAAACTGACTCTTACTTAATTCAGTCTCCCAGTCAACTTCCCAGTCAAAATCAAAATCTGTGAGACGAGGGTTGCTGGAAGGCATCTGACCGTCTGGGATCATGAGTTTTATTTGTTTGATATCCACCACATTATGAAGGGTCCATTCTTTGAATGTATAATCCACAGACTCCGGGTTCGGAGATACTCGAAGATAATAAATAGGAATTCCAAACATACAGATGACTGAATCAGAAAGTTGCTTTTGAAGTTCAAGTGCACAATCGAGCCCTGTATATGGCTGAAAGAGATTTGATCCTTCACAAAAATCTTTTAAAAATACATTACTTTGATCAAAACATATACTATAACAGTTAGTCAAAGAGTTATTGTAATATACAGACTTTAATCCACCAAAAATCAGGATTCTTAAAAAGTAATCTGATTCTAGATTTTTAGTAAGACTCATATATTGCTCATAACTCACCCAACTTGTCCAACAAACATCATCTGTACTCCAACTAAACATACATCCTGATGTTACATCTATATCTTTATCATCTATGATTCTAACAGGACCATAGACAACTGCTTGTTTAAATGTTATTATGCGTTTTATGGGACATCCAGTCATGTATAAATAATAAAGGAGATCCTGGTGGGGATCTCCTGAGTTTTTATTTAATAATACATATTATCTCCCTTGACCTCTATAAGGTTTTACATAGTTTTTTGAATTCTTATTTCTGGAGGTCTTTGTCTTTGCATGTACTCCTGGTCTCTTCACGTTTGGGTGCTCGTGATAAGAACTTACTTTTGCTGTTACTATCTTCGCCATATCTTTATATGAATATTGTTTCCACTATATCTCCGTCATCAGCATTGTCGTGATATACACTAGCTGCAACAATCTCAGAGTGTTTATTAACTACTTTAGCGAGTTCTTTCGTTGCTTTACGTATAGCCGTCTGATCATCGAGTGCTCCTATCTGGACTCTATCTATATCTCCTTCATAAGCACTATCGTGAAGATCATCATCAGTCACATCACCATTTTCATATTCTTCGAGGACGTCTGGGTCATACTGAAGAAACATTATTTCATATTTATGTAATCTGTCCTTATATGATTCATTGACATCTTCCTTGACGAGTTTGATTTTATTCCTTTCAATAACATCATCATCAAGACATGAGAATGAAGTAATGAACATCTTCTTCAATCCCACGTACACTGCCCAGTTATTTTTGGTAGTTTTCTTTACCCATACTTCTTTCATATTGATATTCGGGTCGTAAGTCTTGCACATATTGACAAATTCGCGATACTTTCGTTCGCATCTATCAATATCTCCTTCTGTTATTAATTGTATTAAATGTTTCATATTTTAATAATAATTTTATTCTATTCTTTTTCCGTCTTTTCTTGAAATCAAGCAACATCTATTTCCTATTACTCCTTTTCCATCCACCTTCACCATTTCTTTCGATATAGAGTTTATAGTTCCTACTAGCATTCCATTATATTTTCCAAATCCACCCATCGACGCATAAGCGACTGTGTCTCCAATCATTAATTCTCTACCTACTATATCGAGAGGTTTGAGTGTATCGTTGTGTGCTTTTATTTCCGCCAATTTTGCAGGATCTTTCTCCTCATAAACAAATACCACTATGTCAATCTTTGAGTATGGATAATCACTTTTAAATTGTGAAAGATCAATGGAATACAAACTGATATACAAACCATCTTTTTTCACAGTTGGGAGTTCCCTGAGTTTTTTATATATTCCAGCAGGCCATTTGTAATTAAGTCCTTTATCATACGATATCTTTGAGAAATCCTTAGTGCCGAAGAAATTAGATAAAGAATTATGCAGATTTTTTACCCATTCATATTGAACAGGGTCTTTAGATACATTAAATATACCTTCATTTATTTTAGCTCCGAATATTGATTTAAAAAAATCCTTGATTGCATCTACACCAATATCATGTTTTTCCGTATCGACATATAAATGAATTGCATTAGCATTGCCTATATAGTTTGCGGATTCTGCGGGTGTTCTTAATACATCAAATTCATTGAACCAGAACTCACCATCAGGATAGTTACCACGTCTTTCGTAGGGGCCACCAGGTAGAGGAGGTAATGATCCAACAAAATCGTTTAAAACTCTGATGGTTCGTTCTTTATAGTCAGAGGATAACTGATATTTAAGTTTTTCTTCAAATATATAATCTGTAATAGGTTTCATGTTTAAATAATAAAGGGAACTCACCGAGTTCCCTAGATCATTTTATTCTTCTTCTGATTTTTTCTTTCTTTTCTTTTTCTTTCTTTTTTCATCTCCTTCATTCTCGTCTTCTTCATTTTCATCTTCTTTCTTTTTATCTTTTAAAAGATCTTCGACAAGGAGTTTTAAAGAATCGTCTTTCAATAGACGTTCTGATATAATATTAGCAACTTTATTTGCGAGCGACTCAAATCCTTCTCCATCGTCCGCTGTCATATCACTATTCTCACCTCCAGCAAGGTGGAGATCTTCAATTTCCTTTTGTTTAAGTTTATCGTTGAGTTTGAGATCCTGGTCGGAAAGTTTAAGATACTTCTTAACAAGGAACTCAGATGAGAAAAATTTAATTTCATTACCTTCCACATCCATATCAACCATACTATCTTTCATCTCCTGGATGTGTTGCACGCGTTTCTGCATCAATTCAAGCTCCATCATCTCCTCAAACAAGTTATAACTCTTGAATTGAAGACTTACTGCATCAAGTATCTGTTTATTATCTTGGAGTTCTGGTATATCCAATGCAAGTTGGATTTGAAGTGGTTTGAGCATAATCTGTGAAAATTGATTACGAAGCCTATTTACAAACCTCGCAAAATCAATTTCTATTCTAGCCACACTCGTTGCATCCGTACCGAACCAAGTCTCTCCACTCTCCTGATCAAAACGACTAAGAGGAATTTTAGATATCTTATAGAGTTGATTCTTGAAGTACTTCAACTGATCGTTATCATTCAAGTCCGGTCCGTCACCACCAATACTCTCTACCTGAGGACTACCACTATCTCCTTCGGGCATCCAATATTCTTTATTGAAAGGCATTGTTGCTTGACCGTTAATTGTCAACTCTCCGGTATCCGCCATGAACTTGATGTCTTCACGATACCTGTTCATAGCACTGACCACGGTCTGTTGACCAGTGGCTTTATTCATACCCTTGATAGGAATAGTGAATTTCATCTTATATGAAGAGTTCGTAATAGTCCATATAAGTTGAGCCTGTTCTACGATACGGTAGATATTAAATGGACGAATCAATCTCTCGAGGTAACTCACTCGAGAGATAGCATTGGTTTCCTGATATGCTATATATACGACTTGACTATCAAGAAGTTGTCGTTCTCTACCCTGAATACCCTTATACTGAACCCAATACCACTTACCGTTATCGTATTTTCTTGTAAGAGTAGCTGCGTCAAGAGGAACAAGTCCGATGATTCTTGTAGGTTTCTCTAGTGAGTCATACACAATCTCCCACGCAAGATTCCCTTCAACTAACCATCTCTTAAAGTCATCCCAAGCGTTATACTTCCAATTCAACATCTTATAGAATCTCCTGAAATGAGTATTCATAGAATCCTCGATCTTCTTAGAAGCTTCCTTATCCAAATCCTGTATTTCAAGAGGCTCAATAAATGGCTCCGCGAAGTATGTTAAGTCGCCGTCATATACGATACTTTCATTAGACATGGTATCGAGAATGTCTTCGAGTTCTGGTTGAACAGCGAGTTTTCTCAATGCCTCTCTCTTCTGTGCATAATCCTTTTCGAAAAAGTTCTTATCTGCATTGCTCTTAACCTTCCAGGAATTAATCATCTGATTAAAAAGATCCTGGTTTTCGAGTTGTGTCTCTTTAGGAAGAAGGTTTTTATCCGCGGGGATAGCTCTCATGTTCTTCACTACGTCGTCGCTATAATCCATACCCCAACGAGACATGTTAGAGAAGAACTTTGCAATCAAACGTTTCTTTTTCTTCTCTTGTTCTTGCGCATATTTTGGACGGAAATTGTTAGTTACATTGAATCCAGGTATGTTTTTTGGATCAAGAGGTTGTCCAAGTTCATATCCTTCACCTACAAACACACTACTACCATCACTTTTGAATTTTGTTGATATTTGAGTAGAATCATTCATAGATAAATAATAAATGTATGTTAACTACAAAAAAAGAACTTTCCGATGTTTTGGAAAGTTCTAATTAAAATTTTATAATATCCCTATTTATTTTATTCCATGTCTTCTTTTTTAATGTGGACACACTTGGTTTTAATATCCTTATACTGAAGATCAAATCCCGGATTGTCAATAATCACCCAACAAAGATTCTTTGTTTGTTTGGGGTTGCGCTTAACTTGATCAATATAACCATCTGTAAATATCATTACAATATCAGCCACTTTCCTTCTAAATTTAGGATCAGTCGCGAGCATCTGGAAACAAGGGGCTACTTCCGTTCCACCACCAGCCGCAATGTTAGGTGCTTTCATCTCTTTTTTGAATTCAGTGAGATTCTTGAACACCATCACCTTACTTACTCCACTACCGAAGTACATAAGAACCAATTTGAGTGGTTTCTTTGCAAGAGCCACACCATACACCTCACCAAGACATGCTTTGATGTCTTTCTCAGACATGGACCCTGAGGTATCCACCATAGCCACCATATAATCCATACTATCGTACTTGTCCTTATCGGCACGCGCGATACGATCTTGACTTACAAGAGTGTTCTTATGTGCAAACGCCTGACGAGGATCATCTGGAGTAATAGCCTGGCCAACCACCCTCTTAAGTTCTTTTCTCCAGTCTTTGGTTGGTTTATAAATTGATTCCAATCGTGCGGCGAATGCTGCTGGACCACCCCCTCTACTTTTGTCTGTTTGTTGTTTGAGTTGCTTGGCCATCTTAAGAGCGTTATCTTTCCAATCTCGAGCGGTTTGATCATCGTTACCACCTTCGCCTTTATCATAGCCTTCTTGTTTTGCAATCTCATCACCAGTTTTTCTATCAAAGAATCCACCAGCATTTCCTGGAGTATTATCTAACGAACTTGGTCCAATACAATCTTCTGGTTGTACAACACCCTGATTTCCTCCACCACGTCCACTGGTATTTTGTTGGTCCCCTTGGGATTGACCTTGAGATCCACTCTGTCCGCCTCCTTGCTGGCTCGCATCACCCATTCCAGGAGGCATCATACGACCATCATCACTTGTCTGTCCCTGTTGTCCCGGCTGTGGGTTCTGCATTTGACCATTCTTACGTTGTGCTTGAACCTGTTTACGAATGGCGTCTATAGCAGCCTGATATCCACTATTATATTCTCTTTGATTCATACCTTAATTAATACTTAATTTACCATCCATATAGTCTTTAACAGCATCATTCCACCCCTTGATGTAATCTGGATCTAACTTCTCGTTTCCACTTTCACCACCGCTATTACCTTGTCCTTGATTCTGTTGTGCTTGCCTACTCTGATCTTTATTATTCATACTTCCACTATTACCAGCAGGTGGATTATCTGCATATATTTTCTCATACCCCCATGTATGATACTTGCTATCAATGAGAGCCCCCATCTGTTTGATTGTAGCTGCTTTAATAAGTTTGAGATCCTCAGCGAGTGTAATGTTTACTTCATAATCCGCGGCAATATTAGATTTTTCCATAGGATGTCCCAATTCTTTTGCTCTTCTTAAGTGATTAAGAAGGTTATGCATGATCTCATGAGCAAGAACAAAAGTCTTACCAGTGAGATCAAGATGTGATGTAAACTGCGGGTTAATAAAAATATTATATCCATCAGTTGCTTGAGTATCTACACGGAATGTATACACCGGTCTTAATTTACTCACGAATCCACCAAGTGCTGGTAAGAGATGACCAAGGGCTGCACATGCGCGTTGCTGTTCCTCGAGAAGTTTCTGCATATCAATTACTTCACCACTAGGGCAAAGAATGGTATCATAATCTTCCCATTTCTTTCCTTTACTATCTCTACCTGAATCAAATACTTCTTTAACTATTTTAGACATATTTATAATTATCAATTTTATCTTAAATCTTTTATGATATTGAATTCTGCATGGATGTTGGAACCGCAAGTACTATCGCACCGGATACAGGACCGGAAGGA
>Ga0310691_10001613_pt1 | contig 33776 bp, 23 predicted proteins | sample 176DNAGHGlowgp2_FD_203887 | JGI IMG/M metagenome (GOLD analysis project Ga0310691, IMG submission 203887) | Sheep rumen microbial communities from Palmerston North, Manawatu-Wanganui, New Zealand - 1766 DNA GHGlow gp2 (v2) (version 2) | ecosystem: Host-associated > Mammals > Digestive system >... | reverse complement strand
GAGGTCCATAAGTTGGCTGTTGCTGATGCTGGTGGCGATGGCTCAACCTATTTCGTTAATGGTGGTGTATATATTGACAGCATCTTTGTATATTCAAAGAATAGAGGAAAACTGTATTTTGCCTATACAGATAAGGCAGACCTCCACAATGGTCGCAATAATCAGCGTATAGAGTGGGATGTTGACTCAAATGGTGATGCTTTGAAGGGTTGGCTGAAGCTATTTGCTAAACCAGATAAGGATGCAGCCAATCAAAGTACTGTCAAGATGGCAGGTGTGCAGCCTAACGATGTAGAACCAGCAAAGGTGGGTGATGCTATCCTTGTTGCTCCACAGGACGATTATGAGTTCCGCATTGTTATGCACCAGTATGTTAAGCAGTTCAGTGAGGAATATTATAAACTTCATCCGAGTATCCCTGTGAGGTATACTGCTCGTAAGATTGTATATCCTGCGTTTGATAATGCTCCATATGCAATACCTATTGCTGAGGAACTGGCAAAGAAAGGCGTAGAGTCAGTTGTAGGGGGGACATCATATAATATTGAACTTGGTGTTGCAGGTCTTAAGCCTGTAATATTGGGGGTAACACTCGAGCCTTGGATAGAAGGAGGAGAAGTACAAAAGGATCTTGACTAAAATGAAGAGATATTTTTATTACATAGCATCATTATTGTGCATCGGCACGGTGCTAACGGCTTGTTCTGATAATGATATTACTACCAGTAATGCAGAAATGTCTATTGAGCAGGCGTTGGAACAAAGCGAATATGCTATTTCGCTTGATGCCACTACAGATGCGATAGAAGATGCTAACGGAAGTTTGACATCGAAGGCAGCCATAAGTTCAAATAATGGCGCTTTCTCGACGGATCAGTTGGGAGTGTTTATGCTTGCAATGAGTTATATAGATACGCCGTTAGCCCAATATTGGGGTGTACCTTATGGCAATGATTGCTCTTGGTATAGAGCCAAGGATAAGACACGTGACTCAGCCCTCGATGGCTATTCTTATGGTTTTGCAGCATATCTTGACAACATGCCTGCAACAGCAAGACCAAAGGATAGTACCAAACCTTCTTTGGGATCTTCACTTGAACTGAAGAATGGGGCAATAGAACGTTATCCTATCGGAAGTTTCCACAGATACAATTTCTATGCTTATACACCGCGTGTACCTGAAATAGAATATCAAAAGGATTCAGTAGTAGCAGTAATGACTACTTTGGATGGTACACAGGATGTGATTTATTCGTCCGCAGTACCAGGTGATGCTAATAATCCGATAAATAATACGTATAAAGATTATGCATGGAGTGCCAACTATTTCCGTTTTGCACAGAACAGAACCACAGATGGTACAGATACTCCACTTGAGAGACTTATTCCAAAGTTTCATTTTACACATAAGATGTCACAGTTAATGTTCTCAATACAGCCAGGTGGTAAGGATGAGGAAGGTAATGCTGTTGACGAGTCAAGCAAGACAGGTGCACTGAACTATGATGAGGCTATAGAGACAGAGGTGGTAGGAATAAGCATTACCAATGTACCAGACACTGTTAAGCTGCTAGTAGCAGAGAGAACGGGACTGCACAATGGTAATCTGACATATAGTTCTGAAAATCGTCATGCAGAGTATTTCCTCAAGAGTTATGTAGTAAGAAATGTAGGAACCGCTACATTATATTATGCAGATCAGTTGATGCCGGTGCAGACAATGTCAATTGAAGAGATTGCACAAACTGATAGGACTGGAGCCAAGGTACGAGATAAGGATGGCAAAGTAGTGATGATAGCTGTACCAGTGGTTACTAAACTTGGAGGTCCTGATGACAGTCACCGACAGGGTATCATACTTCCAGCTTTGACAAACGAAGATAGAAAGACCCTTAAAGGCTCATATGTGGCAAAGGTAGTTGTACGCTATCCTAAAAGTTCATCAAATGCCAAGTACTATACCATCAACGTGCCTCTCTATTCTGATCCGCAGAATCCGGACATGCAGTTTAAGGAGGGAAGTTCTTATGAGGTAAAGTTGCGTATATACGGACCTAATACCGTAAAGGCATCAAGCCAGGAGAGGCAATGGCAGGAAGTCAGCATTGACGATTTGAGAAAGTCTGGCAACTACGATGTACCTGCTAAGTAAGATGAAGACTAACCCTATAATAGATAAAGAATAAAAACAAAATAAAACTATAAGGATATGAATAAGACTATTCAAAACATTGTGTATGGCGCATTCGCTGCATCTCTTCTTGCAGCATGTACTTCAGAAGGTGCTTTCTACGATCAGGCAAAGAAAGATCGTCTTGATTACGGAAATAACGTGGCTAGTGAAGTGCCTGTACTTATTGGTGCTGGTTCTACTACTACCGCATCAGAGACGGAGATTGAGGCTAATTCCATGAATGTTCAATTCGGAGGATTAACATCAAAGTCTGGTGCTATTAACTCTAATGAGACAACCAAGGCATTCTCTATCAAAGACCAGAAACTTGGTATCTTTATGCTCGCCAAGGGGATAATCCCTAATAACGACTATTCAGACGTGACATGGGAACATGTAAATTGGGCAAACCATGATAAGCCAGTAGCAATTTCTAATATTGGTGAGTATGTGGATAGTTGGTCTGCACCAGTATGGAACAAGGCAGCCAATGTAAATATGTATGATGCGAGTGGTGTAGAGACTACAGATGTTGCCTCTGGTGTCAAGTCTTCTATTGCTTTCATAGGGGAGCAGCCTTATTATCCTGTAGGAAACTATTGTAGCTATAGCCTTTATGGTTATTATCCACTGCAGTCTCTGATTACCGATGGCGTAAATAAGAATTGTACAGTGGATAAGAGTAAACTCACTGTGACAATCCCTGTAACAGGAACTGACGATGTAATCTGGGGACGTGCTTCATACACCAAGGCTGATGTAGATGGTACAGATATTCACTGGTTCACTCCAGGTGAGGCAACGGGTTCAGTATATGATGGTAAAGAGATAACAGACTTCAGTGCTTATGCATATTCAGCTAAGTTCTTCCGTTTCTCTCCTTTCCGTACAACAGACGGAACAGACGTTGCTCTTACTCCCACAATGAAGTTCAAGCACAAGATGATAATGCTGAAGTTCGATGTCGTTGCGGGTGGTACACCTATCGACTATGATCCAAACGATCAGAACTATGATCGTGCATATAAGACAACAGTATCAGGTCTGTCTATCGATAATGCGCCTTCAAGTGTTGACCTTGTGGTAGCAGACCTTAGTGGTGAAAGTAACGAGGGTAAGCTAACTGCATCAAAGACTACGAAGGTGATAAACATTGACGGTTCTGCTACACCTGCTGCAGGCGCAGATGGTAAACCTGCACGTGTAACTCTTACTAACAGTGATGGCGAAGAGTCTTATGTAATTCTTCCTGCTGGTCCTGCAAATGACTATCACCTCAACCTTACACTGACTGATAATAACGAACAGCCAGCTGTATCAAAGATAATTCCTGTGCCTCTTACGTTGAAGACAAAGGGTGACTTTGAGGAAGGTAAGATATATCGTATAATCCTTAAGATATGGAATCTTGAGCCATTGAAGCTTGATGCTACTCTTGATGCTTGGGAGGAAATAGAACCAACAGAGGAGAATTGGAACAAGTATCCATTCATCACAGAGGGTGACCATACTATCCCAGTTCACTGATTATGGTGAAATAGAGTTCAACAAATAGTTGTTTCATATTCTTAATTTGTAGCATAAACTTCAACAGAAATTATCACAATGAGGAATAAATTCCTGCTTATAATAGCGACGGTAATGTTGTTTGCTGCTAAGGCATCGGCTCAGATGGTGGCAGTAAACACCGACGTTGCCATGGATGCCTGTATGGCTCCATCACTCGGCGTGGAACTTACCTTGGGCAAGAAATCTACTCTCAACATCAATGGTCTGTATGCTGCTAATATGTTGGGAAAAGATATACGTATTGCTGCTATTCAGCCTGAATGGCGTGTGTATATCTCAGGACGTCCTATGTTCCACCATTATGTCGGTGCTATAGGATTGCTTGCCTCTTATAAGTTCTCTCACTTTGCTGACAAGGTTTATGATGGAGATGCTGGAGGTCTGGGTCTGTCATATGGTTATGTATGGCCTGTTACTCAGAGGCTTCTTATCGATTTCCACACCAGCCTTGGTCTTGTCTTCTACCATCAGAAGGAATATTTCGTTGGTGATGACTATGACAGCCATTATCTGAATGACGAGGGTAATCCCTATGCTAATGCTCATGGCTCTTTGCTGATGCCTTTGCGTATTGGTATTTCTGTTTCCTACATTATCAAATAAGTTAAAGATTTAAAGTAAAAAAGGTTGATGAAGCATATCGTCTTACATATAATCATAGTTGCGATGGCATCTTTCTTCTGTCCTGCTTTAGGCTACGCACAGAACGAAGCGTTGGATGCAGCTGTGCATGTAATTTTTGAGACCGCAGGCGAGAAAGAGTATCGTACCGTGCAGTATGCTGTGTTTAAGACAGAACATAAGGCAAATGTCGTAATGGATGCGTTGCAGGAGGCTATTGTACTACAGCGTGGTGACAAGGGAGCTATTGTAATGACTGCGTGGGACGATGCATGTACCAAGCAAAAGGTAAAGTTCCGTCAATCACGTGGTAACGGTGAGTTTAAGGTTCACGCTTACCCAGATATGGCAATACTTGTCTGCTCTTATATTCCTGATGATGAACTTACCATTGAGGATGCTCGTATGGCGGTTATTCCGCTAAAGGCAGGACAGACAGAGTATGAGCATATATTCAAGACTAAGATGGATCAGGGCTCTCATGCTATTAGCAATGTTGATGTGCTTGGTGTCAACCGTGATACCATCAATATTACTGCGGCACCTGCTATTGATGATGGCAAGAATATGTATTTCAAAATACACCTTGAGTTGCCAGCAGGTTATGGTAACGAGAAGGCACGTCTGATTGTACAGCCAGCAGCCGTTGACTGCCTTACTGAAGATACCGTTGACTATGTTAACGGACTCGTTATGGAAGGCCCTGACTATCACAAGACTCAAAATAAGCGTATGCTTTTCAATTACATGAAGTATGATAAGGTTGCGTATGCTTATATTGACAAGCCAATGTATTCTGACGAGAAGGTATATCTTGACACTACTTTGGTCTATGTCAAGCCTAACAGAAAGAAGACTTATAAGATTCCTTACACGGTTCAGATAGCAGACTTTAATCACATTTATTTCAATAGAACCGCTGCAACGGGTTCATGTAACTCGAAGAATATATTCAAGTTCCTTGATCTCGGTATGGCAGCTGCAAAGATGGATCTTGACGAATTTCGCGTTGATGCTGAGAGCAACTATGATACCAAAAATCAGGATCTTCGGTTAAAATTTGTAGTTGGCAAGTCTGAACTTACCAATGACTCTGTGAATGTACTTCAGCTCAACGAACTTGTGAAGGAGTTGCGCTCTTATGGAGAGACTCTTATGGAGGTTAATGTTGCAGCAACTTCATCACCAGAGGGCGGACTTGAGGCAAACCGCCGTCTTGCAGCTGAGCGTACACGCGTCGCTGTTTCTAAGGTACGTCAATACCTCGGCAATGTAGACATTGCTTTCCATACTGCAGCACCTCGTGTTTGTACATGGGAGGATGTGGCTCATGAACTTGAGATGACGGGCAATACTGCACTTGCTGACCAAGTACGCGCTAAGATGGGTACAGATGGTTACGGTGGTGATGCGGAGATTGCGCAGATAGAAGGATATGCAGCATTTATAGAACCTATTCTCGAGCGTTTGCGTATGATGCGTGTCACCTATCGCTATGAGCGTGAGCATGTGATGGATGCAGAAGAAGTTACCAATGCCTACTATGCGCGCAAGCATGACTTGTTGCAGGGTAAGGGAAAGGATTTCTCTGATGGCGACTATTATAACCTCTTTGCATGTATAAAGGATTCTCTTGAACAAGATACCCTGACAATGCTTGCCTATCGTCATGTAACTCAGCATGGTGGATATGAGCAGGTTAAGTTCTCTATGTATGTTGCCAACCGTATGGCAATGCTTAACCAGAAGCAGGGCAAGCCTAATGCAAATGTTCTTGATCCGTTTATTAACAAGCGTCTGCGTGCCGTTACAACTCGTGAAATGAACGATAGGGCACAGAAGAACCGTCGTGAGATACTTATCAATCAGATTATAACATACTTCCAGCAGGAAGAGCGTGATAGCGCCTTGAGTTTCTGTGACTATTGGTTTGGCAATGATAAAGATCAGAAGGTAGAGCGACTGAAGAAATACATCACCTTCAAGGAAGGTTTCGTGAAGTATGCCACTCACCAGCTCTCTCCTGCAGAGGAACAGGAGGTGCTTGATGCCATGAATTTTGTTATTTCATGTGCACCAGATAATAAGGCTGTTATATATACCGAGGCTCGCGATATACTCAATGTGCCTTATTCGGTATGCCTTGGTCTGGTCAATCAGATGGCAGATGACAACCCAAAGAAGTGGTATTTGCGTGGTATTCTCGAGGCCGATAACGAGGTTAAGCGCATCAATGAGAGACATAAGGCTGACTATGTGCCTAATTACCTTGCATTCTTTAATCACTCATTTGAACTTGAACCTTCATATAAATGGCTCTACTTCAATGATGGTCAGATAAGTGACGAACTTCGCGAGAAATATAAGTGGAGTAAGCGTAAAAAGCAAAAGTATCGTGAACTCTTTGATCGTCTTGTTGTACTTTCAGAATCAGCACATACAACTGAGGATGATGTCCTTGAGATTAGTGGAGATGACGATATAGATGAAAATGGTGAGACCTCGGCAGACGCTATCAGTGGTGTAAGTACTGTGGCTACTCCTGCTACTTCAGCTCCAACTACTAAGTAACATAACGATATACAACCATAAATGAAAATTACCAACAGCATAGTTCTCTTCTTTGCCCTGTTTACATGCGGAACGGCTTTTTCTCAGGGTTTCCGTCAGCAGGACATAGACCCTCTTGATACCCTTGATGAAGAAGAGTTGCAGGCACTTAAGGATACTGTCCAGTTGCCTCGTCGTAACTTCGCAAAGGATAAGACTGATCAGATAGATCTAAAGGAGTATGTTCTAAACGACCGTTACTCTCCTACACACCATACCTTTGACAAGCATTGGTATGATCACCTTTATGTTGGTGCAGGAATGGGCTTTGAAAAGATAGTACCTCAGAATGACGACTATCGTTTCAAGACTATGACCCAGCTTAATATTCACGTGGGTAAGCAGTTCACAAAGCGCCATGCCCTCCGTCTCTCTCTTGGCGGTGGATGGGGTTATCAGCAGGATAAGGAACTGTGGTTGGCTCGTGCATCGGCAAAGTTAGACTATTTGTTTAATCTCTCAACTCAGTTCTTTGGCTATAATCCTGCACGCCGCATAGAGACGTCGCTGATGTTTGGAGTAGGTGGTAACTACACATGGATGAAGGAGAGTAGCAAGGTATTTGCTCCTGAAGCCCATTTTGGCGTTCAGCTGAAATGCTTTACTGGTCCTCTCGGCACCATCAATGTTGAGCCATACGTAGGTATAGGTTCCGATAAGATGGACCTTTCTGGCACGCGTAACTGGCATGGCTATGACATATTCTATGGAGTTAACGTAAACTATTCCTTTTTTTTCGTAGATAATCTGTCAAAAGAGGCGCGGCTGGCGCTGCTACAGTCTCGCATGGCAGATGATCGCATGGTGAATCCGCAGACTCTTGAGCGTTGGCGCACACCATGGTTTGTTGAAGCAGCAATAGGTCCTGTCACCTCTTCTTCTGACTATATCAGCAGTGGCAAGACATTGGGTCACCAGTTGACCCTCTCTGTTGGTCGTTGGCTCTCTCCTGCTATGGGTTTCCGCCTTTCTGCTATCAGTCGTTCTACAAAGTGGAATGAGGAGGCAGTAAACCGTACAGTGGTGGAATCTTCCAACTACGCAGCATCTTACAATAAGCACTATATAAGCGGTCGCATTGAGGCGTTGCTCAATCCGTTTGGTTTCTTCCGTTCATTTAAGTGGGATGCTCCTTACGGCGCTTATCTTGCATTCGGTACAGAGTTTGGTATGCTTACCCAATATCAGCCTAACAAGGATAAGACGCGTGTGCGTAGTGAGGCTTATGGCGTAGGTCTGCATCTGTGGGGTAAACTCACTGAAGACCTTCAGGCATTTATAGAGCCACGCTATACATACAATGTATATACCATACCATATAACAATGTCAATAGACGTCAGAAATTTGGCGAGAATAGTTTTGGAGTCAATATCGGTCTTACGATGATGATTCGCTCGGAGAAGTTCCATGACCTCTATGAGATGGACGACACCCAGAACTATACATACCGTAATGTCCGTGGTACACGCGTTGGTATAGCAGGTGGCCTGAGCCTGTTGCAGAAGCGCGAGGCTTACTATACAGGTGGAGGACCTAACTGGAATGGTATGGTATTTGGTGAATATCGCTTCAATCATCTCCACTCAGTGCGCCTTCATGCAGATTTCCTCAATCTTAGCAACAACCACGTGCTTGGATACACCGTTGATGGTAGGAGTCTTGCAGACAACAATAATGGTCTCTTCAAGGTGCAGAACCGACTTCTTATAGGTGCTCTGAACTATGAGGTCAGCCTGACCAACCTCTGTTCTGGTCGCTTACGTGGACGAAAATTTGAACTTGAAGGTTTTATAGGTCCTGCCATAGGATATATAGTGGATCAGAAAGCAACTTATGCAGGTATCAACGACTATAGTGGCAAGAACGTTGAGGCACAGTATGAGAAGAATAAAGATGTGATGATAGGTGCCGATGCAGGTCTTAAGCTCACCACCTATTTGGGTAAGGGATTCTCAGTATTCTTCACCCCAACCATCTATCTGCTCAACACTAAGAATGAGCTTATCGGTGCCAATACCGTCGGTGCGGGCAAGTTCCGTCTCTATGAGACTCTCAACCTCGGTGTGCAGTATAAGATAGGCAAGTTCCGTCTTAACCCTATCAAGGCTAAACAGCGTCGTTTGCAGCGTCAGAAGGAGTGGACCAACAAGCAGATAGAGAAAACACGCGCATATCAGGAGAAGCAACAGGCCAAGTTTGATAAGCGTCGCGCTAAATACGAAAAGCGTAGAAGAAGATAAGGTTGCCACATCGAAAGACTATAATATAGAAATAACGTAATATCGAAACGATGAATATATTAAGAAATATAAAGGTATCCGTAGGGTTCTTTACTCTCGCAATCCTGTTCTCAGCCTTGGGTACAAGAAAGGGCTACGCTTATGACTACAAGGATCCCGATGCTGTTCAGGCAGCAATGGCATTGCTGATTCATCATCAGTCAACTAATGCAGATACGATAGCTAAGGAAATATCAATGCGATTTAAGAAGAGTGCAGCCATGCAGACTGCCCTTGGTCGTGCCTATTATCGTAACAACATGCGTGAAACCACACGTGAGTACCTTGCTAAGGCATACAAGGCCGATTCCACCTATGCTCCAGCTTACATCCTTCATGGTGATATGTATGCAGAGTGGGCTGTTGATTCAGCATGTATATTCTACGATAAGGCTATCCGTTGCGATTCGCTCAATCCTGATGGCTATATCCATTATGCTAGCGCTATGTCTATAAAAGATATGGATAAAGCGAAGGCACGACTTGAGGATTTGCGTCGTGTTAAACCAGATTATCCTGTTGATATTGAAATAGCAAATCTCTACAACAAGCGTGGAGACGATGCTCATGCTGCTGAGGCTATGGCGAATGTAAATGTTGACCGCTTGTCTATGAATCAACTCGCTAAGTATGGTCAAAACCTTTATTGGAGCAATAATGATGAGAAAGCAATCGACATAGCTAAGAGGGGCATCAAGAGATTTCCTAAGAACAAAGGTTTCAATCGTCTCTATTTTTGGAGTGCTGCGCGTTCAGGTGCCTACCGCATAGCTAAGGAACAGGGCGATATATGGTTTAATGCTACACCAGCCGACTCGCTCAACTCTATCGACCTCTTCTGTATGGGTTCGACCTATCTCGGACTTGGCAATACCGACAAGGCTTTCGAAACATGGGCAGGCATAGCCAAGAAGGACGACTACTTCGCTCCTCAGATGCGTGGACAGATTACCCGTGTTGTTCGTAAACTCGTTGATGAGAAGAAGCAGCAGGGACAGTGGAACTCTGCTATCGCGATGTATGAGCGTTTCATGAAGACATATCCATCTACTGATGGCGCTTACCAGCTTTACCAACTCTCTAACATATATCGCGACAAGGCTAATGAGGAGAATGGTGAGGAGAAGCAGGCTACCATACGTAAGATGTTCGAGGTTTACGAGGAAATAGAGAATAAGTACCCACGTTGGGAGAATATCCACTATGTTCTCTATACTCATGCTCGATGGACCTACGCATACTTCGATCGCGACAATAGCAGGAGCCTTGCTCGTCCATACTACGAGAAGCTATATGATTTCCTGAGTTCTAAGGATGAGCAGAGCGAGCAGGAGAAGGCAATGATTGTTGAGGCTTGCCAATATCTCGGTTCTGATTCCTACTTCCAGCATAAGAACCTTGCTGACGCTCGTGTATGGTGGCGTAGAATTCTCCTCTTCGACCCAGAGAACGAAAATGCTCGTGAGGCACTTGATAAGATTAAGAAGTAATCATTTTGAAGATTATTCAAAAAGGACTGGCGTTACCTATTATAGTTTGCGCCAGTCCTTTTTGCTTGTGTCAGTCTTATCCTTTCTTACGACAGTTTCTTAAATGCCTTGGGCAGATACTGTATGATGTCGCTGGCGATGAGGCTTTCCATTCCAAGGTCACGAGCGGCATAGTCGCCTGCTAAGCCATGCAGGTACATACCTATCATGGAGGCTTCTTTCGGTGTGTAGCCTCGTGCAAGCAGTGCTGTCAGTATGCCTGTGAGCACATCGCCCGAGCCGGCTGTTGCCATTCCTGCGTTGCCAGTGCTGTTGAAAATTATTTGTCCGTTAGGTATGCAGAGGGCACTGTGGTGTCCCTTAAGAATGATGTAGCCTTGCAGTCGTTGTGCCATATCGCGAGCCTTCATCAGTCTATCGTAATCGTTTGCTGCCTCTGAGCCGTAGAATTTGTCAAACTCCTTTGGGTGAGGGGTGTAGATGAGTCCTTCAGGCAACTGCTGTATCCACGTGCGATGGGTGGCAAGAATGTTGAGGGCATCGGCATCCACCACCATAGAGGTTCTCACGCTTCTTATGAGCGATACTAATGCTATGGCACTGCTGTCGCTGGTGCCCAGTCCAGGACCTACACCTATGGCATCATAGAGGTTGGTGTCAGGCAGGCTGCTGAAGTTTTCTTCATTGCTGTCAGGTTGCATTATAGCCTCTGGCACGCTTATCTGCATTATGTCGTTATTCTTAGAAGGAGTGTGAACGGTGAGTTTTCCTGCTCCAGACCTCAGGCAAGCCTTTGATGCCAGTATTGCTGCTCCAGCCATTCCGTAGCTGCCTGCTATCAGCAAAGCGTGCCCCATGCTGCCCTTGTGGGCATAGTCGCTGCGTTCCTTCATCATGCTCCTTACGGTATGTTCCTCCAGTATTGAGCACTGAGCCTCAGTCTTGTCTATGAATTCCTTGCTCAGTCCGATGTCAAGAACTTCAAGTTTGCCGATGAATTTCTTGTTGTCAGCCATCATCATGCAGAGTTTCTTCATGCCCAGCGTGAGTGTCAGGTCAGCCCTGATGATGTTCTGTTGTACGTTGAAGCTGTTGTCCTCAGTCATCAGTCCTGAAGGAATGTCGATGCTCACCACCTTTGACTCTGACTGGTTTATGTAGTTTACCATAGCAGCAAATCCACCTCCGAGTGGCTTGTTAATGCCAGAGCCGAACAGACCGTCTATTATCACAGTCTCGCGAGTCAGTGTGGGTGGCTCAAACTCACGTGTTATCTCGACCAGTGCCTCGTTGCCCATCTCTCGCAGGCGTTCCTTATTTATTATACAGTCAGGAGAGAGTGTTCCCTTCACGTTGAACAGGTATGCCTTGGCTCTGTATCCCTTGTTTATCAGCTTGCGTGTTACGGCAAGGGCATCGCCGCCATTGTTGCCAGGACCAGCAAAGACTATGAATGGAGTCTCAGTGTCCCATTGCTCAGTAATAGTCTTAGTCAGTGCCTCTGCTGCACGTTCCATCAGGTCGATGCTCTTTATGGGTTCATGTTCTATGGTGTAATGGTCAAGTTCCCTTATTTGTGCACTTGTAAATATTTTCATCGTATTGTTTTTTTTTGAATTTGTCTGCAAAAATACAAAAAAGTTTTGGTTTTCGTCTTCGTTTTCGTTATTTATTTGTAATTTTGCACAAATATATACCTCTTAAATATGGCAGCAGAACGCATAACAATACTTGGCAAAACCTTTGAGAAGACTATCCCTGAGGCTGAGATACAGGAGGCGGTAAAGAATGTGGCATCACGCATAAAGGCTGACTATGAGGACAAGAATCCTGTGTTTCTTGTGGTGCTTAACGGTGCCTTCTCGTTTGCTGCCGACCTGCTGAGGATGCTTGATTTTCCTTGCGAATATGTATTCACCAAGGTTAACAGCTATGACGGTCTGGCTTCTACAGGCAAGGTGATAGAACACATACCTATATTGGAAGACCTTGCTGACAGGCATGTGGTGGTGATAGAGGATATAGTAGAGACAGGCTACAGTATGCAGTTCCTCATGGAGGTGCTCAGCAAGAAGAGTCCTGCAAGCGTAGAGATATGTGTTTTCTCATTCAAACCAGAGAAACTGCTGGTGAAGGACCTGAAGGTGAAGTATGTGGGTATGCAGTTGCCAGACGATTTCATCGTGGGCTACGGACTGGACTACCATCATCAGGGTCGCTACTTGCACGACATATACTCGTTGGTAAATGAAGAATGAAGTTCCGAGCTTGCTCGCCTGAGCACCCACGGAGCGCAAGAATAAAGAATTAATTTTTAACATAAAAAAGAAATGAAGAATATCGTAATTTTTGGTGCACCAGGTTCAGGTAAGGGCACCCAGAGTGACAAAATCATTGCAGAATTTGGCGTGGCACACATCTCTACTGGCGATGTGTTGCGTGCAGAGATAAAGGCAGGTACTGAGCTCGGCAAGACTGCTTCACAGTATATCAATGAGGGCAAGCTCGTTCCAGACTCTCTCATCATCGATATACTCGCTTCTACCCTCGACAGCAAGGGCAAGGACATTCCAGGTGTTATCTTCGATGGTTTTCCTCGTACCATCGCTCAGGCTGAGGCTCTCGACGAGATGCTCAAGGAGCGTGGCGAGAAGGTGAATATAGTGATAGGTCTTGAGGTGCCAGACGAGGAACTCATCAAGCGTATCATCGCTCGTGGTGCCGTTTCTGGTCGTGCTGACGACAACGAGGAGACAGCCAAGAAGCGTCTCGACACTTATTATTCACAGACTCTCCCTCTGAAAGATTTCTATATCAAGCAGGGCAAATACGCTCAGATTCAGGGTGTAGGCTCTATTGATGGCATATACTCTAACATTAGTAAGGCTATCTCTGTCTGCTAAGGCATAGCTTCTGTCTGCTAAGGCATAGCTTCCGTCCGAAATTAACTAGCTAATTTTTAAAATTAACTAGTAAATTCGTAAAATTAACTAGTTAATTCTGGATAAAAGCAAAGCCCCTTGTCATAAAAGCATAACCCCTCGTCTTAAAAACATAGCAAAGGAAGATGGAAAGTAACTTTGTAGATTACGTTAAGATACAATGCCGCTCAGGAAAGGGCGGTAGGGGCAGTATGCACCTGAAGCACATCAAGTACAACCCCAATGGGGGTCCTGATGGTGGCGACGGTGGCAAGGGTGGTTCTATCATTCTGCGAGGCAACCACAACTACTGGACGTTGCTCCATCTGCGCTATCAGCGCCATATCTTTGCTGAGCATGGAGGCAATGGTGGTAAGGACAAGTGTCATGGCACTGACGGTAAGGACATATACATCGATGTTCCTTGTGGCACGGTGGTGTATAATGCTGAGACTGGCAAATATGTGTGCGACGTTATGGAGGATGGTCAGGAGGTCCTGTTGCTCAAGGGAGGAAGAGGCGGACTGGGCAACTTCCAGTTCCGCACAGCAACCAATCAGGCACCTCGTTTTGCCCAGCCTGGCGAGCCTATGCAGGAGATGACCGTCATAATGGAGCTGAAACTGCTTGCTGACGTTGGTCTGGTGGGTCTGCCTAATGCAGGCAAGTCAACCCTCCTGTCAAGCCTGTCTGCAGCCCGTCCTAAGATAGCCAACTACCCCTTCACCACTCTGGAACCTTCACTAGGCATAGTGAGCTACAGAGACAACCAGTCATTTGTGATGGCTGACATTCCTGGTATAATAGAGGGTGCAGCAGAGGGCAAGGGACTGGGATTGAGGTTCCTCAGGCATATAGAGCGCAACTCGCTGTTGCTCTTTATGGTGCCAGGTGACAGCACTGATATAAAAAAGGAATATGAGTTGCTGCTCAACGAACTGCGCAAGTTTAACCCTGAGATGTTGCAGAAGCATCGAGTGCTCGCTGTCACCAAGTGCGACCTGCTCGACGACGAGCTGATAGAGATGCTCAAGCACGACTTGCCTGAAGACCTTCAGGTGGTGTTCATCTCCAGCGTTACAGGTATGGGTATCAACGAACTGAAGGACATACTCTGGAAGGAGCTCAATGCAGAGTCGAACAAGATACAGGGTGTGATAGCTGAAGATACTCTCGTGCATCGTGACAAGGAACTCTCTTACCTTGCTGATGAGGTGTATGCAGAAGATCGCAATGCTGACGTGGAAATCGGTGAAACGGGCGATTCTGACGCTGAGGAGGAGATGGAAATCCTTGACGAAGACGATATAGAAGAGCTTGAAGACTTTGAATACATCTGATGACAGTTCACAGTTCACAGTTCATAGTTCACAGTTGAGTTAAGAGCGATGTTATACTATAATCTGGGTAACGACATAGTGACTTACACCACTGACCGCACGATAGGCAGAGACGGAGCAAAGATTAAGCATGAACTCTGTGCCGAAGGAGCAAGGTTCTTCTATCCTCATCAGGTGCATACCGACAGGATATATCGTATAGACGAAGCTTTCCTGACTCTGGATGCCCCACAGCAGAAGGAGCTACTTGAGGGTATAGATGCTGTGATGACTGATATTCCTCAGGTGATACTTGGCATAAGCACTGCCGACTGCATCCCTGTTGTGGTGTATGACCCAGAGCATCATGCTGCTGCAGCCATCCATGCAGGGTGGAAAGGCACAGTGCTGAGGATAGTGGAGAAGGCTATCGATGAGATGGCGAAAAACTATGGCACCAAACCAGAGCAATGCACAACTGCCATAGGACCAGGCATCTCGCAGGAGAGTTTTGAAGTAGGCACTGAGGTGCTCGACCAGTTCTGTAATGCAGGATTCCAGATGGACGATGTAACCCAATGGATGCCAAATACGAGGGTGAGGGAACAACCACCGATGAAGCCCCACATTGACCTGAAGGAAGTAAATAGGCTCCAGCTAACAGGAAAAGGCATAAAAGAACAAAATATCACGGTTTCACCGATAGATACCTTTACTGACGAACGCTTTTTCTCAGCCCGTAGAGAGCAGAAAGGCACAGTAAAGTGTGGAAGAATACTAACAGGTTTCATGTTAAAGTGAACTTTATGAACAGACTACTAACTACTACATTTATCCTAATACTGACGCTAACCTTGTTGCAGAGTCAGCCCACCAAACCTGAACTCGAGAATGCAGCGAAGTTGGTAGAGGGTGTTGAGACCAACAACACTTGCTATCGTCATGTGCACTACGACGACCACAACGGTATGTCGCAATGGCACTCAACCAAGATATTGCAGGATAATCGTGGTTTTATGTGGTTTGCCACATGGAACGGTTTGAATCGTTATGACGGTTACGAGTTCTCTATCTTCAAGTCGCTGCCAGGCGACGGAAACAACCTTGCCTCAGACCGCATAAGGAATATGATTATAGGTGATGACGGCAATATCTATTGCGCCATCAACAGCCGAGTGTGGATGTTTAACCTCAAGACTTACAAGTTTGAGGAGATAGACCCCGAGACCCAGGAGCGCTATCGTGCCAAGATGAACTTTGACACATCAGTGTGGGAGAGCAAGCAAATGACCATACGAGGATATGAATTTCCTGATGTGCGCCAGGTAATGTACGACACACAGAAGAATGCTTGGGTTATGTGCACCTATGGCATAGACAAACTCTCGCCACTCTCTCAAGTTGCTAAACCTCTTACGGCTATACCAAAAGACATAGTAAGGTGTATGTATGTGGACCATAAGGGGAGAATATGGGTTACCACACGAAATCAGAAAAGCGTCACAGTGCTCGATAGCGAAGCCAATCTTATAGGCTATCTGGGAAGCGATGGTCGCCTGCATAAGGAATACACCTCCTTCGACCACGCTGTCTATGTTGTCTATCAGCAGCGAAACGGCACTTTTTGGTTTGGAAGTAAGCCAGACGGATTGTTCCGTGCCAAGGAAACATCTGATGGAGTCTTTGAGATAGAGAACTTCCGTGAGGGCACCAAGGCAGAGTCAAAGGCTGGTACGAAGATAAACAGCGAATACATCTACGATATAAAGGAAGACAAGCGAGGCAGACTGTGGATAGCCACTCAGGGTGGGGGACTGAATCTTGTGGAGAAACCTTTGGCTCCAGTTCTCACCTTTAAGAATTTTAATAATGTGATGAAGAGCTATCCGCAGAGTAATGCCCAGTTGCGCAGGTTGAAGATAATAGGCGACTCGCTGCTGCTTGCCACTTCAACAGACGGATTCGTCGTGGTTGACGGACTGAAGGGAAAACCTGAGGCAATGAGTTTCCGTGTTCATGTGAGAGAAGCTAACAGAGCTAAGAGCCTGTCATGTAGCGCTCTGATGGATATGGTGATAGACCGTAAAGGCAGGCTGTTCATATCCACAGAGAGTGGTGGAGTAGAGATGCTTGAGACAAAAGACCTCGGGGCTACACGATTTGATTTCCGTCACTTCGACACCTCAAACGGTATGGGGTCTGATGCAGCCCTCGCAATGGCTGAGGTGGGTGACGAGATTCTGATACAGTGCAACAACCAGGTTACCAGACTGAACGTAGATACCAATGTGAAAGAGAACTTCAACGATTTGTTTTTCTCGATGGAATCGCGTTTTTCAGATGCTGAACCTATATTGTTAAAGAATGGTACATGGCTATTATCGTTGGAGTCTGGCGTTTTAACCATCCCTGAAACAGCCTTCCACCAGCGTATTTACGTGCCTAAGATGGTACTCACATCATATGCCATTCCAGGCAGACCAGTGGACTATGGTGCAGACAACTACGACACCATACGCCTGTCAACCAAGGAGCGCGACATAACACTCAACTATGCTGCACTCGACTATACCGACAACTCGCAGATAAAGTACATCACACGTATTACAAAGGAATCTAACTGGTGGGAAAGTGAGGATTCAGTGGCGTGGAGTATACCTCAGGAGTCGCGTACCACGAGCCTATACAACCTCTCGCCAGGCACATATATATTCGAGGTGGGCTCTACGAATGCCGAGGGGCTATGGGTGAACAATATACGCAAGGTGGTCATCATCGTGGAGCCTGTGTTCTGGGAGACTTGGTATGCCTACATTCTTTATCTGCTAATCTTCGTGGGATTGGTGGTAGGCATCACATATACCATAATATATATACGTCACCTTGACCGTCAGCGTGAGGAAAATCTCCAGGCTTACCTCAAGCTCTTTGCCCAACAGTCGGCTGAAGAAGAAAGACTGAGTGAGGGAACAGCAGATGACGAAACGGGCGAGACACCTAACGACGGCGCACTGTCGCTGATGTCAACCACAGCAGTTGTCTCTCACCTTAACGAAGAGGATGATGCCTTCATGCGTCGTTTGTTAGACTTTGTAGAGAAAAATCTCGATAACAGCAGTATAGGAGTGGAGGAAATGGCTGAAGCTACCGCTACGTCACGTTCAAGTCTTAATCGTAAGATGAAGAACATCCTTGGCGTTACGCCTGCCGACTTCATTAAGGAAGCACGTTTGAAGAAAGCGTGTCACGAACTGGCAAAGAGCAATCGAAACATCAACGATATAGCCTATAAGTGTGGATTCTCTGACCCTAAATATTTCTCTAAAGTGTTTAAGGCGTCAATAGGAATGTCACCAAGCGACTATCGTATGCAGATGCAGGAATAGCAGCCCGTTCCATATTCCAGGCATTTGTTCAAATCTGCCCCCTGTGGTGCATTTTTACCCCCTCTTTGGGATAAAATTGCACCTTTTTTGCGTCGAAACTGAACCCCCTCAGTCTTAAAAAGTCAGTAACTTTGCACTCGGAAATTTTACCATCGTAATTATCGTAATCAAACAATATTTCTAAATCAACTAACAAAACATGGAAAGAATTTTCAATCAACTGACAAAGTTCATGTTTGCGCTCCTTATCATTTTGGGCGTGAGCATGGGTGCGAGTGCCAAGAAGGTGCACACGCTGGGAGATTCCACTATGGCGAATTATGATGAGAATGTTACCAACACGCGTGGTTGGGGAATGTACTTCGGTAACTTCCTCACCAACGGTTGGACTTCCGTCAACTATGCTAAGGGTGGACGTGACTCTCGCGCTGGTTACAATGAGTTGTGGCAGAATGCCAAGAACAATGTTGAGGCTGGCGACTATGTGTTGATACAGTTTGCCCATAACGACACGCAGTTTGGCGGTATGGACAACCTGGAGTTGCAGGCTTACTATGAGTCTGTTGGTGACGCTACTAACGCTGCCAAGGTGAAGAATGACGGTCGTGGTACCATTCCTAACAAGACCTACAAGTCTTGCCTGAAGCAGATTTGTGACGCAGTAAAGGAAAAGGGTGCTACCCCAATCCTCGTATCATCAGTATGCCGCTGCTACTTTACAAGTGGCTCGGCTCCCATCACCCGTGCAGGCCGTCACGATATGGGCGACAAGTATCAGGTACTTACGGCTAATGGTCCGGTAGATGGTACTAAACTTGCTGCAGACGACCACACCATGGACTTCCGCTACCAGATGGAGCAGTTGGCTCAGGAGGAGGAAGTGCAGTTCATCGACATGACTACGGCAACCAAGAACCTCTATGAGTCTTATGGAACATACGACAAGTGTTATGCAGCCCTCTTCGACAAGGGTGGCGAACAGGATAACACCCATTATAACCTTACAGGCGCACTGACAGCAGCACGCCTCTGTGCACAACTTATAAAGGAAGCAGGTATTCTCACAGATGCTATCGAGATACCTACTGACCTCGCTATTTCTCCATCTTCAGCCGACCTCGGCGAGGGCTACCTCGGCAAGACAGCCATGAAGGAAATGACTCTTAGCGGATTGGGTCTTGACCCAGCATCAGGCACTGTTGATGTAACTGCAACAGAGGGCATCATGCTTTCTACCGACAAACAGAACTGGACTACCTCTCTCACAGCAGATTACGAGAATGGCTCGCTTATCAAGACCTTCTATGCTCGTGTAACTCTTTCTGCAGTAGGCAAGTTCGAAGGTACTGTTACTGCTACACAGGGAAGCCACAAGATTGAAGTACCTGTAACTGTCAATGTAGTAGAACTCGGTGGTGGCGATCCATTCACTGCTACATGGACAATGAATAAAACAGACAAGGAGAAAGCTGCTGTAGAAGGTGGCAGTGCAACCGCAAGCGACGTAACATACGAAGGTCTGGGAACATACGGCTACCTTAACGATTATGGCGCACTCATAGCACCAACAGGTTCTACAGGCGCTTGGCCAACAGCCGCTATCGACGACCAGAATCAGTATGTACAGTTTGCTGTTACTGCTCCAGAAGGCAGAAAGCTCGACATCAACAGCATTGCTATGAAGATAAAGGCACAGGGCGGCGGTTCGCTGCAGTGTCATGCTTATTATTCTACAGACGGTTTCGTAACCCGCAAGACTATATTCTCTACTTCTGCTGCGCTTACAGGCACATGGAACGAGATAAACAATGAGGACGTTATCAAGGTAGAAGAGGGCGAACAGCTCCTTATCCGTGTATATCCTTGGTCTGGCAATGTAGAAGATAGCGGTCGCTGGATATGTATCTCTGACGTAGTTGTCAGCGGTCAGTCTAAGGACGCAGCTGGTGTCAACATAACAGGTGCTATTACCTACGCACTTGACAAGGGCGGTACAGCCCAGGGTGACGATGCAGCATTCGACCCGGAGACGCTCGGTGCATGTTTTGCTGGCAAGTCATGGTCAGCAGGCAGCTCACTGACAGTAGAAGGCACCAAGAGCTACCAAGGTGCAGACGGTGAGTCAAACATCACTCAGACACGTATATATAATGGTACAGGCGCAACCCTTTCTTCTACGGCAGGTGTCGATAACACTCTCACACTGACACTTACCCCAGAGGATGGTTTCTCATTTGTTCCAAGCAAGCTCAGCTTCCAGGCTGCTCGCTACGGTACTGACGGCGGTAACATCAGTGCGTCTGTAGATGCAGGTGAGACCCACGTTGACTTGGTAGATAACGCAGATGTAACCCGTAGTGGCAAGAAACTCACCGTTGCTTCTTTCTCTGAGGCTATCGATGGTATAACGGCAACAGCCGACAAACCTCTCGAGGTGAACTTCTCTTTCCTTGGCATAGGTAAGACCAAGGAGATGGGCCTGTCTAACGTAGTAATCGAAGGACAGCTCGTAGGTGCTCAGGCACAGGTTACAAAGTATATGCTCACAACTCAGGTAGTGCCTTCTGCTGAGGCTGGTTCTATAACACGCAACCCAGAGATGGAGCAGTATAAGGAAGGTTCTACTGTAACCCTCAAGGCTACAAAGAACTTCGGCTACGCATTTAAGGAGTGGCAGGATGCAAATGGCAATACCGTTTCTACCGATGCGGAGACAACGGTTACTATGGATGCCGAGAAGACCATGAAGGCAGTGTTTGAGGCTGTTCCTGTATATACAGTTACCACCAAGGTGGCAAATGACGCGGAGCGCGACGGACTGGGCAGCATAACCCTTACTCCTAACGACCACGACGGAATGTATGAGGCTGGCACGCAGATTACTGCCGTTGCCAACGAGAGCAAGATTATCAAGTTCACCAACTGGGAAGACAACAGTCCCAATGTTTCACGTCAGATTACGGTGAATGAGGATATGACCATCACTGCAAACTACGAGTTGCAGGACTTCATCGCCGTGTTCGACGCAAGCAAGACAGCAAGCTGGATCTACGAAGGCACACCTTTCTCTGCTGACATAGTATGGGATGCTAACCGCAATGCACAGAGTTGCATAGTAAAGTTGTCTGACGGCTCTTTGCTTTATACAAATGATGGTAAGACGGTAGGTAACCAAGGTACCCCTGTAGTGCGTAATCGTAATGATGGAATAGTAACTGCAGACAAGAGCATCAATGGTCTCTATCAGAATGGTTACAACACTGCAGAGATAGCATGGCAGTATAAGTTCTCTACCGTAGGCTTCACTACCGCAAAGTTTGTGGCAGAAATGGCTGCAAAGAATGCCGCTACAGTAAACTGGAAGGCTCAGATATCTACTGATGGCACAACATACGCTGATCTTGGCGAGGCATGGACAGTGACAGCAAACGCAAAGAAAGAACTGAACTTCGATTTACCAGCTGGCGAGGAGACAGTATATGTTCGTATCATGGGTGTTGGCACAGATTTGCTTTCCGACAAATATACCTTTACAGCAGGCACGTTCTGCGGACTGGATTATGCTACCAACTCTGAGTCTGGTGTGGGTAACGTGTATGTCCTTGGCGAGGCAGTGGTTGTAGCTGACGAGGAAGCACCAGTTATTACAGCAACTATACCGACAGACAATGCTACCAACGTAAGTGCTTCAGGACGTATCACCATTACATTTGATGAGCGCATAGAGAGTACTAACAGCAATGGTGCAGTAACACTTAACGATATCGTGCTCACTCCTACATGGAGCAGCCGCAGCGTAAGCTTCGACTACTCTGCACTCGACTACAGCACGGCATATACCTTCACAATGCCTGCCAACTACGTGCAGGACAAGTCTGGCAACAAGTATGCTGAGGCTGTTACCATCAACTTCACCACTATGACCCGTCCTACAGTGACCAAGGCTCTGTATGACTTCATCGTGCCAGATGACGGTACCATTGACGAGGCTCTTGCTGCAGCAAACAATCGTGAGGACAAGACAGTGCGCTACCGCGTGTTCATCAAGAACAGCGATGAGCCATACGTATTCCACCCAGAAGGCACCGTAACTGGTGGCGACAACAACACGTACGACAACCCGACATCAGTGCTCACAGCCTCTAACACCAGCTTCATAGGCGAGAGCATCGAGGGCGTGGTACTTACCAACGTGACACCAGCCGCAACATGGGACAACGGCTTCGGCACTGCTTGTCCGCTTGAGGGCATAGGCAAGGGTGACGTGCTGCAGATTAAGGGTACGGACTCTTACTTCCAGAACCTCACCATCAAGACCTCTATGGGTGACGCTCACGGACGTGACATAGCTGTCAACGACCAGTCTAACCGCACCATCTTCAAGGACGCTCAGCTCTGGGGCTATCAGGACACATACGTGTCAAACAACCAGAACGGTAAGTTCTACTTCGAGGGTGGCGTGATACGCGGACGTACCGACTACATGTGCGGTAAGGGCGACGTATATTATAATAAGGTGACACTGCGCCAGGTAGCATCAGGCTATGCAGCAGTACCTTCACAGCCTAAGCAGTATGGCTACATATACCAGAGCTGTAAGATTATCGGCGACTCCAACAGTGGCGTTGACGGCACCTACACACTCGGTCGTCCTTGGGGCAAGGGCACACCAATAGCCCTCTTCATCGACACAGAGATGGAGGTTCAGCCATCAAAGGTAGGTTGGAGCGAAATGAGCGGTGGCTATCCAAAGCGCTTCGCTGAGTATGGTTCTCACACTCCATCTGGTGCTGCAGTTAGCACAGAGGGACGTAAGACGCAGTATGATGCTTACGACGATTACAACAAGGAAACAGGCGTTTACACCAACCGTCGCATCGAGACCTGTGACCCAATCCTCACAGCTGAGGAGGCTGCAGTGCCAACCCTGCAGGTAGTAATGGGTCAGGACGACAACTGGCAGCCAACACTCCTCACCGAGCAGGCTCCTGTTCCTGCTAACGTAGCAGTTTCTGAGGGCGTTGTAACATGGGAGGACAGCCCATACGCTCTGCTCTATGCAGTCTGCAAGGATGACAAGGTAGTGGCATTCACTACGGAGAGCACCTATACTCCTACGGAGAATGGCAGCTACTCAGTACGTGCAGCCAACGAGATGGGTGGTCTGAGTGCAGCATCAGTGGCTGTCGAGGTAACTGCCATTACAGCTATCACTAATGTAAATGCTGATGCTAACGCTAACGTAGTCGTTCCTGTTAAGGTAATCAAGAATGGCCGACTTTACATAGGCGACTTCAATATCAGTGGTCAGCGTGTGAAGTAAAACTATCAAAAAAAAACTAAATAAGTAAAAAAGGTGGTGCGGTGTTTCGCCGTATCACCTTTTTTTAGTACCTTTGCCCGCAGGTATGAAGAAATTCTTTGTAATAGGATTGCTTTTCGCCAGTATGCTGTCGGCTTGCAGGGCTGATAATTTTACGGCACTGGAGCAACAGCAGATAAGTATTGAGACGCCGGGACTGTTCAGTAAGTCGAGTGCGTTTCAGATAGACTTTACCAAGATGGACGATAAGGAATACAGCTTTCCTTTGCCTGTGGGTAAGGTGCTGACTACTGATGGTGGAAGCATGGAGATAGAAACCACTAAGGGCGATGCCGTGAAGGCTATGTTTGCTGGTACGGTGCGCCTTTCGCGATATAACGCCAGCTACGGCAACGTGGTTGTAGTGCGCCATAACAACGGTCTTGAGACGGTCTATGCCTTCAATGCCCAGAATATGGTGAAGAGTGGCGACCATGTCAAGGCTGGTCAGACGGTGGGCATCACGGGTTCACACACGGTGCTTGTAAGCCTGATGGTTGATGGCAACCGTATAAATCCTAACACCATCATTGATGTGAGGAGTCACAACCTGCGTCGCCAGATTCTCACCTTCGAGAAAGAGGCTGGTCAGGTCACGGTGAAGGCTAAATACACCCCCGAGCAGTTGAGGGAGAGGGCTGAGAAGGCTCAGCATATAGGCTATGAAACCAACGACCCTTTCAGGGGCAACAGTGTGTATCGTCTTAACCTCGACCTGATAAAAGACTGGCATTACCCCCTTGACCGTGCCCATGTCATCAGTGGCTTTGGTGGCAAGCGTCATCACTCGGGCACTGATATCAAGAACGGTCCTGGCACTAAGGTCTATGCAGCATTCGATGGCAAGGTGGTTCAGTCAGGCACTTTCTCGGGTTATGGCAAGTGCATCACCATTCGCCACGCCTTCGGAATAGAGACGCGATACAGCCACAACTCCAAGAACCTGGTAAACGTGGGCGACATGGTGAAGGCTGGACAGGTGATAGCCATAGTGGGCAGAACGGGGCGCGCCACCACTGAGCATGTGCACTTCGAGACGCGCATAGCAGGCAAGGCGTTTAATCCTGAGTTCGTATTCGACCATAATGCAAACAAACTTCATACAGGCACCCTGCAGTTTAAGAAGAACGGCAGTGTGAAACGACTGAAGTAGTTTAGAGTTTAGAGTTTAAAGTTTAGAGTTTAGAGTATAAATAAAATGAAGCGACTTATTAATTTTTCATTTTTGATTATTACTTGCAGCGCTACGGTGCTGAGTTCGTGTACCACCACTGGCGCTGGAGCCATGACAGGTGCCATGTTTGGCGGAGTGATTGGCTCAAGCATTGGAGGCATAGGCGGTGGCTATCGTGGTAGCAACGTGGGCACGCTTGTGGGTATGGCTGCAGGTGCTGCTACTGGTGCTGCTATAGGTGCTGCTGCTGAGGCTAAGGAGCGTGAGGCAGAGGCAGAGTTTATACGCGAGGAGCGTGAGAGTGTGAGAGAGCACTATCGCAGTCTGGGCATCAATAATGCCAAGCCTGACGATAATGACGATGTGTACGGCTCACCACGTCGCTCTGATGCCAGCGGCTATTCCTCTGACCCAGTATATGACGACAGGATAGAGCTTACTCCGAGCACTAATAATCCTACGCCAACCACAGGCGCAGGTTCAGTCTCAACCACAACCACAGGCTCTACACCAACCATAAACATCAGTTCTACACCAGTCACCACAACCGTTCCAGCTGCTGTGGTAGAGGTGCCTGAGAAATCTGCTGTTATCACCACCCCTATAAAGATAGAGAACGCACGTTTTATAAACGAGCAGAACACCACCCACATAGCTAAGGGTGAACTCGTGAAGATATCTTTCGAGATAAGAAACATGTCTGATGCGGCTATCAATAACGTGGTGCCAGTGGTTAAGGAGACTACAGGCAATAAGCACCTGCTCATTTCTCCTTCTACGCTCGTAGAGCGTCTGGCTGCCCACAAGGCTATACGCTACACGGCATACGTGAGTGCTGAAAAGACGCTGAAGACAGGCACGGCACATTTCGTTATAGCAGTATATTCAGATAACAACCAGATAAGTAACACCATCGAGTTTGATGTGACGCTGAACTAAGAGTTCAAAGGTTTAAGATTTCAATAGAAATTCTATAGATATGAAAAAAATCGTATTATGTATGTTTGCTACCTTGGCGGTAGTAGCATGTAAGAATGAAAAGACAAGCGATCTCAGCGAGACCGATGCTCGTATCGATTCCCTTCAGAAGGTTATTGAGCAGAAAGACAATGAAATCAATGATGTGATGGCTACCTTCAACGAGATTCAGGAAGGTTTCCGCCTGATAGAGCAGGCTGAGAACACCGTGACGCTCATGAAGAGTGGCGAGCAGGTTAACAAGAGCGACCAGATTCGCATGAGCATACGCAACATCCAGCAGAGTATGCAGCATAACCGCGACCTCATAGCTAAGTTGCAACAGCAGGTGCGTGAGGGTTCTACACGCTCTGAGCAGTTGCGTCGCACAGTTGAGACACTCATGAAGCAACTCGACGACAAGAGCGAGTCACTCCGTCAGTTGCAGGCTGAGCTGGAGCAGAAGGATATTCACATTGCCGAGCTCGACAAGACCGTTGCCGACCTCAATACCAACATCGGCGACCTGCAGCAGGAGACTCAGCAGAAGCAGCAGACCATCGACACTCAAGACAAGCAACTCAACACCGCTTATTACGTCTTTGGCAATAAGAAGGAGTTGCAGAACCAGAACATCTACCACAAGGGTAAGGTGTTGCGTGCTAATTTCAACAAGAACTACTTCACCAAGATTGACATACGCGACGTGAAGGAGATCAAGCTCTATTCCAAGGATGCCGAGCTGCTCACCACTCACCCTGCGGGCACCTACACCCTGCAGCCTGATGCCCAGAAGCAGTATGTGTTGCGAATCACTAACGCGCAGCAGTTCTGGAGCACAAGCAAATACTTAGTAATATTGGTAAAGTAAAACAATAAAGGCTACCCAAACAGGTAGCCTTTTTAAGAATTCAGTAGTTAAGGAGTTAAGGAGTTAAGACAAAACAAGAGGACCTAACAGAAGGTTTATGGTAATGTCTTAACTCCTTAACTCCTTAACTCCTTTAACTCCTTATATGCTATTCAAAGTAGAATGACAGCACTATCATCTTGTTTGTAGCCTTGTCCACTGCTGAGGCGTAAGGCAGTATGGGGTTGTCCTCCTTTATGTCTCGGTTGGTGTCGTAGGCATTGGTCAGTCCGTACATAAACTTCAGCTCAGGACGTAGCTTGAAGAACGGCAGGTAGAAGTCGCATCCCAGTCCCACCTCCAGGAACACCTCCGACTTCTTAAACTGTATGTAGTCGTTAGTGGTGTTGGTCAAGTTTATCATCGGTGCTATGCCAGCCATGATGTAAGGACGGTGGTTGTTCCATCGCTGAGCAGCAAAGATAAGGTCGAGGTTGGCTCCCACATACACCGTGCGCAGCGATTGCGTCTTTGGCTCACGGTTTTCCTCTGGGTGCATTTTGTTGTAGAAACGGAAGTTGTGCGTACCGAAATACAATTGTGGAGCTGCGCGGAAGGCGAAATACTGGCTTATCCTTGCTTCCATCAGCACACCCACGTTAAAACCAAAATCCCATGATTCCTGGTCGCAGTATATCTCAGACTGCTCTCCAGTCTTCAGCGTGGTCAGTCCCACGTTCCTGAACTCCGTCTCTTGCAGGTTGGTACCCACCACAATGCCGAAGTGCATTGGTCTCAGGTCGGTATAGGGACGGTTCTGCACCCTTGCCTCCTGTGCAGTTGCCTGCTGAATGAAGAATGTAGAATGAAGAATGAAGAATGTAAGTAACAACACCCTTCTGTACGCCCTTCTTTTTAATATCTTACTATAATGCTTCAATTCCTAATTCCTAATTTCTAATTACTAATTATTAAACGTATGTTTATTTTAAAAATTGCATTTCTTCCTGTTAAATCCCTACAAAATGATGGTGAAAGTAGGTATTTTTCATCTATTTTCAAAAAATACCTACCTAAAATTTGGTAGTTTCCAAAACTTTTTCTTATCTTTGCAACGTCATCCGGGTATCGTGATACCTAAAAATGATTATCTATACAAAAACATTATAAACTTTAAAACATTAACATTATGGCTTACGTAATTGGTCCAGATTGTATCGCTTGTGGTACATGTATCGACGAGTGTCCATCAGAGGCAATCTCTGCAGGTGACATCTATTCTATCAACCCTGATGCTTGCACAGAGTGCGGCACATGCGCTGATGTATGTCCTAACGAGGCTATCTCTCTCCCATAAGGAAGACCCTCTCTAACTCTCCCTTAAAGGGCGAGAACTATAAAAGCTCCCAATATCGGGAGCTTTTTTTGTTACCTTCTTATCATGCTGGTCTCTCCCCCTTTAAGGGGGAGCTGGAGAGGGTCTTTTTATTGCATCTTTATCATATTGAAGAACTCATTCCTCAGCTGGCGGTTCTTCTCAAACACGCCTGTGAAGTATGACACCGTCATGTCGCCCTTGTTCTTCACTCCGCGCATCGACTTGCAGGTGTGGTGACCCTTCATCACTATGGCGAAGCCTAAGGCTGGTGGCAACGGCTTGCCCGTCTTGGTTCTTGTCAGCGCCTCAGAGAGCATGTCTATCACGTCACGACACAGTTTCTCCTGCAACTGCAGTTTGGCAGCACAGTAGCCCACCACCCTTGCCACCTTCGATATACCTAATATCCTGCCCTCGGGGTTAGGAATGTAGGCAAAGTAATACTTGCCGAAGAATGGCAGCATGTGGTGCTCGCACATGGAGTAGTAGTCGCCACAGTCAAACACCATCTCGTCAGTGTGCGATGAGTTGGTAAACGTGCTGATGCGAGGCTTCATCTCGGGCTTGTAGCCACGGAATATCTCGTCATACATCCTTACTATGCGCTCAGGCGTGTTGTGCAGTCCCTCACGCTCAGGGTCTTCGCCTATGTACCTCATTATGGTACATATCGCTTCCCTTACCTGTTCTTGTGATATATTGTTCATGGAATATTTATTAGTTTATGAGTTTGTAGTGAGAGCCTCCACTGTGGGTGCTCCTTAATATAAGAGATGACCTCGTTCCCGTTATCGTTCTTGCGCTCCAGTCGGTGCTCAGGCGAGCAAGCTCGGAACCCGTTCCCGTTCCCGTTATCGTTCCCGTTCCCATTATCCAACGGCTGCAAGCAGCGTTGGGGGGCCTTCACCTCTTTGTATTTCTCCAGATACTCCTTTATGAACAGCAGTTTCAGTTCGTCTATGCGTTGTATCTTTATCTCGTTGCCCTTCGGACTGCATGTTATCCAGTCCACCTCCGTGCCATCCTTCAGGGGTAGGGCACCGTTAGTCTCTATCTGTATGTAGAAGCCCTTCTCATGCAGCAGCCTGGTCAGCCTGGCATTCAACTGCATCGTGGGTTCGCCACCCGTTATCACTATGTGGCGCGCTGGGTACTGGCTCACCCTCTCGGCTATCTCCTCCTCAGTCATCTCCGTGCCCTGTTCGTGCCCCTTCGTGTCGCAAAACCAGCACTTCATGTTGCATCCGCTCAGTCTGAGGAATACCGCTACCGTTCCAGTATATACGCCCTCACCCTGCAGTGAGTAGAAAATCTCGTTAACCTTCATAGTTCCCGTTCTCGTTAACGTTCATCTTCCTCGTATATGGCAACATTCCCTTCACTCTCCTGCACCTCCACTCGGTAGCATTCAGGAATCTGGTCGCATATCCACTTGGCAATATTCTCTGCCGTGGGGTTGAAGGGTAGCAGTTCGTTGAAGTTTCCGTGATCCAGATAGCCGTGAATCTGCTGCTTCACCTTAGTGAAGTCTATCACCATTCCGTCTTGATTCAGTTGTTGGGCTTTACAATGTATGGTCACTACCCAGTTGTGACCATGCAGGTTCTCGCACTTACTGCGGTAAGATAGTTTCAGCTGGTGACACCCAGCTATCTCCATTGTCTTCTTTATATAATACATAGTCAAAGTTTTTTTTGATAGGGTTTGCTTCTACCTATATCGGGTGCAAAGGTACAAAATAATTAGCAATTAGCAATTAGAAATTAGTAATTATTTTTGCCGAGTGCAGATAAATTATCTAAAGTTACTAATAAAGTTGCTCCCTATTTTCACTCTCGTGTACTCAACTTTCTCTTTGTTGGTGGAGTATGATATGTACAGCCATCCGTTGTGTTCCATAGCCTTCGGATAGCTGTAGCCTATGGTTTTGTATTTTCCCTGGTATCGTTGCGTTGGCAGGTCGTTGCTGTTGCCAGAACGCAGCAGGTATGCTTTATCGAATGTCTTGCCGTCATCAGACAGTGTTATGACCAGTGGAGTGCGTGGTTTCTTCTCGCTTATGGGGTTGTTAACTATGTATGCCATGCCGTCACTCAGGTTGCCTGCACATTGCTTTGCCCTTGAGTCGGGCATGTTAGTGGGTGTGGCATCACTCCAAGTCTCGCCGTTGTCATGGCTCGTGGCTGCGAGCACACGATATGAGCTTCGCTGGTCGCGCATTGTCATCACTATGGTGCTATCCTTCTGTACAAAGAAACTGGGTTCCAGTTCTGCTGACTGCTTGCCGTTCGGAGTTGCCTTGAACTCCCCTTTTTCCCATCCTCCGCGTCCCGTTGGGTCGTCAGTATATATGGGGTTGAGACTCATTCCTGGCATCAGGTGCACAGCCCCTATGATACGTCCGTTAGGCATACGGTGCGGGTCTTGCTCGAAAATACCATTCATTGGTGTGCCGTCAGCCCATTTCACCTCTTTCAGTGCCGACCATTCTTTGCCGTCAGTGGTCTCGGTGTAATATGCAGAGCATGCCTTGAGCGTAGAGTCATTCTGCCACACGTTGACATAAGCCACGAGGCGGTCGTTACATGAGAGCCATCCTCCTGAGGTGCAAAAATATTCTTTGGTGGTGTTGCAGAGCTTTCTTGGTTTGCTCCATGTCTTACCCTCATCGCTGCTATGGCTGTATGCAACCCATGTGTCAGCGCTGTCCTCATCCTTTGCAGAACTCTGCCACATGCAGTATAGCTGTCCCTTGTATGCAGCCATTACCACTCCGTTGGCATAGTGGTCGCTGCTGTCTGATGCGCAGAATACGGTCACTGTCTCTGCCTTTGGCGCATAGCTGAGTCCGAGTGTGTTTCTGTCCTTAGCATCAAACAGATTCTTTTTTGTGCAGAAAGCAGGAGTGGTCTGTGCATTCACAAGTGTGGCACACAACATCAGGATAACGATATGTAGGAACTTAATCATGTTCAAAGTAAAAATTTTATTTTTCTTTTGCAAAGGTACGACATTAACTTAAATAGTGCAAGAAAAAAGTACAATTTAACATTTGGGGCTAAGTCTGAAAAATTAGGCGTCAAATCTGGGTGCAGAAGGGCTGCTTTAGCGTGCAGAAGCAATGCCTCAGCGTGCAGAAGTAATGCTTCTACAGACTGTCAAAATGATTAGCAAATAACATACTAAGTATCAGGCAGTTAGATGTACATAAAAATCATTGTAAAAATAGTTTCTCGGTATAGACATTTTGCACAAAATAGCAAAAGTGTGCATAGTACATTTTAACATTTGGGAGTATGTCACTTGTCACTTTTGTCACTTTTGTCACTTTTTGATGCGCATGCACGCGCTTATATATAATATACTTACAAAAGAAATAAGAAAGATAATTATATTATAATTCTCTTTCTTACAAAGAAAAGTTTTCTTAGTCGTTGTATCGGGTATAACAGATTCTTGCTATTCTTCCCAAAGCAAGATTCCTATTTAAGCATCAGCTATTTGATATAGAGAAAGGTACATGTACCCAGAAGTGACAAAAGTGACAAAAGTGACAAAAGTGACAAAGTCACAAAAGTCACAAAAGTCACAACTAATATTTAAATTGCAAATTTGTGAGGGATGTTTGGGGAAGTGAGATAAAAAAATCCCCGCATGGCTTCACAGCTAACGAGGATAGTAATATCTTTAGAGTTCAACATTACACACAATTAAGTGGAATCTATGAACGTGTGCGAAGGTAATATTTTTTTTCAAATATGAGCTCTCAAATTTACAAAATCTTCTTTAAAAAAAAACAAAAAATATCAAGCCCTATTTTTACCCCCTCCCTAAAAGTCCAATTTTTATCGGTTTCATCGGCAAAAATAAAGATGCCTGCGCACCAGTCGCAGACATCCTTTTCCTGTATTTTTTTTAGTTAGTAATAGATTTTAGCGTTTCACAGCCACTTTCTTGCCTCCTATAATGTAGGTACCCTCAGGCAGTTCGTCGAGTGAAATGACCTTTGTAGCCACCTTCGCACCCTGCATATTATATACATCCATAGGTCTGGTAAACCTGCCGTTGATGATGCGTCCTATGCCCGTAGGAGTGAACAGGAACTTCACCTTCAGTGCACTGCCAGTAGGCTGGTCGCTGTCATCAATCACTGTGGCTGTCATAACCTTAGCATTAGGACCATCAAAGTCTTCCTCTGAAACGGGAATGCTGCTAGGAGTGCAATCCAGCTTCAGGTTCCACCCGCTCTCAGTATCCTCGCAGAGCAGTCTGATGTTCTCTGCGTAGCCCTGAGTAGCATGGTCGTAGAGCAGAACGGTAGGTATCTGTGCCCATACCACAGCAGCATCAAGGTTATTGACATCAATTGTTATCACCCTATCTATGGTCTGGTTCTTCAATGTCAGTGTAGTAACATTGCTGCTGATTGCAGGTGTTACATCTGCCAGGCAGTTGTCTGAAGCATACAGAGTGGAGAGGTCTGTCAATGGCTGGGCAAACGTGCTTATATTGCCACTCAGCTGGTTGTTGGCAATGTTGACAGCTGTCAGTTTGCTTGTAAACTCACTCTTATCTGCAAGGAACTGAGTCATGCCAGTGCCTATGTCACCAGTCAGCTGATTCTCGCTCAGGTTGAGGGTCTCAAGATTTGGCAATGCAAGCAATGAGAATGGGAACTCTCCAGTCAGTCCGTTATTGCTAAGGTTGATACTTACAACGTGCCCTCCAAGTATTGAAACTCCGGGCAGTGACTCCACCGTACGTCTTTCAACATCGAAGTCCCATGTCTTTGTCCAACCGTCGCCATTGCCCATTTCCTGATAGGCATCCTTCAGCATGTTCCATTCCTCTTCCGTCATCTGAGGCATATCTATCTTAGCCTTGACGTAGAAGAAGTTGTCGCTGCGAGTCGTTGTCTCACCGCGTTCTTTGATTTTATTGCCTGAAGCCTCTGTATTAGCCATGAGATAGCCATATTCAGCAGTAGCAGGTTCATAAGGATTGACGATAGAGCCGCCAGCCGTAGCCCAGTCAATGTCTGTCACACTGCTCATATCTGAAGCCACAAGGAAATAATATTCGCCATACTGCTCTTCATCGAGAAGATCTATTTCGGCACTTCCCTCGTATTCCTCGCCACTTGCCAGACTCTTGACATTGTTGATCTCAGCAAGCAATCTGCAGTCGGTCTCACCTGTTCCGCCTGTCACATTAGAGACTATCCATACGCGATCCTTCCAGGCCTTGTCCTCTGTTGAGCCAGCACCGTCATTGCGCACCGTCCACTTGATAACAGGCTTAGTGCCTGCTTCAAGGTCGGCTGGCAGAGTGATGGCACTGACATGCAGATTAGGCAATACAAACAGGAACTGGGCTTTCAGGGCACTGCCAGTAGGCTGGTCGCTGTCATCAATCACTGTGGCTGTCATAACCTTAGCATTAGGACCATCAAAGTCTTCCTCTGAAACGGGAATGCTGTTAGGAGTGCAATCCAGCTTCAGGTTCCACCCGCTCTCAGTATCCTCGCAGAGCAGTCTGATGTTCTCTGCGTAGCCCTGCGTAGCATGGTCGTAGAGCAGAACGGTAGGTATCTGTGCCCATACCACAGCAGCATCAAGGTTATTGACATCAATTGTTATCACCCTATCTATGGTCTGGTTCTTCAATGTCAGTGTAGTAACATTGC
>Ga0310691_10001609_pt1 | contig 33824 bp, 30 predicted proteins | sample 176DNAGHGlowgp2_FD_203887 | JGI IMG/M metagenome (GOLD analysis project Ga0310691, IMG submission 203887) | Sheep rumen microbial communities from Palmerston North, Manawatu-Wanganui, New Zealand - 1766 DNA GHGlow gp2 (v2) (version 2) | ecosystem: Host-associated > Mammals > Digestive system >... | reverse complement strand
GTTTGTCTATGAACTCATCAGCCAGAGCCATATTTTGTTCCGCTGTAATGAAGCTGTTAATATCTTCATTGTTCGATTTCTTACAGTCGATACTGATGACTCTGTAACCAGCGGCATGATCATTAACGACGTTAAATCCTTTGTAAGAACTGTTGTTCTTTTTAAATCTTTTGTTACTCATAATCTTAAAGTTTTAATTATTAAATGATTTTTGTACCGCAAAGATAGGCATTATATCATTTCCCTGCAAGTTTTGGGGTCAAAAACTTAAGTTTGTTAGGTGTTTTTTGGTATACCAATAGTCGTGTTAACATCTGTTAGGCAAAAATATTTGGTATTTAAATCAAAAGTTTGAAAAATCAAGTTTCGGGTTTTAATACCAAAAACCGCTTCTCCAATCGGAAAAGCGGTCAAAAATAAATTTTCGCAAAATTGAATTTATAAGCTATGACATACTATTTATTTATAATGTACGCACGAAGAAAGAATGCCCCGGCAGAGCCGAGGCAAACCAAAAATTATATATTGTGAATAAACGAAGAGTTGGTCGTTAATCAATCAGTAACGATGTAGAGCGTGGCAGCGTCCTTTGTCTCGATGGCTGCATATTCTGTGCTGGTGCACTTCCTAATATGCATCACGCCGGATCCTTCCACGTGGTTACTTGCATCGTTCTTCGTCTCGTAAGTGGCAGCGATAGTATCTGCATCCACGAAAGTGGAAATATCATCAGCCACCAGATAATTGCCCTTAGCCTGATAGGTGTTCGGCAGGTCGAGTGCAGCGATAGAACTGTTAATCTGAGTGGCCACGGCAGCAGCATCCACGAAAGTGGAAATATCATCAGCCACCAAGTAAGAGCCTTTAGGCTGGTATTTCCCGGCTGCATCTGCACTGGCATCTTCTACAGCCTGTTCCTTTACAGTGTTAATCAGGGTGCTTAAATCACTGGCTGTGGTATAGTCGGCGAGGAAAGCCTTCATTTCAGCCCAGGTGTTAATCACGGTATCGGTCGAGCCGTCTGAGACGATGTCTGCAAGGGTGCTCTTCAAAGCGTTAATGGAGGCATCAGCAGCGACGAGCGATGCATCAACGGCAGCGATAGAAGCGTCGAGGTCATTCTTCAGAACGTAGTTCTTCAGCTGGTCGGTTACGTCGATGTTGTCAACGGCAGTCTGTACATACTGCTCAGTAGCGTAACCAGTGAGGTCGATAAGCGGAGTTCCGCCAATATAAATCTGTTTATTCATTTGTAAAAATATTTAGTACTAAATTTTAGACTGAATCGCTCAAAGTTTCTGTGATATTTATCACTGGTTCTGAATTGCACTTTCAAGAACTGCTATTCTTGCTTCAAGTTCGTATATCTTCTGCTGCAAGTTAATCATCGGCTTTTCATGGTACTCACCGCTTGCACTCACATCAGGGATATAGATGTCACCGGACTGCCGGACTTCGAAGGCGTTATGCTTGCTACTATATGGATAATTTCCTATAGTAAACAATGTATTTCCCTCAAGACCAAATGTGGTTCCAGTAGTTGACGACACACTTGGTCCAAATGCAATTTCTAGTTCATTTTTTGGGTTAGCATAATATCCAATTGCTACAGACCTTCTTCCTTTTCCTCTTGCATTATCTCCAATTGAAATAGACCCCTAATTAGAAGATATTGCAGCACTACCAATAGCAACAGAATTTGCTCCTGTTGCTTCACATTCTCTACCTAAAGCGACAGAACCATTTCCAGATGATAAATTTCTTCCGCCTATAGCAACAGAGAAACTATTTGACACTGTATTACTCCAACCAGCTGCAAATGATTCTTCTCCTGTTACAGTACAAGAACCAAACCCAACACTTTTGTTTGCAGTTACATTACTAGTTCCTCCAGAAATACTATAGTTTCCCGTTGCAATACCATCTCCTAATATCACGGCCATATTTCCGATAGAAGTGCATGGAGCGGCAGTTCTCAAAGATGATACTATACCGATTTTAGTCGAATCAGAAGTATTCGTATATTTCACAAAAACTGGGTCGTTATCACCACCACCAGAAGAAGCAAGTTCTTTAACCGAAGCGTCAAGTTCTTTGATTGAAGTATCAAGAGCATCGACTCTTGCACTCACATCGAGCAAGTCTTCTTCAAGATATGACGGGTCGAAAGTTTCTCCGCCGCCGCTTCCGCCAGAACTTTCAAGAGTACTCACTCTATCGTCCAGAGAAGCCAGTGCAGCTGCCGTGACTTTGTCTGCTTTGTCAATATCTTTCTTAGTATAAACGACCGAACTGTCTGCTTTATTTGCGTCGAGTGTCTGTATCTTAGTGTCGATGACTTCAACGTGGCCTTCGATTTTGCCGTCGAACTCTTCGATATTGTCTTCAAGACCTTTCAAGTCAAGAAGAGCAGAAGCCGTGACTTTGGCGAGCTCGTTGAAAGAAGCATCAGTGACACCGCCGCCCCCAGAGCCGGATCCGACGTTCGCAACTTCTGTTTCACCTAAATATATCTTGTTCATTTTCAGATAGTTAAATTACGTTTTAGAGTTCTTGAATACTAGCAATATATATTGCTCTACAACCAAATAGATTTCCGTCTTTATAATATGCATTATCGGTTCCATTATTATATAAACATGAAGCCATAGATACTGAATTTTCTAATCCTTTCCATATAATATCATTTACAGTATTAACGAAACTTGTTCCAGCTTTTGTTTTTACTGAAGTTATTATAGTATTAATTGCTGAATAATTTTGTTGATATTTTTGTAAGTCATAATTTGATGGAAGATACCAGTTTCCTTCTTTTGTACCAGGAGTGTAGAAACGCCAACAACATTCCCATGCAGGAGCAGATCCATCTCCTCCATTAGTTGGTATAGTCTGACCACTCCAGTCTACAGTTACCAAAGACTTCATTGATTTATTTAATGTTATTGTATCTAAATACGATGTTGAGCGGATATTTGATATTGTTTGTGATAAATCGACATTTTTAAATCCCCAAGGAACGTTAACCTTGCTAGCAGAACCTGTTGATGGTGAAGACGGATTCATCCATTTCAGACTCATAAAGACAGCACGGTTTCCTTCGTCAGTTTTTTTATCTCTGATACAAATACCAATAGGCTAAAATTTTGATGTTGGAAAATCGGTCGTATTATATTCTTCATCAGACAAATTCAGTAGAGTATTACCGTCAACATCATAAAATAAAATGTCTCCAAAATATGCATTAACTATTTCCTTACCAGGATATACAGCATACTTCAAATCGCCGGTCGTGTCTATCAGCGACACGTTAGGATAGTCCAGAGTGTCTTGTGCAGCCTGCCACTGCGCTTCTGTATTAAAAATTGTTAAATATTTGCTCATGTTAAATTATACAGTATAATACGTTTTCTTCTTTTTCTACCAGCGCATCATATGCGGACTGAGTCAGAAAGACTTTCCGCATAAAACGGCTGTTCGCCCATTCCTTAAGGTCAGTGACCACACTTTCCATGTCAGAATTCTTTACATATTCTGTCAGCACTTCGGCCAGGTACGCTTTCGTGGCGAGGTCTAGTCCGGCAATAGCATCAGCCAGTCTCTGGTCGATGTCGTTCAATTTCAGTCCAAGTTCCTGGAGTTCTTCAATCTGCCGGCGAAGTTCCGCAATGAGCGGAGTATCGGGCTCCCTCGTAATCTGTATGTCGATACGATGTTTATCTTTTATGACAATATCAGCACTTGCGATATTAATATCATTCTTACACTTACACTTCATGATTGTCAGGTTCTTTCAATGTTTTTAAAAAATAGCCGGTGACACGTTCAGCCACTGTATCGAACTTGCCGTCAGCGAAGCCGGAGTCTGCAAGAGCGATGTGGAAACGGGCCTTCAAAGGGCCGTCTGTCAAATCCTCCAGCTTGCTCGCATCAACGTGCAGCACTCCCTCTTCGGTCAAGTCCTCTGCATCGAAAGAAATAACCTTAGAGCCGTCCGTGAAGAACTCGATTTGGAGCGCGTCGAGGTCGCTGGGTACCAGTGGAGTTCCTGTTTCTCCAGTGATGTTAACCACGTAGTACAGGTCGTCCTTTCCCTTGTAAATAGTTTTCATCTTCAGTTTGTCTCTTAAATTTTAGTATTTATCGACTGATAAAAAACCGCTTCATCAAACGACGAAGCGGCAAAAATCATTTCAATTCCAATATGTGCAATAATGAATTCTAAAAACGCAAAGTATTTATCAAAAAGAAACCGCCGAGTTTCACAACTGGGCGGCTCTGCTAAAACAATTAAAATTAAATAAACGTTTGTAATATTCGAAGTACTTTTTAAAATTTATATGAGTTACATTCTATTTATCATCAGAAGAGTTTGTTGTCTGTTAACTCGATGTAATCTTTTTCTTCAGCGATACGCTGCTGCGTCATTTCGTAATATTTTTTGTCGAGTTCGAAGCCTATGTATTTCCGGCCTTCACGCAGGGCAGCGATGGCTGTCGTGCCGCTCCCCATGCAGTTGTCGAGTACAATATCACCGGAGTTGGTATAAGTCCTTATAAGGTATCTGATTAAATCAACGGGCTTCTGAGTCGGGTGATAATATTTTGGTTGTCTGTTCATCCAGCCGTTATTACTTCTGAACTCTAGAACACTGCTTGGATATGCATATCCATCATTATAAGATACATATCCTTCGTGATACCCGCACTTACCCATTACTCCTCTGTGTGTCAAAGTTAATTCAGAATAACCAACTTTAGCTGGACGATTGTTTGTATAAACCATCTGAGGATTAAACGTAGGAAGCGAGCGGTAAAAAACAATAATATCTTCAGTCCAGTTCATGAACTGCTTCTTTGCGTTAAAAATATTGGTCGGGTTACTCTTCAACCAAGTCAGCTTCTGGCGATAATTTTTTACATTGCTCATTACGATAGAAGAGGTGAAAGGCTCGACTCCGAATAGCAGGACAGCGGCATTATCTTTCGCCACTCTGTTATATTGCTCCCACAGTTTATCAAAGGGTATAATGTTGTCCCAACCAAGATGCTTCAACTTGCCATAAGGCAAATCACAAATGATACAGTCGATGGACTTGTCAGGTATCCTGTCCATCCCGACCAAGCAGTCCTCATTAAAAACTTTGTTGATTATTTCTTCCATTGTTTATAAAGTAAAATACATTTCTAATAAATTATACCACTTTATAAACAGTTTTTCCGCCTGACTTTTCCGCTTTGAGCACCTGTCTCCGGTTTCTAGGGCCGAATGATACGTGCACCCAGTCGTACCCGAACTCGTTGATTAACTGGTCAAAGGGAAGCTTCATTTCCAGAATCATATCGAAGAGTTCCTTGTTATCTTCCCTGGAGTCGCTTACGCTCCGTATATCGACAGCCTGACCGATAGCGTGCTGGCTCGTAGAAGAGCCGCCAACGGCCTTGTTCAGCTTCGGGCAGCGATAACCGCTAGTGATGATGATAGGACGACCGTAGTGGACTCGTAGAGGCTCCAGAACATTGTCCACCAATGCCTGGATGCAGTTAAGGACTTTCTCATCAGGAGTGTTGTCGATACCCAACCGGGTGGCTGTGGCACTCTTGATAAACTCGTCCAATGTAAAATGCTTACTCAGTCTCATCATCATCTTCCAATTCTTCTTTTTCTATTTCCTGCTGGTTTTTCATCATCCTTGAAAAATCACGACGCATCCGGTGGGTCTCAGCGGCGAAATAGCTGGTGATTCCGAACACGGACGCGGCATATACTAAACTCTGACCGAGGATTGTCAGAATACTTGCTTCGGAAAGGAAGAGGGGGACAAAAGCGGCTATCCCCGTCAAAGCCCAGCCTGCTGAGAAAGCCGCGCAAGCAGTGATGATTGCGAGCTTCTCCTTGATGTTGAGACCGGACCATTTTTCTTTTTCGTTTTTCATATCGTATTTATCCATGCACAAAAAAGCGGACTTTCCGAAAAGTCCGCCAAAGATAGAACTATATATAGAGACTCTTTTTCAAGAGTTCGGAAAGCCAGCCTGTATATATATTTTACTGCGTATCTCTTCTCTGGAACCACCAGCCGCCGCCGTAATACCAGAACTCATCTGCTGCATCTGAGTTATAGAGTTCGCAGTATTCATTGCCGTTCCGGTTAGTATCCCAGATAGTCTGTTTAGAGTCGTAGCCGCCCCACGATGCAAGATCCTGAGTGCTTATATAAATACGCGGTCGGCACGGCCCGACTATACAGTTCTGAATCCTTACGCGCCAGCCGGGAGGAAGCGTATGGCTGATGCCCGTGGCGTTGTCGTACCAGCCGGTTTTAGGCAGCAGAATCCAGACTTCGTCGTCGTAGTCGTCAAAACTATACTCGCTTCTGCGATGGCCTTCAGTGATGATAATATCACCGTTAATATCTTCTGCATTCAAGAGACACGCCCATCTACTGTAACCACGGGTAGGAATGTTTACATATTGGTAATTGGCGTGCGTTATTTCAGTGAAAGGCATATAGTTGTTAACTCCGTACCAGCCGATATATGGCTGGAAAGTTCCGTCATTATTGGTTTTACCACCGGAAGGAACTCCGCGGAGAAGTCCTTTCTCAGTAAAACGATACTGTCCTCTTTCCTGGAAAGTTCCCTGCCTGATATAGATGCCTTCATTACTGATATGCATGATACGGTCGGAGTCCTGAGCCACATACATGCCGTCCACTCCGAGAAGAGTTGTACGGCTTGCGTGATATGTATATTGGCAGCTGATGATACCGGAAGTTTCCGTGTTGTTATTGCCGATGGGTATATCAGTTCGGAACTCCAGCTGCACAGAATACTTTCCAGCCACATCAACCTTATATGAAAGGTTAGGATTTTTCACGCTCACGTTACCCACTGCATCCACAGTAACAGCCTTCTCAAGAGTCTGGACAAGATGGCCTGTACCGTCATTATCGGAGCGGCGAATCTTGATTTTGAAAGTTCCTGCTCCGGCTGGATAGTGGTGGTCATATGCAGTGCCGTCGTTTGCCTTTTTAAAGGAAAGAACCCAGACGCTGATATTCTGGAACACGATAGTCGAGCCGGCAGGTATCAGTCCAATCTGGTTATCAGCGTTTGCGAAGTTATAGGAGTGCTCTTCGAAGTTGATGCCGGTCGCACTTGAAATATTTCCATATACTTTGGGGTCGAAGTCGTCCCACTTCCCGACAGAAGTCGATTTAATCTGGACAGCAGCACGGCCGTCGATATCATACATCGTCAGGCCGTTAACATCGGAAGCCGCTGCTGTCTCATCATCAGTTGTCTGGTCGTGCACTCCGAGCGCACCGTTGATAACGACCTTATCTGCATCCAGCGTGATAACTCCGGTTTCAATATCTATACCGGTGGTCTTAAGGCCGTCCCGAATACGTAAATATATTTCATCAGCAGAGACCTTGAACATGCCTTCCTTATCTTTAGGGCTGTAGTCATAGCCGGAGCAGAACTGTCCTTCTTCGAGTTTGAGCATGGATATGGAAGCCCACCCCGTGCATCTGAGCACGAAGTTAATGGATGCTTCAGAGGAAAGTCCCTCCAGAGTTTTAAAGCTCATCCAGTGCCGGTAGAAGCCGTTCAGTGCAGACTTCCGTCTGGAGTCGTTATCGTTCCACTCATACTTTGCATTAAGCGGAGCGAACTTCGTTTCCGACTCCTCGCCGTACTCCCATATCTTCGTATCTATATCTGCCACGGTCTGGCTGAACTCAGTCGTGATGCCGGCTCCATCACTATTGGCATAGAATGAAATAGTGTACCACTGGCCACCCATCAACTTTCCTGCCACCGACTGAGCGATGCTCGAACCCGGAGCCATATGCAGGAAGCCGTAACCGGCCATTGCACCTGGGGCATTTGTCTGGACTGTACCGGTAACTGCCCACTTGTCGAGTGCTGTCTCATCTATGTGGAAGTTCGTGCCGTCCAGCAAATTCACTGAACCAGTTGTTCTGTCCACAACATCGACTTCAAAGCCGTCGATAGTCAGCTTCATCGTGGCGAGCTGTTCCCTAATTCCCCGGACAATATCATCCACGGTCTTTCCGCTCTCTACGAGCAGATCTCCCTGGATTTTATTCTTCTCCCTGCTGAAGTAAGTAACTGCCTTTCCGTCCAGCGAGAAGTCGTCGATATTGGCATACTGAGCGAAGCACGGAGCGTGCAGATTCAGGTCGATAGTGTTGTAAGCAGCCATCAGGATTGCAGCCTGTCTGTCAGGATTTTTCGAACCCAGAAGAGCACAGTTGTCACCGACCTTCGGTATCACTTCTCCCCACGACGGATCTTCCCACTCACCGTTCTCCGACTTCTTTATCTTTGCCACGACTTCCACCATATTGCAGAGGCGGTCCTTGCGGCCGATTACCCTGCGAACGTTGTGGTCTGTGGCCACGACGAGAGTCCACCAGGAACGTGCATCGAGCTGGCTGTCGGGTGATACGTTGGCTGTATATGAAATAATCTGGTCCAGAGCCTTGAACTGGTTCTGAGTCTCCTGACCGTCCTCATCCTGGCATATCTGATATATACGTATCGTCTGCCATGCATAGTCGGCTGTTCCGTCTCCGGTCAAATCAAGCCCCTGAGTGGACGTATAATTACTCCGCCCCTGCTCCCAATCATCAATCGTCATGGATGCAGCACTGAGGATTGTCTGGCCTCCGGCATGCTCTATTTCATCAATAACCAAGTTGAAGAAATGGGCATTGCCCGTTACGGTCAAATCCTTTGTGCGTATTTCACCGCCGTTGGTGATATTGTCTGAGTAAATGTTCTTTACAGTCAGGTCTCCGCCCAGGTCGATGCCCTGGTCAAAATATGCCTTACTGCTGAACACTATTTCTCCGTTACCGTTATCATGTATTTCGTTAACGTCGATACGGTCTGCACTCAGTTTGCCTTTACCTAAGTCGATGTTACCGTTCTCGTATTTCTGGTTCATTTCACCTCCGACTTCGAAGGTCAAATCATTGTCGGCATGGATAGTCAAATCCTTGTTTGAGCGTATGCCGTTCTCGTCGATAGTGATTACGGTCCCGTCTGCGAAACGTGCAGTAAAAACGCCGTTAACATCGTATGAGCCGTCAAAAGTCTGTCCCCATATTTTGCGCTCAGTGGCCAGCCGCTCGACCGCTCTTACAGCGGTAGTGGTGGTTTTACCAGAGCCCCCGCCTGAACCACTACCGCCCTGCTTGTCCTTGCTGAATGAGGTAATTCTTACATCTTGCATTACTATATATAATAAAAAACCGGTTTAAGGTATTTATTTTTACCCTAAACCGGCACAACTAAACACAACACAACAAAAGAGAAATAATGACTCAAATGCAACAGATCGTCATATTTCCTTACAAACCACAGTAATGTGGCCTGACTTCAGGTTGTAAGATTCAGATTGCGTATGGAACACTTTTCCCGCCAAAGTCGGGAACGTATAACACGTCGTCCAGGAGCGTTCCGGCTTCTGATATATTTCTGTCTCGACCAATATCTTTTTATCCTTATACTCGTTCCAGTAATCCTTCAGATAGAGTTCCTCCGGCTTTCCCTCGAAGCCAGTTACCACGTTTTTCACGGAGCGGAGTGCTTCCTTCCCGATATACGGGGAGTTCTTTTTGACTGTCTGTTTAACTCCCTTCTCCTTGCACTCTTCTGAGGTCAAGGCCGTACATAGGTCAAACTCTATATCGTCCTTCTTCTCCGTATATTTTGCTCCGAGGTCGTCTGTCATATAAACCAAGTCCTTATCATCGTTGATTAGTATGCCCGCACCGTCGCTGGCTATTTCCACCTTGAAGTCGTTTATATAAATCATCGCAGTGTTCGCCAATACGTGATAGTAGTCGGTTCCCCAGCAGGTATGCTCCCAGAACCACCAGCCGTGGCTGTACCGGTATATCTGGTTCCATGAAGTATTAACCGGACCGTCGATAGTTATCGTAACCTTTCCGCTCAGATTGTCAGATTTTTTGATAGGTATCGCAATGCCTTCGTAATCCTCAAGATGCATTTCCGGGCTTACCTGGTTGGCAATATCCTGCCAGTCGCCGCCGATGATATAGTCGTCGATTGCCGGGTTCGGGCCGACCCAAATAAAATTAGCGGGCCGGGTCTGCCCCTGATACGTTGTTGTCGGGCACTCTTCAAGCGTTCTCCAGTAATATGTACAGGAGCCGTCGGAGTTCCACTTCTGACAGGCATACTTGTCTCCCACCTGTATCGTCATCTGTATGACTGGATGCATGAAGATTTTATCATCCTGCTCACCGTTCTGGCTGTACTCATATTTGCACATGCCCATCTTCCATGCAGATAGAGGATAGAAGTTCTCCTGAGCTGACGTTCTTACAACTCCATTGTCGTACCACTTGCACGTATAATATGCACCGTCCCCGTTCTTCTGGTCGTCCAGATGAATCGTCTGGTGCCAGTATTCTCGGAGCATCGCCAAACGGTCGTTATAGTGATCGACTGCGTATTTCCAGTCTCTTCGTCCTGTCGTGATAGAACGGGAGCCTTTCTGAGCCCGAGGCTGCAAAAACATCTTGCCGGAAATGATGATATAGTTCGTGGTATCTGCATCGACAGGAGAAAGATAGCCGCCTGCATCAGTGCTGATAAACTCAGCCACCGGGGAGTTCGCCTTCAGCTGCGCTTCAGTCGGGCGGGCTCCCGACTCAGTATTATCCTCATTGCCGTTGACAGTGATGCAGAGGCACTTCTTCATGTCAATTTTATTCTTAAGCGTATTGTCCTTCTGGTTCACTGCATTGGACTTTCCCAAGGCAGCGAGAAAAGCCATCGAAGGCATATCGTAGAAAGTCTGGAACACTGCACCTGGATTGCGCAAAGCGAGCACGTAGTCGTCTGAGTTCAGCCACCACTTTGAAGAGCGGAACAGCTGGACGTAGTGGTCATATGACTCAGAGCCTTCCCAAGTCGAGCCTTCTCCGCGCAGTTGGCGGGCCCACTCGTCATAGGCAGTCGAGCCTTCACCGAAAGCCACGTATTCAGTGGCCCACTTCTCCTTCCTGCCGTTGAACATCGGTATCATATTGTCGTCCTTGAGAGGGTCGTCGACGAGGTCGTCGAGGTCCTCGAGTTCGCAAGTCAGAATGAGCTGGTTATAAACTTCCTCAGTGCTGATGTTCGTATTTGAGCCGGCATACTGCTCCTTGGTCATATTGACCGTAACAGGATACTGAGCCACAATATCATCACGAGGATCCGATGCATCCCCGCCGGGGGTATAGTCCCCGGTGGAGTCATCGTAGTTAATATAAATCAGACTGTCGTTGTCAAGTAATTTCAATGTTTTCTGTGCCATAATTAATACGTAGATATGTATGTTCGATAATTAGCCTGCAGTTTATTATAGTATGCATCATATGCACTTGCTGGTACATAAATTGGCACCCCAACATAAGCCCAGTTATTTGTTATTGTTGTCGGCGGAGTAGTTCCTAAGAACTTATAACTGCTAAGCGTAGAAAGATATACAGTACCCAAAGAAGTAACTCCGGCCGGTATAACGAACTGTCCAGTAAAATTACATCCTTCAAATGCAATGTTCTGTATTTCTGTTACCGTAGAAGGCAATGTTATCATCGGAGTAGAAGTCTGATAGCAGTTCCTGAAAGACATCCATCCAATCGAAGTTACAGGAGCGTTGTTCCAGTTAACTGATACAAGAGAAGTATCACCGGAGAATGCCTCCAATCCGATTGAAGTTACAGTATTCGGCAGAGTTATTTCTGATATTCTAGAGTTCTTGAACGCTCCGTCAGGAACTGTAGTGAGTCCGGTGAAATATCTGAACTCGTTGAAAGTTCCGCTTATATTCTTGAAAGCCTCAGATGATATAGTTGTAACTGCTGCTGCATCTGCTTCAGTTAACTCGCCGTCGCTTCCCCACAATGCCACGCATTTATTCTTTACTGCACTGCTTGCGAAAGTGATTGGCGGGCTGTACGGCTTCTCTACGAACTGAGCAGTAACTGTCAAATTATTTGCCGGCATCTTCATATCCTGAGGCAGACCGTCCCATCCGGTAAAATTATAACCGGATTTAGTCGGATTTGCCGGAGGAGTTATAGTGTCTCCGTATTTCTTATTATTCTGAGTGGTATAAGTCGAGCCGTCGCTAATATAAGTTATCGTATACATAATGGCATCATAATAAGCGATAACATCAGTATTCTGATTTATCGTCGTGCCTTCTGGTACGCTCCAGTTCTTGAAAGTACATCCAGTCTTTTCAGGGACAGTTGATGGATATACGAGCTGAGTTCCGGCAATAACCGTATCACTTCTCCACACTTCACGGGGAGTTGTCGAGTCGAGCGGGTTCTGTCTTGCGAGCCATCGCACCAGATATACTGCATCAAATACAGCAGATATAGTGATATTTTCGGCCGGCATTATCATATCGGCCGGAAAGCCAGTCCACTCCCTGAACGTATATCCAGATTTAGTCGGAGTGGTGGCAGGGGGAACTATCGTTTCCCCTGCGTAATACTCTTGAGTTGTGAAAGTCGTTTTACTCATATTCGTATGTTACTGTATATTTCGGGTCCTCAGTAAACTGAGCGGTAACTGTCAAATTATTTGACGGCATCAACATATCTTGTGGCATATTCTGCCAACCTGTAAATTGATGATGAGCCTTAGTTGGAGCAGTTGGTAGAGTTATTAACGCTCCAGAAACATATCGCTGAGTTTCATAAGTAGAGCCATCAACTTTATATGTTAACGTATAAGTCGGAACATCTTCTACGATTCTGCCGTTAATAGTCAAATCATCGTTCGGCATCAACTGGCTTACTGGCATTTCCCATCCATCAAAATGATAACCTGGATTTGCTCGAGGAGTCATTTCCGGAACGATTAACGGGTCTCCAGCTTTGATATAATAAACGCAATGTATCGAATTGTTTCCATTTTCATCAATCACGTTATATGTCAAATTCTTTAATGTTTCATCAACTTCGTAATTAAAACGAATCAATATAGTATTTTTATTCTTTAAATCAATATCTCCGACTGTAATAAACCAATCGTCTCCTAGCTTTGATACAGAAACATCAGCAGAAGGATATACAGTATATCCAACATATGTCATACCGTACGTCTTTCCGTCAAACGGTGCTCTAGTCTTAATTATTGAATTGGGAACAACATCTTCATGAATGCAATGTACAGACTAAGCACTGTCTCCATATTGTATATCAATATTAGTAACTGTCATTACTTTATATCGACGACTTCCTAAATTATCACCGAATTCAATAATACGTTCAGCATCGATACCGCATACATTCTGTAAAATATTTTTATAGTTCGATGCAGCATCTACATAGAACACAACACTATCACTCAGTCCATCAAAACTGTTACTTTGTACAGTGAGCGGACCAGTTCCCTTGAATTTTATGGATTCAAGATTAGGACAGTTATCGAACACATTCTGACCGATATAATTAACATTTGCAGGGAACACAAACTGCTTTGTAAACATATTGTCAGAGAAAGCGTAGTCTCCTATTTTGGTTGTTCTTGAAGGAAGTTTTACAAGTCCAGATGCTCTAGCCGGAATCTTAAACGCGTTACTGAAAGCATAAGAACCTATTTCAAGCACTCCTTCTCCAGGGAAGAATATTAACTTAATGAGGTTAACACCCTTTCCATAGAATGCAGCTTGACCAATCTTTTGAATGCCGGGCGGTATAGTTATCTGTGATATATTGCATTTAGAGAAGGCTTCCCTTGCTATTTCGGTCATATATATGAAATACTGGAACTCATCGAAGTTTCCATATACTGGAACTTCTTGGTTTCTTGAATCATAATTGATGAACACCGGTTTCATTTTATCACTATCGCCGTAGTTTGTCGCAGCCTGACTATAAGTAATATCAGAACCGCTGCCCCATCCATAACGAAGAAGAACATCTTTATAACCGACAGAGTCAAATACTATATTTCCCCGGATAGATTTTGGATTTTTCTGTTGCCATATTAACTTTATTTTACTTCCGCCAATATATTTAGCAGAATCTGAAAGTATATCCAAATCTGGCCAAAAATCAATGAAATTTCTTTTTCCTGTAGTATCTGGAACACTTTCGATACAAGTAGTATGATTAAACCAACATCTGACAATATCACCTGGCAAAATCCTTCCAAACCCATGATAACCAGTACCACTACTAACTTCATCATCGATAAAGAAATAATACAGCCAGTGATAGTCTTTGACTTCATAATTATCATTAGGATCAATATACGTTATATAACGCTCCCTTTCGTTCCACCAAAATGGTGCCACTGAATACTGTTTTTTTGATGATTCTAAATTAACTGTTGAAACGTTCGTCCAGTCCCAACTATCTGTTTGGTTTTTAACCTGATACCTTGATACAGCATATCCTTCTCTATTTGATAACATACCAGGAATAATAACACTTCTAGAAGCAATATCTGGCGAATAATATTCTGTCAACACTTTATTAACAGGATTAGTGTTCGGATGATAGAATGTAATAGAAGGTATATCAACAAACTCAGCCACCAAAACAAGATTTTCGGTTACTTCTGTACCTTCTTCTACTGGGTCTCCGTTCTGGTCGTTCCAACGAGCAAAAGTCATTGCTTCGAAAGATGGATTGTCTTTCGGGAACTTTAATGGCTCCGTGTTATAATAGAACTGCTGAGCATAACTTTCTGAATCAGTAGATACAGTATAATAAGTAACAACCAAATCCTGATATATCAGAATGGCATTTGTATCGAGGTCGTGCATCGGCATACGAGTTCCCGGTCTGACGCTCCAACCGTTAAATGCATAACGATATACATCTGGGGTCATATTAGGCCACAGAATGCCTTCTCCATACTTATATTGCTGAGTGCGCCAAACTTCGCCGTTAACGAGGTATCTGAGGTTATAGAGTCTATCCTTCGGAGGAATGCCGTATTTGATACTTCCGTTTATAGTAATATCTTCTTCCGGCCATACTTCAATAGTAGTATCCCACTCATCGAAATAATATCCTTCCGGTGCATCAACAACATAGAATACAGCAGCAAGTCCAGATATTTCACGGAAAGTGAAAGTTTCTGTCTTTTCTACTTCTTCTGATTCATTATAAGTAGTAACGATATAAGTAACTGTAATATATTTTCGCAGGTGCTTAATCATATAAGAAGTGATGACAATATCTTCGTTCGGCATAACACCAAACTCCGGCATATTACTCCAAGTCTTATGCTGATAATATACAGTTTCGCTTTCTTCAATATTGCTAATGATTGGAGCCACTATGTCTCGACCTGGACGGAAATGAGCGTATTTCCGACCGAACTCTTCAGATGGGTTATCTTCTGGACCCCAGATAAACGTTACTTTCTTATATCCAGGGATATTGATATTCTGGTTATCAAGGATAAAATCACCGTATATATTAATCGCGCCAGTTGTAGTAAAAGGAACGACGAAAGTGTCTCCAGATACATAAGTAGCAAACTCATATCCATTGAAATATGAGAACTCCCACTGAGTAAACACGTAATTTTCTTTTACAGGCTCATCAGTCCTTATAGTATAATTGCTGCCTTCTGTTGCCCAATATGTACCGCACAATCTAGTGCCCTGGCCGTCAACATCATTATCCCAACGAGCAATATAATATGCTTTGTAACTAGGATGCTGTTTAGCCATATTTGACGTTATTACAATGTCATCATCTGGCATCACTCTACCGCTAGGTACATTACTCCATTCAACATGACGATATGTATATCCATTATATACATAGTCAGCCGGGTCTGAAGGGAAAACTATAGTGGAGTTCGGCACAAAATGTTTATACATATGGCCGATATAACCGGAAGTATCATCTTCTCGCTTCCAGATAAATTCAACTCTACGATAACCGGGTATATTATCAGATGTATTATCCAAAATCAAATCTGAATATATTTCGATAATGCCGCCTACAGTTTTCATAATGTTGATAGTAGTTGTTCCTGGATCAAGCGAGTAACTAAACGGTATCCCGTTTCCATTATAATTAGGATAAGTAACTCTTGTCCAACCCGGAGACAAATAACCTGTCTTTGCCGGCATAGCTGCCAACAAAGTCATATTAGAACCCTCCTGAATGTTATCAACTGTTCTAAACAACTGAGTTCCAATACCGTCTGAAGAATTGTTCCAAGCAGCGTAATATTTTGCAGTATAAGTATCTTTAACTGGCTGCATCCACGAAGTTATAACCAAATCATTATCAGGCATCTTTCCGTCTGCTGGTGCATTGCTCCATTCAACGTGGCGATAAGTAACTCCCTGCTGAACAAAATCTGCTGGATTAGCAGGATACGTTATAGTATCACCTGCACGGAAGTGAGCGAAAGTATGACCGATATAATATTCGGTTTGACCGGCTCTTCTCCATATAAATTCAACCTGATGATAACCGGGAATAGGAGTAGATCCATCATCTTTGTAAAAAGTTCCGTAAATGATAATATCCTGTTGTGGAACTTTAATGGTATCACCGCTCGTATGACGACCGAGTAAATCATCATAATACCACATACCAAACACGTAACCTTCTTTGGTTGGTTTATCTGAACGTATGATATAATTAGAACCGGGTGCTGCTCTATCAGTATATTCTGTACGATAACTTTCACCAGTAATATCACCTTCGTTCATTGAACGATACAGTATAGTTTTTCCATCCGGTGCATAAACATAAGTAGATGTTACTTCGATGTCATGTGCAGGCATTTTCATATCCTCTGGCAGTCCATCCCAGTGGTCATGAATCCAATCCCTGAACGAGTCTGGAGCGGCCGGTAAAACTATAGTATCTCCGGCGTTATAGTGCTGGTACATATAGTGGAACCAGGGCGGTATATGACCGGCATAGTAACGATACTTGTAATTGATACGGTACATGCCGGGTATCACTGAATCAGTATCATCCTGATAGAAATAACCGGTTGCTGTGAGGTTATCACCGGGCATAGTGAAAGACTGCCCGCTCTTATATTCTACATAAGAAGGAGGATTAAAAATGGGTATGCTCCATTCTCCGAAGATATATCCTGCTCTTGTAGGAACTGTCGTGCGCACAGTATAAGTGGAACCTTCGGTAACAGTATCAGTATATTCAACAACTTCTGTCCTTGAAGTCAGGTCTCCGCGAACTTTTGATTTATACGTAACTGTATAAGTTCCGTTCTGATAAACGAAAGTCGATGATGCAGTCAAATCGTGTTCCGGCATTATCAAATCCTGAGGAAGCCCGTCCCAGTGGTCATGAACATACTGAGGACGCGCCGTAGATACCGGGGCTTCTGGTAATACGATAGTATCACCGGGGCGGTAATGCTGATAACAGTAATGGAACCACTCAGGTATATGTCCCTGATACAGTTTGTAACGATAATTGATACGGTACATGCCGGGTATATGGGTATCACCTTCTCCAGAATACCAGTAACCCCATATTTCAATATCATTGCCTGGCATCGTGAAAGAATCGCCGTTGTGATAGTCTCTGGTGCTCCATTTGCCGTCGTACATATTATAGTCGCGGAAAGTCCACTCGCCAAATATATAATTGGTCAAAGTCGGAACATCAGTCGTGATTGTATACTGCGTTCCCTCCCGGCACTCTTCTTCTCGGAAAAGTTCCTGCGAGTCGGTTGTTAAATCGCCGTTTTTCTTTGTATAATACCGAACTTTATAAACACCGCCTACATATACGTATGTAGAATAAACTTCAATATCGTGAGCCGGCATCACCAGCGGGTCGGGAAGTCCCTCCCAGTGGTCGTGCTGATAGTTCGGGCGCATCGGGTTGACCGGCGGGTTCTGCCATGGAGTTATAGTGTCTCCCTCCTTGTACCACTGGTACCCGATACTGAACCAGGGCGGTATATGACCCTGATAGAGCCGGTACTGATAATGCACGAAGTAACGGCCGGGTATCCGGTCGGTTCCGTTTGCATCGTAGAACTCGCCGTCCACGATTACATCGCTGTAAGGCACTGTGAACTCAGTTCCGGCTGTATAGGCCTTGAAGCCCGACTCGGTCCAGAAAGTCTCAGTCTTCCACTCTCCGAACACGTATCCATCGAGCTGTGGGGTATAGTCGGCAGGTATAGTATATTTCGAGCCGGCATAAACATCATCTTCTCGGACAGTCGTCCATGCATCAGAAGTTATATCGCCGTGAATCTTCGTTCTGTAAATGATTTTTACCGCTTCTGCATCACGCACAAAGGTAGAATAAACCTCAAGGTCCTCATCAGGCATTATCATATCCTGAGGCAGACCGTCCCAGTGGTCGTGATGGAAAGGCCGTGCACTGGTTGTCGGGTCTGGCGGCAAAGTAATCGTATCGCCAGGCTTGAAGTGCCGGTAACAGTAATGGAACCAAGCCGGTATATGGCCTGGATAGAGCCGATACTGGAAATGTATCTTACGATATCCGGCAATATCCTCTGCCGTATCATCGGCCCACAACTTACCCCAGATGAGCGTATCATCTGTTACGACAAAGGACTCTGGAACCAGCACCTTTCCGACTGCGTTCCACATGTACCAGCCGTCAAAGAGAAGAGTCGGGTGGGTCGGTGCAGCGATACGGGTATGAGTCTCGCCCCAAGGTACCATTTCCGTATAATATGTTTCTTTCACTCCCTCCTGACCGGGGTTGTACGTGGTCAACTCGTATTTTACCTCATACGACTTGTCGTGGGTGCCGTATCTGTGCCAGCTTGAGCCTATTTCAATATCATGGGCGGGCATCGTCTCTGGATACTCGTCCCAACCGTCAAACACCCATCCTTCAAGCGTTACTGAAGGTGGAGTTATAGTATCGCCATAGTTGTAAGTCTGAGTGGCAAGCGTATAGTTTATTGTCGGTGGATAAACGAACTTCCATCTTGCTGTAAACTGCTTCTTGTCTGGATTCTCGGGATCAGCCGGCACGAAGCCTTCCTGATAGAACCAGCCCCAGATAGTGATGTTCTCGGAAATCGTAGGCGGAACATCCTGCCAGCCCTTCCACTCATAACCCTGCCGCTCTGCGGGTGCAGCGATAGGGCTGAACTGGCCGGGGAGCACCTTGACTGTCTGATATGTCTCTTCAGAAGTCGTGAGGTCAGTGTTAAAGATTTTCAGCTTATATGTTACGGTAAGTTTGCCTTCTCCGTCAATATCGCCGGCCTTTGCATAAACACCGTTGACGATAAGGTTGGATGCAGGCATTGTTGCTGGATAATACCCCCAAGCGAAAGTATATCCTTCTCTTTCCTCAGGAGTGAACTCTTCTGCTGTGGGTGGAGTTATAGTTGTTCCGGCCAGCAGCTGGTCGAGTTTCACCTGAGTGCTTTCTACTACCCAATAGAGTTTGTAGAGCGTATCTGTACCGGGTTCCGGCTCATCACCGCCTCCGCTTTCATCTTTCTCGAAGATACATTGCACGACGCAGTCGGTCAGGAAGCGGGTCGGCTTCTCATCCTCATATCCTTTGAAGATATAGCCGGAAAGTTTTATATTAGTTGGATAAACAACAGGCTCATTGAATTTGCCGGAAAGCAAGCCGACTTTCGTTGTGCCGTACATCAGCGTGATGATGATATAGTCCTCAGCAAGCCTGTCTGAGAAATATACAGTAAACTCATCTACGTTCAGCACTGAGCCGATTTTGAATTTGTCTGGAACAGCAAGCCCGTCCAGAAGAGTGGCTCCGTCAAGCTCGGCTTCCGGTAAAATCGACTGATAGTTGGTCGGGTAGTAACTGTATTTGTAAAAGTGGCTGTCAGAAGCGATTTCGGGAGTCGTTACGGCTCCGTCTGCGTTAACCTTGAGTGTTACCCTGCTCAGTTCAGCAAGCGGCATCTGCACCGTGGCAGTGCATTCATGCTCGCGGCTGTAGAGAACCAGCTCGCTCAGGAAGCGGGTATATTGGGTGGCTCCCGGCTCATCGGAAACGAGTGCCGGCTCCCCGTCAACATAAGGTGCATATCGCACGTTCAGTCGGTCCTTCAGCGTATAGATATTGCCTCGGGTGGCGACTGTCTCTTCGCCTCCGGTAACAAGGATAAGGCCCTGATACCAGTTCCCCTCGTGATAAAGAGCAGTATCGCTCATCTTGAGGTAGTCAGTCGGAGTTTGTTCGGTTATTTCATCACCGAGCACGTATTGATCGCCAATCCACGTAACGTTGTAGAACTTGTCTCCGATTTTAAGCGGAAGCTCGTGGGTGGCTTCGTCAAAGAGCATATAATACTCAGTGGTACGTGCATTGCCGTCGGGAGTGATTACCTGCACGAACTGTACGGTAATCTGCTCATCATCGACTGTGATAACTGTAGGCTCAGTCAAACGAGTCTCCAGTTTATTGCCTGCTCTGTCCTCCAGAGAGCCCGTATGTACGAGTTTTTCGCGGAAAACGGGCATAGTAGAAATAGTAACCTGTTGCATAGATTATTTATCGGTTGTTAACGTTCAGCGATTATATATTCATCACCCTTCGGGCGGAAGTAAGGCTTATTGAAAGTGCCTCCGGTATATGCCTCTGCGGGCGGCTCCTTTATATAAACGGTATCGTAGTCTCCGGCAGGGGACTGTATCAGCACGCTGTACATATCGCGGCTAGGTATATAAACATAAACCAAGTCTCCAGACATATCGACGACGATATAGTCGGTGGAGTTCCTGGTGCTCCCGTTCGGCAGCACCCATACGTAATATCTGCGGTATTCTCCGTTCTCATAAACGACAATATCGCTGAGCTGCTTCGGCAGCGTATTTCCCGGTATCCTTTCATCACCGTCCAGAGTTATCAGCACCTGACGCTCATTGCCTGAGCCGTCTGTGGTAGAATCATCCTGTACGACCCTGTAAACATCTGCGCCGGCCATGATAGGATACCAGTTAATCGTGTTACGGTTCTGGATATTTGCCCAGTGCCATATGTAAAAATTAATTCCCTCCTGGCGGAAGTGCAGATTGAAATACATCAGTATTATTTCCATGACTTCGTCGTGGTGCTTCAGGTCGTCAAACTCCTCGCCCATAAAGAGACTGTCAAAAATACTTACATTGAAGATGGAGTCGGGTGCTGCTGAAGCATCCAGCCTGACTGAGCCGTCATAGTATAAAACCGAGCCCCGGCCGTGTTTGAGGTCGAGGTTCGGAAGAGAATCAAAAATGGAAGAAAGAATCGTTTTGAATGTTGTTGAATCTGCTGTCTGCTTCAGGGAAGCATACTCGCTTTCCCGCTCGATATTTCCGTACAGATGATACTGAAGAGTGGAGACTGCATCGTTTGCTGTAAGAGTCAGCTGGTCCCATTTCCGGTTATACGGCTGACTGTAAACATCAGGCTCGAGGAAGCCGGCAAATACGCACTCATCCTCTTTCCATACGTTAACGATGATAGAGCGGCTGTTGTTGGCGAACAGCGAGTCCCCAAGATAATGTTTGACGAGAAGGTTAATAGTGCACGACTTCATGACCAATACATCGAAGGTCTGGCCGATAGAATACTCTACCGTGCACGGGTCTCCCGTAAACTTTATATCATCGTTTGCGTCGTTCATCGAAGTCGTGGTCGATGAATCGTTATCAGTGAGGATGTAAATCGTTACATCCTCATCTGAAAATGTCTTAAAACTTCCAATATACAGCATATCAATGAATACCTATATCTTTTCCTAGTTTGCTCTTCTGTTTGCCTAAGTTACGAAGGCTTCCGTACAGGTCGGTTCCGCGTAATACGAAGTGCACATCACCGCCGATGCCGCCTATACCTGGTAACAGGCTGGAATTCAGCAAGTTAAACAGATTTGCCTGCTGTTGACCCGTAAGAATCATTTCGCCGGAATTAACCCTAACTAACTGTCTATCACCACTATACGAGTTACCGCCTACAATACCACCTGAGGCAAAGCCCGTAAGTGAGTGGACCTGAGCCACCATACTGGCCAACTGCGCCATCGCCATAGCACCGAAAGCTATCCAGGCCCAAGGCCCCATAGAACTTGCTTCTGATATTGCCTTTGATGCACCGAGTGCAAGATTGGCAAGAGACTGAGCGATTACTCCGGCCACTTCGAGCTCAGGAGTGTCAGAACTTTTTCCTATATCACCGAGTGCGGAACCGAAGTCGGAAAGTGCATCAGTGGCATCCTCCCAGTTCTTTGCTCTCTTCTTGTCTTTCTTGTCGTTCTTTGCATTCTTCTGAGCGGCTCTTCCTAACTCTTCCTGTGCAGCGGTTGTCTCATCAATCTTCTGCTTTATATCCTCGTAAGCGGCTGAGCCGGTATCGCCGAGTTCCTCGAGTTTGGCTTTCTCATCTTCCAGAATCTTCAGATACTGGTCGTTCATATCCATCTTCTTCTGGATGGCTGACAACTGAGCCTCATAGTCCTTTTCCGTTGGCGGCTTCTCGGTTGATGATATGGCCTTCTGGAAGGAACTTTGACCTCCGCCCTGCATATTCTGCTCGGCCTGTGCCACTCGCTTCGTGGCGGCTTGCTGTGCCTTTTTGAGCGGATCCTCCTTGAGTCCCAACTCTATTTCCCTGGACTCGATGTCCTTCTTCAGTTTCTCTATTTCAGCCTTTACGTGCACTAAATCCTCATCGGAAATATCAACAGAAAGTCTCAGTCCCTCTTCGAGTGCAGACTTGCGCTGCTGCATTGCTGCAAGCGAAGGCATTGCCGGGCCTGAAGAAGTCGAGTTAACTCCATTCTGAGCCTGCTTCTTCAGAAGTTCAGCCTGCATTTCCTGTATCGTAAGAGAAAGGTCGGCCACTTGCTTGCGGGCCTCATCAGTATTAGCGTTAATTTGCAGGTTGTACCGCTGTACCACGAGTCCCAGAATGGCACTCTGGAGTGCATCGATAGAGTCGGCTGCATCAGAAGTATCTGCATGTATTTCCAGTTTTTTCTGAGCAATCCTGTCCACCAGCTGCTGATATGCCTGAGTCATTTCCTTGAACTGACTGGATTCAACATCTGGTACGGCGATACGATTCAGGAGTTCGTCCTTCTTCTTGTACAGTGCTTCGAGCGAGTCCTCAGCCGGCTGCGTATCCATGTAGAGTTTATACTTCTTGTCAACGATAAGCTGATTCAGTTTGCGCAGAGCCTGTTCGTCGTAAGCAATTTTTACCGGGTCTTTTTCCGAAGCAGAGCGAATCCGTGTATATGTTTTTTCATATACTTGCTCAAGCTCATGGAGTTCCAGTTTAGCCGGGTCAACGTCCATTCTGAACTCCAGCTGCTTCGTTGTTATTTCGACTGTCAGATCTGAAATTTCCTTACGGACTTCGTCGATTGTCTTTCCGGTCTTTTTGTAAGTTTCGTTACGTATCGACTCATCGAGTTCCTGACGCTTTTTCTGAAGAGCGGGTATAGAACCTGGTAACGGCTCTTCTTTCTTGGTTGTTTTAGAAGTGGACTTTCCGCCTGAAGTGGTTTTTACTGGACCGGAGCCGGAACCTGTACCAGTGGTAATCAAAGAGCCAAGATTAAGCCGCTTCTGAGCGTTAACGACTTGGTTCATTTGCTTGGTAACGTAAGCAAGTTCGGAGTCGAGTTCCTGTTTATTTAGTTTCTGCTTCTCTTCTCTGGTCTTACGAGCTTTTTGCATCTCATAAGCATTCAGTTTGTCGATTAACTTTTGGTCGTTAATTGTTGTTGTGCCTTTCAACGACCAGTTGTTATACCGGATGCCAGCATCAGCAAGAGTCTGATTTGGTATTTCCTGACCTTTGTGCCAAACCGCTGCTTTAGAATTTTTTACATGCTCTTCGTCCTTAGTATAGTACTTCTGGTAAGCATCCATCATCTTCTGCTCCAGTGCCATGGCACGGGCGCGCAGTTGTAATGCCGCCACTACCTGATTGGTGTTCCGCACAAATACGTTCTCGGCATCGACAACGTTTTTAACATTCAAGCCCAACTGCTTGAATGCAGATGCATTATCCTCGAGGAACTTCTGCTTCTCCTTTGCCGACTTCAGTTTGTTCCACTCATCCTTGAGTTTTATATACTGCATCCTCAAATCGGCTGCTTTCTGTCCTACGGTTTCGTAATATTTTTTCGCGGCTTCCTGAGTCTTTTTCAGCTCTTCCTGCTGCTTTTCAAGAGCATCGTTCTCATCCTGCGTTGATGTAATCCACCAAGTAAGTGCTCCTATTGCTGCCGTAATCGCTGTTATGAGCCCGACAAACGGAAGCATATTAACTGCCACAGCAAGAGCCTTGGTAGCCACGGTTGCTGCCACTTCCGACGCTGTAAGAGTTCCGGTTGCTGCTGCTGCGATGAGCGATGCTGCTGATTTAGCCTTAAGAGCCACGTTATGAGCAAGCGTATAGAGTGCTGAGCCCCTCTGGACTGCATTATAAAGAGAAATAACAGCGTTCATCGTCAAAATCGCCTGTGATACCTGCTTCACGACTGCTTCCAGTTTCTTCTGCTCCTTTTCGTTCATGCCGGTCATGGCAATCCATGCAGCAGTGCCGTCCCGAACTGCCTGCAAGCCGGTTACAAAGCCGTCCAGAGAAGTCGTATCGCTCGCCAGGTTTGCAATATCACGGTTAGTATCACCTATTGCATCCTTTAAATTAGCAGCCTTGACTTTCGCTTCATCAAGTCGCTGTGCGAGCGCACGGCCAAAATCTGAGTTCTTGTCCTCGTTTGACAACTGGGCATAAGCCAGAGTAAGATTTTGCACTTCGGCAGTGGCCTCCCGGAGTGCTTTCTTGTAATTGCCAGTCGATGCAATGGCAGAAGCCATCTTCTGTTCGAACTTTTCAACTGACGAAGCGGCCTGATCGCCGGTCTTCGCCATGCTTTTTATCGCTTCAGAGCCTTGCTGTGCACCCTGTTTTACTCCAGATGCATCCAGGCTCATTTCCTGTACTAATTTCGCGGCCATAATTAAGTTAAATTATCCTTTTCGTTGGCCAAAAACTTGATAAACTGCACCAGAACAGGCTGATTTTCAGCGATATACTCGAAAAATTCGCTGTAATCGGGCTGCTCACCCATCGCCTGTGTTACCGCTGCATAAAACAGCAGTATAACATGGCTCAAATCGAGCGGGTTGAAGTCGGCTGACTTGGCAATTTGCTGGAAAATGAGCATTGTCCGGATAGTTATTTCAAGATTCAGCTCGTTATTTTTGTATATTATTTTCATTGTTACTGTCCTGGTTCATTTTAGCGGTTAACATCTTCGAAATGGCCTGCATATCCTTTGCGTATCTTGCCATATCCTCAAGTTCCGCCTTCTGTCCTTCTTCGTCCCACGGAAGCGGGAAGAGTTCCTTCAGTTTAGGAGCCTTCTTCATGTGCGGAGCGACTGTGAAAAGCGAAATGAGTCTCGCAGTCTCCCAAAGCGGCCTGTTCGTGAACTTCAAGTTGTCTGCAATCATTTCTATTTCACTCAGGCGCATCTTCCACAGGAAATATTGTACGTCCACCACGTGGAACTCGAAGCAGAAGGCTCTGAAGTAGTAAGTGAAATACGGAGTATCGCTTACTTCAGTTTTTTCACCTTGCTCTTCTTCTTTGCCTCCGTGGGAACCTCTTTTTTTGTGGCCTGTCTCAGCTCAGCCACCTTAGTTACGTAATCACTATACCACTCTATGAAAGAGTAGAACTCAGTCGGGTGCTCATCCAGCCACTTAAGGAAGTCAGGATAGGCAATAAACCCGTCCTCCGTGCACGAAATGACCGTGCAGAAGAAGTAGATAATCCAGTCAGTTGTTGTCTGACCTGTAAAAGTTTTTTCCTGAATCTGCTCATAGAGCAGCTCTGTCGCAAAGTGGAACTTCATTTCCACATCTGTGTTGTTGATGTTGATGTTCATGTTTGTTAAACTGGTTTATTTTTACCTAATATTTATTAAACAAAGAGACCCGCCGATTGGCAGGTCTCAAAGTATCTGGACGAAAAAAGAGTTACTGTATCAGGCAGTAGGAACATACTTCTTAAGGTTTGCACCAGAAGGAGCAGTCTTTGACAGTGCAGAAGTCAGGTCGATAGTAATATCAATCGAAGCGACCTCGCCTGTGTTGGCTGTGATGTTCAGCGAAGTCAGCTTGCCGTTGGCATACTGTACATAGTCGCCGATTTCCCACTTCTCAGTCGTACCGTAGTTGGTAACAGGCTTCAGACCGTCAGCAGCAGAAGTACCGGAAGTATCCTTCACGATAGCGAAAGCGTAAGTTACGTCCTTAGCTTTATTTGACATATCAACTGCGATGTCGATGTTGTCGGTAGTAACGTAACAAGTGTTGGTAAATTGTCCGCTAATTTCAGTGATCTCCTTGTCTGGATGCAGGCCGTGGTCCTTTGAGCTGATAGAGTTAGAACTTGCGGTCTGACTCAAACCGGTGTTCTGCGTGTAACCGAAATACTTCCACTCAGTAGCACCCTCTGCGCCTTCAGTGGCGTAAAATAAATTGATAAGATTACCTTTAATATAGTTAGCCATAATTAAAAATAAAATTTGTTAATTTTCGTTATTTTTTAAGAGTCTCAACCTCAAACTTCAAAATCATCTCTTGGATGTATGCATTGTCTTGGAAGTCCTCCGTGATTGAATCGACGCTGATGAGCGGAATGGATATTTCCTCGTCTTTGTAAGAGCAAAATTCAAACAACTCCCTCACGTCGCTCATTATATTTATCGACTGCTCGTAATCATCAGATACGACAACGATGGAAACCTCCACGTTATCGAAACTTCTGCCGTCGGGCAGCATAGAGTAATCAGGCTCGATTGCACCGTGCGCAAACGTAATGATTGGGAAGTTCGTAGGATTCAGGATCAGCGGAGCGATGTTCTTCTTCGGAACAACCGCTGTTATCTTGTCGCAGCCCTGGAGCCACTTCTTGATATATTTGTTGATATGTATTGCATTTAACATAGTTTAACTGATGAGTCCTTTCTCCTTCATATACGTATTTAGATAGAGCTTTATCCTTCCGGTTATATCGAAAGATTTTGCCCGTCTGTTCAGCCAAAGGTGCGGGTCGATAGTTCCGTGCTTCTTGCGCTTTGCGCCGCCCTCAAAGAAGCGGAGTCTGAAAGAACCGCTCTTGTCTCCCTTGTTGGTCGATTTGCCGCGCTGCCGAACACCCATTACATGCACCTTGCCATAAACTACATCGCCTCGCTTGCCGATACGCTTGGATATACGAAGGCCTTCAATCATCTTGTCGGCCCAACCCGATTTTGAAGTCCTGAAAGCAGCGGGCCACTCAGATTTAATATCATCGCTTACCTCGCGCTTCAGTTCCTTCTCTACGGAGCGAATTGCACGGACTTGCCACTTCTCGAACTGCCACCCGAAATATATCATTTCCAGATAATTGTCGGGTATATCGGTGCTCGACTCATAAACGACTGTCTGCTTGCCTGCCTTGGCGAAAAACTGTATCTTTGCCATATTACTTGTTAATCTTCTCGACTATTAAAGTCAAATGGTTTCGTGATGTCTCCGCCTGGCGGTTTATGTTCAGGATGCGCCATTCTGAGCCGTCGATGAGCAAGTGGTCTGTCTCTTCCACAGGTACATAGAACCGCAGTGTTACAGTGGCATTGATAGCGTAGAAAAACTCGTTGTTCTCTTCGTTCCGAGTTCCAGAGACTTGGGCAAAATTGCACTTGGTGTGATAAACTTCTTCCCACACCTCCTTGTCCTTGTAATCGCCCTCTTCAATCGTGGCGCGAAGGACTGTGCATTTCCTGTTAAAGAGTCCTGCTTTCATTTGCAATCACAGTGCTTAGTATAGTAACAGATATACGGCTGTAGCAGATAGTCCAATGTATGAGGAACCGGCATGGCATTGCCGAACGTGATTGTCTCGCGCTGTACATACCAGGTTCCTATCAACAGAAGAGCAGCCTGCAGAAGCGGTGCTTCGAGTTCGCCGTCCTCGATAAACGGGTCCAGCGGCTGGTCGATTTTCTTTTCAATAATTTTTACGGCAGCGTCAGCCAACTGGAGCAGATACAAGTCCTGTTCCTTAAAATCCTTGTCGATGTTCAGGTGTTCCTTGATTAAATCCAAATCGATGTATGCTGTCATAATATTACGATTAGAAATAATTTAACAAACGGGAAGCCTTCAAGCCTCCCGCTTGTTTAGTGTTTATCAACCGGGGTTGTTACTCTTAGGAGCCACAGTAGCCAGCTGAACAGCTTCGTCACGAACGACGAGCAGGTCAAACCAAGCATTCAGAGTGATGGCGACCTGTGCGGTGCGGGCCATTTCTACAGATGTACCGTCAACGGTAATCTCAGTGCCGCCCCACTGACCGAAATAGAGATCGTCAAAATTAATCAGAGCGAACTCCTTGGCACCCATGTTCTGCGTGATGCTGTAAGGACGGCCGTCAATCTCGCTGCCTTCCATTACCATACGGCTATTTTTCCCTCCATATACGAAAGTTCCGCGAATGTTTGCCCAAGACTTGGGGTCCAGAACATACTCCATTTTGTCCAAATTATAGCAGTTCTCAACAGCCTCAGCCTCGAACTCACAGAGCTCAGCAAAGTTGGTAACGTTCTTTGCGGTCTTGCCGTTGAAGATACCGCCGGGCACCTTGCCGGAAGCAGCGTTCTTTGACAGATAGGTAGCCTCGAGCTTCTGCTCCAGAGCCTCAATCAGAAGATTGCGGATAGTCTGCTCAGAATTCAGGGAATCCTGCATTAAGAATTGTTTTGACAAATAGATAGTCGCAGAAATGCGGTGGGGGCTCATAGTATCGTGATCGAACGAAGTCGTAGTCTCCTGGTTCTTAGTAACTTCACCCTCCCAAGCGCAGTCGAGAGCCGAAATGCTGGGGATACGAACATCACCGCTCAAGCCTGAAAGTTTATGACACTTTCCAAGCACCTTGTTCTTGAACAGGGGAAGCAGCAAAGGCTCCCAAGTTTCCTTCACGACCTCATCGTGCTCATCTGTAATAGTAACGGTGCGGGTCTCGTTAGGCAGAGTGATGGCACCCTTGCCGACCTTAATACCTGCAGAGCGGAAGTCCTTGATACCTTCCTCAAGTACGGCAGAAGTAAGAGCGTCCTGCTCTTCGCCGAAAGCGGCTGCACGAACAGCCTTCAAAAGTGAAAAATTGTTTGTCATACTAATATTAGCTGATTTCTTTTCTTTTTCTTTTTTATCATCATCAGAAGGCTCATCCTCTTCAGGCTTCTGCTCTTCTTCTGGTTTTTCATCATCATTATTTATTTCCGGAGTAACTTCCTGTTTTTCATCTTCATTGTCAGATTTTTTCTCAGGGTCGTCTTCGGGGTCGGTCTGCTCTTCGGAAGGCTCCTCAGCGGGCTTCTCTTCCTCGGCAGGTGGCTCGTTTGCGGGAGCCTCTTCGGGTGCCGGGGCATCTTCCGCTGGAGCATCTTCAGCCGGTGCTTCCGGCTTTTCATCGGGCTTCTCTTCAGCCTTCTCTTCAATATCGGGAAGTTCGTTCTCGATTTCCTCGAGTTTATCGTCAGTGGCTTTGATTTTTTCCGACAAAGCAAGAAGTTCATTCTTCTGCTCGTCAAAAAGCTTCTGCTCTTCTTCGTTAAACTCGCGGCACTCTTTGCGAGCGTCCTGAATCATATCCAGGAGAAAGCGTTTAATGCCGATTGCTTTTGTACGAATATCAGACATATATGTTATTTATTTCTTTTTCATAAACGGCCAATTTGCTCATGGCGTCCAGCACTTGCTTGGAGCGAACATCAGCAGTCGTGGCATCATAGGCAGGGTCATAAACGATTGATACGTCCCACAGGCGGTCAAATGCGCTTATTTCGCGGCACAACTGCCCCTCTGCATTGTGATACCAACGCTCTGCACCCTCCTTCGGCAGAGTAAAACAGAATGAGCACTGCGAGTAGTCGCCGCGCTTCAGAAGTTCCACAGTATCGCGCCCTACGGTGGTATTAGGAGCCTCCGTCTCAAACTCGAGTCCTCTTGAAGTAACAGACAGCCGGAGCGAGCCTTTGCCGAACCTTGAGCGAGCCATCACTTTGGACGGGTCGTGGTCGAGGCAGAGCATTACATCGCTTCGCTGGATGAGGTCGTCTGTGACTGCTTCCGGCAAAATGAGTTCACGGAAGCCTCCGAGATCCTTGCTCCAACTTCCGACAACCACTGCCAGCCCTCTGATAACTCGCCCATCACTTTCGATTTTCTCGACATTTCTGTATATTTTGTTCATTTTTATTCATTAGGTATATTTTCATCTTCGCTTCCAATCTTGGCCTTCGATGCATCACTGAATGCAATATGGAGTTCGTCTCCTGACTCTACCTCGCTGAGACCCAGTTCCTTACGTGCTTCGTTGACAGTCATGATACCTCCGCCAACGAGTGTTGACAGGTAAGAAGCGGTAGAAGCCTTATCAGTTCGGAGAAGGAACTCATCCTCATCCATATCTACAATGAGCTCGTCATCGTCGTAAAAAAGTTTCCTGGTAAACTCGCTTTCGATTACACGGATATAAGGCATCAAAGTATGCTGGAAAAACAGAAGGTTCAGCTGCTCAAGGTTGTTATACGTTAACTTCTCGCCGCTCTGAATTAACTGGACGGGAACGCCGAAGAAGCGTGCCACCTCCTGCGTATTATATGTACGGCTTTCCAACATCTGGCTGGATTTTGCATCAACACCCACTTGCTGGTAATCGACTCCGAGCGGCAGGAAGCGAAGTTTATCGCTCTTTGCCGATGCACGCCACTTGGCAGTTATTTCGTCCATTGCCTTCTGATTCAGGTTAACCTTGGCGGAAAGAACACCGTTAACGTTCATGCCGCTGTTGAAGAAGTCCTGTGCTGCCTTTTCCGTGGTTTTTGTCAAATCAAAAACATCTTTAGCAAAGTAACCAATAGGAACACCCACAACTCCATTCAATGAGTTCTTAGTTAAATGGATTATTTCTTCGGGTTTCACTTTTTTTGACAAACTGTCCAGGGTGATGATGTAGTATAAAGTATCGCGGTTATCATCATACTGCACTGATACTGCACTCGCCTTTACCCATCGGAGACTTGTGATGAGTCCACTCTCGCCGCGTTTTATCTGGATATACCCGTTACCGTGGACGAGCATATCTGTTACAGCCTGCTTGATGATGTTGTACATGGACAATGTCTGGATGTTCTTGTCCCTGAAGATACGCTGTAACGGGTGGTGCTTCACAACTTCCCGGTGGCCGTGCTCATCCTCCTTTACAACACGTAACGGCATGGAAGCCACAGCGTTAGATATAAGCTCGATACAGGCATAAACAGCCGATAGAGTGCGGTAAGAGTAGGCTTGGGTTAACAGTGCCTGAAATGAAAGAGGCTCCGCAGATGCACAGTTACAGTTGGCATCCTCGCTTGCCCGCTTGAAGTCAGCCGGTGTTAACTCAATGTATTTCTTCTTGTTTCTGCTGAAAATTCCCATTAGCTGAATATTGGTTATTTTAGTATTTATTAACAAAGTCAAAACTCCAAACTAACAACTTCCGTGTTATTGAACAACTGCTCGAACAGGTGAGCACTCAGTGCTTCAATCATGGCGATTACAGGGTCAATTTTCTTTACAGGATTGTCCCCCGCCTTGACCGGCTTGCAGTTACTGTATGAGTCAAACTTCAACTCGCAGTTGGAGAAGCACCAGCGTATGAGCGGAGTGGCATGGATGATGCACTGCTGATTACGAACCTGGACTTCGAGTGCCTTGGTTCCTCTGTTAAAAGAACCTAAAGTTTGTGAAAAAGATTGAAGGATGTTGTCTCCGAAGTTTGCCACTGCCTGCTGAGTCCACGTCGTGGCATTCCACTCATCGTAAAATATTTTACAAATCGGGAAGTGGTTGTTTATTTCCATAACATCAGCTAATATTTCCTGATAGTTAACAGAATTGCCGCTTGTCATCTTCAAAATGCCCATTTTAATCCAAGTATCGTATAGATGAGCGTTCTCAGTATCGAGTGCTGCCTATGGCACCCAGGCCCAGGCATAGAAGATGTATTTCTCCGGATAATACGCTCTGTAATCGTTAGGCGGAAAGCAGACTGCCACGGCAGTAAGGTCGTTAACTGCGGAAAGGTCCACTCCCATATAACAGTATTCACCTTCAAGTTGCTGGAGATCGACAGGCTGCATCACCGGGTCGAGAACCTCGGGCGGCATCCAGATATTTTTCGCAGTTACAAAAATGTCAAGGTTTTTGATTTTGAAGTCGGTCTGAGTCGGCATATTGGTCATAGCCTCCCGACAACGTTCCTGAAGGAAGCGCATCTGTACAATATCACCTAACGACGGGTTGGCTTTTATCCAGTTATCAGGGTCGTCCCATTTGTCGTCTGCATCCATTTCGAAGAGTGCAAAGAACTTGTTATCTGGATGTTCCAATTCCCCGGAAAGCATTCTGTGGGCATTCTGCACTCTTTCGTAAAACGGGAAGCCGTCCATCAGATAACCTCCCGATGATATTATCATTCTGAGTGGATTTAACTTTGATGCTTGGCCCGACGCGAGGACCTGGTACATATCGTCGTTCTTGGCGGCATGCATTTCATCTACGATGAAAGCATCGGGGTTCAAACCGTCGAGCGTGGAAGCCTCTCGGCTTACCGCCACTATCTGAGAATGAGTCAAAGTATAGATGGCCCTGTCCCGATATAACTGGAAATGCTTCTTTCCGCCTGTATCCAGGGAACGGGCATATCCGGCAATAAACTTGTAGCATATCTTTGACTGGTCTCTGGTGTTGGCTGCAAGGTATCCTGCATAATACGGCGATTTGGAGACAATCATGTCTGCTAGCAATATGCCTGCCGAAAGAGCGCTCTTTGCATTTTTGCGGCTGATGAATAAAATTACTTCCTCAGTAACCCGCTTCTCGGGTTCGTCTTTGTAATAAAAACCGAATATGTTTGCGATAATCCATCTTTGGAACGGAAGCAGAATAAAAGGCTTGTTTGCGAAATGCCCCTCGAAGTGCTTCATGTGAGCGAACACTGCATCAATCTTGTCGAGTATATCTTCTCGGAAAACCAAATCATCACGTTCCAGCCAGTTCAAAAATCGCTGGCAGGAAAGCATGATATACTGGCCGGATTTTATTTTTCCGGCCACTACATCTTCCGCGTATTGGGTCCACTTATTCATACGATTCGATTTAAGGCCATTTAGAGGCTCTCTAAGAAGTTTTCTCCGCCGTCGCTTCCACTTGGTAAGCCCTTGATTTTTGACGCGGCCAGAGGCGAAATACCGAAGTTTTTCACCAACTTGTCCATCTTGTCGGCAATCTGGAGCATCAGGGAGAAGAGTTGGTTAACCTGAGTAAACTCCGCTTTGCCGTTACTCTTTTTCACGATAATATCGTTTGACTGCCTGAACTCGTGGCTGCACTGCAAGTAACACAGGTACATATCGTCGAGTTGTCGGAGTTGTGCCACGAACTCAGCGGGAACCTTACCGCCGTATTTCTGCTCGATTGATTTTTTCACGGCATTGATATAGGACCGGCATTCTTTCTCGCACTTCTTCAGTTCTTGTTGTGTTAACATATTTTTGGTGTTGCGTTTGATTTTTAGTATTTATTGACTCCCCCTTCGAAAATTTTTCCCTGGTTTAGGAAGGAAAAATTTTTGACAGTGGAAAAATTGCATAAAAATTGCATAAAAATTGCATATAGTCTCAAGAAATGCCGTTTGTGCGTGAAGTTGACTTCAGGGCGCGAGGTCA
>Ga0310691_10001608_pt1 | contig 33858 bp, 25 predicted proteins | sample 176DNAGHGlowgp2_FD_203887 | JGI IMG/M metagenome (GOLD analysis project Ga0310691, IMG submission 203887) | Sheep rumen microbial communities from Palmerston North, Manawatu-Wanganui, New Zealand - 1766 DNA GHGlow gp2 (v2) (version 2) | ecosystem: Host-associated > Mammals > Digestive system >... | reverse complement strand
CCCACGCTGCCATTCGCTGTGGCGTAGACGGTTACTTCGGCTACCCCATCACGCCGCAAAGCGAGGTTATCGAGACGCTGGCTGAGCTGAAGCCCTGGGAGACCACCGGCATGCAGGTGGTGCAGGCTGAGAGCGAGCTGGCAAGTATATATATGGTGTATGGCGCTGCCGGTGCCGGCAAGCGGGCCATGACGTCGTCGTCAAGCCCTGGCGTGGCACTGATGCAGGAGGGCATCACCTATCTGGCTGGCGCTGAGCTGCCTGCACTCATCGTGAACGTGCAGCGCGGCGGTCCCGGCCTGGGCACCATCCAGCCCTCACAGGGCGACTACTTCCAGGCCACACGCGGCGGCGGCAACGGCGACTACAACGTCATCGTGCTGGCACCCGCCTCCGTTCAGGAGATGGCCGACTTCGTTGACCTGGCCTTCGAGCTGGCTTTCAAGTACCGTAACCCCGCCATGATTCTCAGCGACGGTGTCATCGGACAGATGATGGAGAAGGTGGTGCTGCCACCGTTCAAGCCCCGCCGCACCGACGAGGAGGTCATCGCCCAGTGTCCGTGGGCCTCAACAGGCAAGAAGAAAGGCACCGTGCGCCGCGTCATCACGTCGCTGGAGCTGAAGCCCGAGGTGATGGAACAGAAGAACCTGGCCCTGCAGCGCAAGTATGCTGAGATTCGCGAGAAGGAGGTGCGCTATGAGACGCAGCATCTCGACGACGCCGAGTATATGATTGTGGCCTTCGGCTCTGCCGCCCGCATCGCTGAGAAGAGTGTGGAGCTGGCTCGCCAGGAGGGCATCAAGGTGGGGCTGTTCCGTCCCATCACGCTGTGGCCCTTCCCCATGAAGGAGATTGCCGCCATGGCACAGGGTAAGAAGGGTGTGCTGGTGGCCGAGATCAACGCCGGACAGATGGTACAGGACGTGCGACTGGCCATCAACGGTGCCGTCCCCGTAGCACAGTTCGGACGCCTCGGCGGCATCGTGCCTGACCCAGAGGAAATAGCCACCGCCCTCCGTTCACATTTTATCAATAAAGAATAATGAAGGCTATGGAGAATCAGATTATTGCACAAGAGAACCTTGTATACAAAAAGCCGACCCTGCTGAACGACAACAACATGCACTACTGCCCGGGCTGCTCGCACGGCGTGGTGCACAAGCTCATTGCCGAAGTGATAGAGGAGATGGGCATGGAAGAGAAAGCCGTGGGCGTAAGCCCGGTGGGCTGCGCCGTCTTCGCGTACAACTATATTGATATTGACTGGCAGGAAGCTGCCCACGGACGTGCACCTGCCATCGCCACCGGCATCAAGCGCTGCTGGCCCGACCGTCTGGTGTTCACCTACCAGGGCGACGGCGACCTGGCCTGCATAGGCACTTGTGAGACCATACACGCCCTGAACCGCGGCGAGAACATCGTCATCATCTTCGTCAACAACGCCATCTATGGCATGACCGGCGGACAGATGGCACCGACGACGCTGATTGGACAGAAGACGTCGACGTGCCCCTACGGCCGCGACCCGAAGCTGCACGGCTACCCGCTGAAGATGGCCGACATCGCCGCCGGACTGGAGGGCACCTGCTACGTCACTCGCCAGTCGGTGGAGAGCGTGGCCAGCATCCTCAAGGCAAAGAAGGCGCTGAAGAAGGCCTTCCAGGCATCGATGGACGGCAAGGGCTCCAGCCTGGTGGAGTTTGTCAGCACCTGCAACAGCGGATGGAAGCTCACCCCCTCGAAGGCTAACGAGTGGATGAAGGAGAACATGTTCCCCTTCTACCCGAAGGGTGACCTGAAGGACACGACAGGCCTCACCCCCAGCCCCTCCCGCGGGGGGGAGGGGAGTATATAGACTATTCCCTGAATGGCTGAAGGCTGAGTCCTTTGAGTAGAATAATTCAAGTTTCTGAAGCTCTCTATTCTCGCGCAGAGGCGCAGAGTATACTATGTTCATGCGTAACTCTGCGACTCTGCGCGAGAATAAAGACCCAGCAGAACTACCGACACTTAAATAGAATAAAAAAAGAACTATCAAACATAGAGAGAAACTATGAGTAACAGTCAGATAACAAATGTAACCACTCCCCTCCCCTCCGCGGGAGGGGCCGGGGGTGGGGCTTCTATGAAGAAAGAAATCATCATATCCGGATTCGGTGGGCAGGGCGTGCTCTCCATGGGAAAGATTCTGGCCTACAGCGGCCTGATGGAGGACAAGGAGGTGACATGGATGCCTGCCTATGGTCCTGAGCAGCGCGGCGGCACGGCCAACGTGACGGTCATCGTCAGCGAGGAGCGCATCTCGTCGCCCATCCTCAGCAAGTACGACATCGCCATCGTGCTGAACCAGCCCTCGTTAGAGAAGTTCGAGCCAAAGCTGAAACCCGGCGGCATCCTCATCTACGACAGCTACGGCATCATCAACCCGCCCACGCGCAAGGACATCACCGTCTACAAGATTGACGCCATGGACAAGGCTGCTGAGATGAAGAACGGCAAGATTTTCAACATGATTGTGCTGGGCGGCCTGCTGAAGGTGTGCCCCGTGGTAGGCACCGGCGGTGTGGAGAAGGCTCTGAGGAAGACGCTGCCCGAGCGCCATCACAACCTCATACCGCTCAACATGCAGGCCATTGAGGAAGGCGGAAAAATCATCGAGAGAGTTGAGAACTGAGAGTTGAGATTTGAGATTTGAGATTTGAGATTTGAAATCAGCTCATTAAGCATTAAGCATTGAGCATTAAGCATTAAAAAAAGATGCCTGACATTTCTGTCCGTGGGCTTGAGATGCCCGAATCGCCCATCCGCAAGCTGGCACCGCTGGCCGCAGCAGCCAAGAAGCGCGGCACGCACGTCTATCACCTGAACATCGGCCAGCCAGACCTGCCGACACCGAAGCAGGGACTGGACGCGCTGAAGCACATCGACCGCACCATCCTGGAGTATTCGCCCTCGCAGGGCTATCTCAGCTACCGGGAGAAGCTGGTGGGCTACTACGCAAAGTACAATATCAACGTCAAGCCCGACGACATCATCATCACCTCAGGCGGTAGTGAAGCCGTGCTCTTCGCCTTCCTCAGCTGTCTGAACCCCGGTGACGAAATCATCGTGCCCGAACCGGCATACGCTAACTACATGGCTTTTGCCATCTCAGCCGGAGCACGCATCCGCACCATCGCCACCACCATCGAGGAGGGATTCTCGCTGCCAAAGGTGGAGAAGTTTGAGGAGCTCATCAATGAGCGCACGCGCGCCATCATGATTTGTAACCCGAACAACCCCACGGGCTATCTCTACACCCGTCGCGAGATGAACCAGATACGTGACCTGGTGAAGAAGTATGACCTCTACCTGTTCTCTGACGAGGTGTACCGCGAGTACATCTACACTGGCTCGCCCTATATCTCGGCCTGCCATCTGGAAGGCATCGAGCAGAATGTCATCCTCATCGACTCGGTGTCGAAGCGCTACAGCGAGTGTGGCATCCGCGTGGGGGCACTCATCACGAAGAACGAGCAGGTGCGCCGCACCGTGCTGAAGTTTTGTCAGGCACGCCTCTCCCCTCCCCTCATCGGACAGATTGTGGCCGAGGCATCGCTCGACACACCCGAGGAGTACATGCGCGATGTGTACGACGAGTATGTGGAGCGCCGCAAATGCCTCATCGATGGTCTGAACCGCATCCCCGGCGTCTACTCGCCCATCCCCATGGGAGCTTTCTACACCGTGGCAAAGCTGCCCGTGGACGATGCGGAGAAGTTCTGCCGCTGGTGCCTGAGTGATTTCGAATATGAGGGCGAGACAGTGATGATGGCTCCCGCCGCTGGCTTCTATACCACGCCAGGCGCAGGCATCAACCAGGTGCGCATAGCCTACGTGCTGAAGAAGGACGACCTGGAGCGTGCACTCATCGTACTGCAGAAAGCCCTTGAGGCTTATCCAGGAAGAGTGGAGAGTTAAGTGTTACGAGTTAGGAGTTGAGTTAGGAGTGAATTTCCCACTGTTCATAGCACGGCACCTTTACGGACAGACGGCCGACCGCAAGAAGGTGAGCCGTCCCGCAATACGTATTGCCACTGCTGGTGTGGCCATCGGCCTGGCCGTGATGATTATCACGGTGGCCGTCGTGATGGGTTTCAAGACCACCATCCGCGACAAGGTGACGGGCTTCGGCAGTCACATACAGGTCATCAACGTGCGCTCCGTGGGTACCACGGTGGGGTCCCCCGTGGAGATGAACGACAGCCTGATGCAGCGGCTCAGGGCCGTGCCCGGCATACGCCATGTGGAGCGCTACGCCATGGCACAGGGCATACTGAAGACCGACGACGACTTCCTCGGTGTGATGTTCAAGGGCATAGGCCCCGAATATGACACCTCGTTCCTGGGCGAGAACCTCGTCGAGGGACAGCTGCCGACCTTCCATGATGGCAATCCGCTGCCCGGTGGCCAGGCCAACTCCGAGGAGAATCCCTACCAGCTGGTCATCTCGAAGCTCATGGCACAGAAGCTGCGCCTGAAGGTGGGCGACATCGTCTATGCCTATTTCATCGGCGAGCACGTCACCCGACTGGCGTTCCACGTCAGCGCCGTCTACCAGACGAACATGAAGCGTTTCGACGACCTGTTCTGCATCACCGACCTATGGGTGGCAGCACGGCGCAACGGATGGAAAGGCAAGGAATGTAGCGGTGCCGAACTGCTGGTGGACAACTTCGACAACCTGAAGCAGATAGACGACCGGCTGACCGAGTCTTTTTTCACTCAGGGACGCCTGGACAGCGCCGGCAACACGCTGAGCTCGTCCACCATACAGCAGCTCTACCCCTCTGTGTTCCAGTGGCTCGACCTGCTTGACATCAATGTGTGGATTATCCTTGCCCTCATGGTCGCCCTGGCAGGCTTCACGATGATTAGCGGACTGCTCATCATCATTCTTGAGCGAACACAGATGATTGGTGTGCTGAAGGCCCTCGGTGCACGCAACACCGCCATTCGTCACACGTTCCTGTGGTTTGCAGTGTTCATCATCGGGCGCGGCCTGCTGTGGGGTAACATCATCGGCATAGGACTTGTCCTGCTACAGCAGGCTACCGGCTTTGTCACCCTTGACCCACAGACCTACTACGTCAGCCAGGCACCCGTCCTGCTGAACATTCCTTTAATCCTGCTGCTGAACGTGGCCACGCTGATAGTCAGCGTCCTCTTCCTCGTTGGCCCCAGCTATCTTGTGGCCCGCATCCATCCGGCACGCTCCATGCGCTACGAATAGTTTTTTCGTACCTCCGTACCTCCGAAAAACCGTACCTCTGTAAACTATTCCCGCTCCCCCGAACGGAAGGCCAAGGCTGCACCAATGGCCGTGCAGAACTGCGAGTACTTGGGAATGTGGAAGCGTACCTTGTACAGCTTTTCCAATGCGGGGAATATCTCTTTACACTGCGGCAGCTGCGACAGGTTGCCGATGAGCACCATGTCACGACAACCTGAGTCTTGGGCGGCCAGCACCGAGGCAGAGCCTATTGTCTGCAGCACCATGGCAATGATGCCGGCGGCAATGTCCTCGCGTGATGCATCGTTCTTCGCCTTGGCGAAGATGCTTGCCGTTGCCTCCATGGGCAGACCGGGGAGAGGCTGTGCCGAGATGTCACCAATGAGTAGGTTGATGTTCTTTACATTGCCCTGCATGGCCAATGCTGACACCTGCTTGATGTCGCTGGTGTTGAGCATGATGCGCGACAGTCCCTGAAGCGTTCCGCCACCAATGCCGATACCGCCGATGTGGCGTATGTCCGTACCATTGCACATGACGAAGCTCGTGCCAGTACCCATTGACACCACGATGGCGTGGTCCAGGTGGCTCTCGTAGCGTGCGCCAAGGGCATCGGCTATGAACTCGTCGCAACGACTGGTCTGCACGCCATACACATCATTCTTGATATAGCCTGCCCCCACGCCGGTGAGCATCACATGCTCCACCGCGTCTAAAGTGATGTCGTTGTCGTGGAGATACTTGCCGAAGGCACCGTAGAGCGACGTGATAGGGTCGGCAGCTGTTATACGGATGGGGGCCGACGGTTTGCCGTCGCGCAGTCCCACAATTTTCGTGGTAGATATGCCCACGTCTATTCCAATGATGATTCCCATTGACTGATTGATTAAGATGTGAAGGGTTAAGATACTTTGTTTGTTTTGCGTTGTCCGCTTTCCAATTCCTCAATGACGGCTACGGCCTTGTTGTAGAGAGGCTCCATGCTGACCTGGACATCGCCAGGTGCAAAGCGTGCGTATTCGCACTCATCAATGGCTTCGATGAAGCGTGTGGCGATGCTCTGGACAATGCCATGCTCCTGTAGCCGCTGGCTGACCGTGGCTCGCGACAGTTGGTCGGCAGGAATGTTAAGCTTGTCAGCGACATAGCCCCATAGGGCACGCTGCGTCTCCTCGTAGAAAGGTGCGTAGCTGTTGGCCTTCATCAGCTTCTCTGCTTTACGCAGTCGTCTGACGGCTACGCGATTGGCCCGGCGCGCCAGTGCACTGACGACGTCGGCCTTACGGCGGGAGCGATACCTAAGAAGAAGGAAGAGTGCGCCTGCCAACAGGACAGTGCCAACAAGGATAAGGAAATAGGCCGTCGAGCCGAAGAGGCTGCGTGACGCGTCCGGCAGCGTCGTTCCGCTCCTGAGTGCCCGGATGTCACTGCCCTGTGACGGCTGCCCACCCGTGTAGTCAGTCATAGCATTGGTGGCTGCACCGCCCGGAAGCACGTTGATGTGCAAGGAGTCGGTGAGCAGCGATTGGAACGTACGGCTGTCAAGGTCGTAGTAGGTGAGCCTGACGGGAGATATGGTGTAGGTCCCCATGCGCTGCGGAACGGCAACATACTCGAAGGTAACGCTGCCACTCAGTCCGTCAGCCGTCAGCTGGACATGCTCCGTCTTTTTAGCATCGTAGGCATCGAAGCCATTAGGGAATGTCACCTCGGGCTGCCTGAGCATGCTGAAGTTGCCGGTGCCACCGACAGTGACATGAAGACTCACGGGGGTATTCTTGGGCACCTGGCTGTGGCTAAGCTTTGCAGCAAGCGTGAAGCGGCCCACGGCACCAGTGAAGTCGGACGGTTTGCCTTCAGGCTCGTCAACCTGGATGGTCAGTGACGGTGCTGTGAGCTGACGGGTTAATTCGTGATAGCCCGGAGCAAGGGGGTCGTAGGTGTCGAAGGGCGTCTCCTCATGGTAGTAGCCCTCCATTGTCATGCTGGGGATGTGGAGCCTGCCTGGTTTGAGGGGATAGACGACATACTGCTGCCAGGCCACGGTGACAAGGCGCTTTCCATTGATAACCTCTTGGGTGCGCTTCCTGTCCTGATCGTCTTTGTAAGGCAACACATAGGCATCGGCCAGCTGGAGCGTCAGTGGGCCGAGGTTGACCACAGTGACATCAGGGTCCCAGCACACTTTATAGGTGAGCAGGAAGGGTTCGTAGCATGTGACTCGTCGCTTGGTGGGTATGGCGGTAACGAAGAAGTCGCTAACGGATGGAGCAACAGCCGTATGTGCTTGTTGCTGGGGCGCAATACCAACGGCAGTCACCGTCAGCGGATGGGAGGTGAGGGGCTGGTCACCGGCCTTGGCAGTAGCAGGGGGAATGACAAAGGTGCCAGGCTGGCTGGCGATGAGCACATAGGTGAGCTTCAGCCGCGACACGGTCTGCAACTGACCATCGACGGTGGCCGTGCTGACACTCGTGGAACGCACCGGGCCGTCAACCACCTCAAGGCCGTCAGGCATCTGGCCAAGGGTGAAGCCACTGACAGCAGTGGTGTTGACAACATAGCTGAGCTGAAACTCATGGGCCACCTGTACCGTGGAGTCAACGACGGCACTTATGGTATATTGCTGCGCCATGGCCCGAAAGGCGACCATGGCGCACGCAATAAGTAGACAGCTCAGCTTAGGATGCATCATTCCTGGTCAGCGATGCTGGCATACTGGTCGATGTCAATGAGGCTGTTGTCAAGATAGCCATAGACAACGTATATGCCGTTCCCGTTGTTTGCTACGAAATAGGAGGCATCGTTGACCTGCACGATGGCGGCGTTGGGATTGGACTTCACCGTCTGTCCAAATGACTGAACGAGGGCGATGATGTTGCGTGCCACTTCCCCACTCTTCCCGCTAATGGGTCCTTGGGCCGGAATCTCCACACCAATCTGGTTGGGTGAAGCGCTGCTGAAGGTGCTTCCGGTGGCAATGGCACTATCGAAACTCGATGACACCACCACGTTGACACCACCAACCTGGCTATTGCCACTGACGGTGGTCTGACCATCGTACTTGCTGGCATCATTGACGCCAAAGGCCTTGAAGGCTTCGGCAATGCTCTCGGCGTTCATGCCAAGCGTCAAGCCGAGAAAGCCGTCCTTGGTAAGCTTGAGTCCCTCGATGACGGCGGTATAGTCGCCTTGCTCGGCTGCAGCGGCCTGGTCGATGTGCTCATTAGTAAGCACAGCGTCGCCAAAGGCTGTGGCTGAGATGCTGAAGATGTCCTGCTTGATGCGCTGGTCAGTGGCCGTGGAGTCGATGAGAATCCAGTTGGTGGTACTCTCCTGGACAATGGCCTTGCCGCCGAAGAAGGGTTGGAAAGCATGGAAGGCTTCATTACCGAGCTTGTTCTCCTGCATGTCCATGAGCACATAGCCGGCGTCCTCGCTGTCGCTCTTGGCATAGAGCAGTCCCTTGTCATCGGCAAAGACGAGGTCAGCATAGCGGGGACGGATGAGCTCCTTGCCCTCGAAGTCCATCACGCCATAGGCATCACCGTCGTTGAAGATGAAGGTCTTTTCGCGAATGGCCTTGATGCTTTTAATCTTCTCAGAAGCCTTGACAATCCATTCACCCTGAAGGTTGACAAGACCCGTGCGCAGGCTACCGTCGCCGCTCTCGTCGGTAACGACAAGTGCACCGCTGACGAATGTCTGGCTTGCCAGCTTGAAGCGTCGTGTGGGAATGGTGCTCACCTCTTCGCCAGTGGTGGCAATGACGGTGTAGGTGATGTCGTCGAGCTTGCCCTGCAGCAGGTCAGACTCGTACTTCTTGTCCAAGGCAAGCATGTAGCCATCGTTGGCGGGCATGATTGTGATGTAGCGCGGGTCGGCAATCACCTCACCCTTGGTGTTGATGGCACCGTAGTAGGAACCGGCACGGAAAATGGCGACGCCATCAGAGAAGTTGGTGCAAGAGATGACATCCTTGCCGTCAATGCGGTCGAGGGTGAACTTCACGTTGCCATTGACATCGATGAACTCGATGAACTTACCCTTCTCCACCACGGGAGCGACCTCAGCGATGAACGCACCGGCCTGTGAATAGGGCGTACCAATCAGCTTGGGATTCTTGTCGGTGGTGTAGAGTTCCCACAGCCCCTCCTTGTTCTTGGCAAAGAAGCGGTCGTGAATGGCCACGGTGGGCATCTGCTGGTACTCGTTGCTGACGAGGACCTGGCCGTCGGTGCCAATGAGTCCCCATCCGGAGTTGGCACTCTCTTGGAAAGGAAGATACTGAATGTTGTCAGTAACGACAGGAGTGGCGGGCTTGTCGGTGCATGAGGTCATGGCCAAGAGCGCCAAAAGTGAAAATGCAAGTTTCTTCATGTCTTATCAGTGTTTTTAAATATTAGGTATCGTAAACTTAACGGGTACGACGTACTCCACCCTTACCTTTACGCCACGCTGTGTGGCAGGCTTCCACTTGGGCATCTGCTGCAGGACTCTGACCGCTTCAGCCTCAAGCGCGGGGTGATGCTCGTCAAGCACCTCAAACTCAGTGGGTGTGCCGTCCTTCTCGACGATGAAGCTGACCTGCACGATGCCTTGGGCACTGTCGGCCAGTGCCTCGCGAGGATATTCTAGTCTGTCGTTGATGAACGCCATCAGCTCGGTCACGCCTCCCGGATAGGTAGGCATCTTATCAGCCGACTCGTAGATGTTGTTGTCCTCCACCTTGGGTTTCTTTACAATGGGGATGGCTCTTGGGGCCACATGCCTGCGGACCACAGGCAGCGGGGCCATCCTGGGAGTGGCACTGGTGGTGTCAGCCACCTGAGGCTGCTCGCCAACAGGAGTAGAGGGGTTGGCGCGGCGGGTGGGCAGGACCACGGCACCGCCGTTGGCAGGCTGTGTCGGCGGCTGCTCAGTCTGCTGCTGAGGAAGGGTTTCCTCAGTCACTTCTTTAGCCTTTTTCTTCGTTGGCAAAAGCACCTGGGCATGAACGCTGTCAATGCAGAAACATGCCATTAGACCTAAAAGAATGAGTCGATGTTTCATAGTCATTTTATTTGTATTTTCTTTCCGTTAATCAGATAAACGCCCTTGGGCAGACGCTTCATGGCCTTGCGCAGACCCACGATGTCTTCAGTCTGGACTACGAGTTGACCACTGAGGGTATACACCCGCTGACGACCGTCGGACGCCATGATGCCACTGCACAACAGTTCCTGAATGTCGGTGGCATCGTTGAAGTCAATGTCTATCGTGCTACGTGCGCCAGCTGCGCTGCTGGTCATGTATGCCTCGAAGGGAGACACATCGCGCAAATCACTGACAAAGATGCTGCCAGGGTTGTGGGCACCCGTGGCGGAGTAGTAGTCGTTCACCACGTTCAGGGCGAAAATCGATGCCGACTTCGACTGCCTTTGGAACACGGGCATGAATGTCTTGTTGCCACGGCTGATGCCCAGGGCATTCTCCGTCGGCTCCACACGTGCGTTCTGTGCCGTGAACGTCACCTTACCGTTGAGGCAGTAGTCTTGGTCATACTCGCTGTTATTGGGCATGCTGATGAGATAGGGCTTGTTAGCCTCAATCCGCGAAGCCCTGACAAACCCCGTCGAGCTGTAGGTGTAAAGCCAGAAGGGACGCTGTGCCGAGTTGGCGGGGTTATAGCTTGCAAAGGGTACGGCAGCACCTCGTGTCTCATGCTCGATGCGGTCAACGGTGAAAGGCAGTGCCAACGTCTCCCATCCCATGGTGCCACCCACAGCCGTAGGCATGGTATAGTTGTGGCTATAGGTCACAGTCGTGGCGGTGAAGGCACGTGGACAGTAGAAGTCAGCCGTGGCACCGTCGCTAAGCACGATGGCTGCCGCCTTGTCGCCAATAACGGCATTGGTGACAGAGGATGGCACGTAGGCCGCACTCTTGGCATAGAAGAGCAGGTTGGGATTCTCAATGGTGCCCATCTGCGCGTATGAGGGTTTGAAGTCTGCGTTCCAGATGATAGAGGACAGCTTTGAACATCCGGTGAAGATGGACAGACCCGTGTTGACGCTGAGAAGGGTGGACGGCAGTTCGATGCTGACAAGCGCCGAATTGCGGAAGAAAACATTATCGACAATACCTACCACAGTCCAGTCACGGTCGTCGTAGTTCACCTTGTCGGGGATAACCATGTGACTCTTCGAAGAGGACACGTTGTTCACCATGACAGTATGGTTAGTCGATGAGAGAATTTTGTAGCGCACGCTGTTGACAACGAACATACCCTGGCTCTCTTCGAAGGTTGCCACGATGTTCGCATCTTCACTGAAGTTCGTGAACTTGTAGATGCCGTTGGTGACAAGCCCGGTGATGACGCGCCCCTTGTTCGTCACCTGACTCAGGCTGTAGCCCTCGTCGGGTACAAAGCGCAGCTCTACAGTCTCGCCCTCGCCGACCCTGAAGGTTGAGTAGCCGTTCACACGGTTGGTGCCATATTCCACGTGACCATTGCCCATCGTGGTGATGGTGAGGCCGAATACGTTCTTTACCGTCAGCTTGCCGTTGACATAAGTGAAGCTGTAGTTGGGCGACTCAGCACCGGAAAGAGTGATGTCGTAAATGCCTGCTGGCGACCCCAGCCGTGCATCGCACGAGGCGGTTGGCTTCTTGGTCAGAACATTCGCTGTCTGCTGGTACTTGAATCCCTGATAAGTAATGTTAAACACAGGATTGTCTTCGTCAATGAATCGGGTGTAGTTACCCACAGCGACGGTCAGTGGCGCTTTATTTACAGTGAGGGTACCATTGATATACTCAACATTATAATTGCTCACCGTACCCTTTGACACGACGATGTCATAGACACCGGCATCAGGCCGCTGGCCTGCACTGCAGCTAATGGTGGGCTTGCCCTGAAGTGCAGCACCCTGCACCGTGTATTCAAACGTAGGCAATGCATCGCCGTAGGTAATGGTATAGTTCTTTGCCTGCACAACGGTGGCATCAGCCCGGGTCACAGTGAGTGTGCCGTTGCGGTAGGTGATGGCGTAGTTGAGTGCCTCAGCACCGGAAAGCGTGATGGGATAGGTGCCCGGTGCACTGGCGGCAGTGGCACTGCATGTCACCACAGGCTTCTTGCTGAGCGAGTTCTCCGTCTGACCTTTCACGAAGCCACTGTACGACACTGTGAACTCGGGAATAGGCTCGCCCTGTTTCTTGGTGTAGTTGCCAACGGAAATGGTCAGCGGGGCACGGTTGATGGTGAGCTTGCCGTTACGCACCGTCACGCTGGAGGCACTGTGAATCTGGTCTGAATCGATGGTGATATCGTATTCGCCAGCTAATGATGAATTCGTGGCAGAACACTTCAAGGTTACACCATAGAGCGGACCGTCAGTAGCCTTGTAGCTGAATGAAGTAGGCACCGTCTCGCCGTAGGTGATGGTATGGCTGCCTGCCTGCACAACAATGGATGAGGGGATGGACTTGATGGTACTGAAACGGCTCCACGGCAGCGACGCCTGATAGTTTTGCACACTACCGGCTGGCACCCAGAGCGTGGCTGCCCCATAGACCTCATCTCGGAACGTGCCTTCATCCCAACTGGCAGGATTGCTGCTCAGGCAGACAATGGTCTTCAGAAGCGTGCAGCCATCAAAGAGGACAGAAGTCGAATTGGTCACTGACGCAGGGATGGTGACGTACTCCAGATTCTTGCAGTCCTGGAAGGGGTTAGTTCCGATTTCTGTCACCGTTGCGGGAATGTCGTAATAGCCGTCCTTCTTGGCTGCGGGGTACCAAACGAGCCGACTCTTGTCCTTGTTGAACAGGACGTCATCCTCGGACGTGTACCAGCTGTTGTTGGCGTTGACTGTAATCCTAACCAACTCGGGGCAGTTGAATGCCTGCGTGCCGATGTTATTGACAGATGCGGGTATGCTGATGCTGCGCAGACTACCATGGGCGAAAGCAAGGGAGCCAATCTGCTCAATGCCGTTACTCAACACCACAGTGGAGAGTGTTTGGCAGTGGGCAAAAGCTGCATCGGCGATTTTTTTCACCGTATAGCTGCGACCGCCGTACTGAACCGATGCAGGAATAACAAGCAGGCTGCCGGGGGTGTCGTAACCAACAACATCAGCAGTGGTAGCCGATGTGGTATGGTACTTCACATTATTGTAGCTGAATGACCGCTCATCGTAGTAGCTCGTCACAAAACGTATGCCATGCAACACGAAATATGCGCCATTGTCGGTGCCCTCCACACAGCCGGTGTACGCCACCTTGTACCGGGCTGAGGGGTCGAGACCATTGACTTCTACCTTGATAGACTGGCCGTCATACGAGGTACCCCGGCTTGTTGCCACGACATTGTCCTGTAGGTCATAGACAGTAACCACAAGGTCGCGGGTGGCATTGTATGAGCAACCATAGGCCCAGACGCACTCCACGCCTGTGACATAGGTGTTCAGCATCATGTTGGAATTGTCTTTGCGCAGCATGATGCCCTCGTTGACCACGCCATCACCCTCCTGCCCAGTCAATGGGTTGAAGGTGCCACTACATTCAACACGATAGGTGCCGCCGTCAATCCAGTCGTGATTTTGATTTTCGTTGTTGATATTATCAACGGTGGTCATCAGCAAAGTGTCTTCAGTGAAATTGTAGAAGTAATGCGTATTCTGAGGAACATCGCCCATCTTCTGGACGTAGATGAGGTCAATGCCCTTACTGTTGTTACCAAACTGTTCAATACTCAAGGTTGAGGTGTCAGCAAGTGTGAACGCTTCGGAGACGACCTCATCGAAGTTGATAATACTATTGTGAAGTTCCGCCACCACCTCGGTGCCGTTCTTAATGTGCCAGACGTCATTAGGCGTCTTGTTAGCATTGAAGAGCACTGCACCAATGCGGTAAATGCCAGGAGACAGAGTGACGAAACTGACATCGCCGTCGGCGGGATAGGCGGCAGCACCGTTGGAACTGCGCAAAGCGGCATTCGCACTGCCACAACGCATCATGCCATACAGGTCCTCGCCCTCAGAGAGGAATACCACATTCTCAATGTCCGTCACATCATAGTTGATTACCTCTGTTTGCCAATCTATCGTCAGGGTGAAGTAATGATTGAATTCCTTACTTTTCTCCCCCCCCGAGGCAGGACACCTATAGAGTTTGCCTTCCCATAGATTATAATAACGATAAGGCATCGAGATTTCAGCTCCCTTCTCACCCGTTCCGGAGGTTGAGCGCACCCAACTGCCGTTTACTACCTCACCAACCTCGTATGAAAAGCCCAGATAGTGAAGTCTGAAACGGTCAAAGCAAGCCCAGTTGTCACACCCATCATCGCATAATGACTCATTTTTCACGCCGATACGGGCTGAACCGCCAGTAACACTGAAACGAAGTTGGGTATCATAGTACCCCTGCTCGGCATAGACTCGGAAGGCTGACGGGTCGTTGGGACTATAGTAGGTTACTCCCCCACTCTCCTGACTCCGCTCACTGGCGTGGGTGCCGAAGTAAGTGTCACACTCCTGGGGCTCGGTTACCTGAGGTGACCAGATGTTGTTGAACGGCACCGAGTAGGTACCACCATTAGACTCGGCATAAAGCTGTGCGGCGGGTATACGCCAGTTCAGGAAGTCTTCGAGTGACCCACGGAAAGCGGTCTTGGCTTCCAGCAGATAAGAGCCGTCGGGCAGTCCCGTGAGGTCCTGGTAGGTATTGAAAGTGCGGTTATAGTGCTCAGCCACGTCAGCGTTGCAATGGGAGCCATCGCCGCACATGTTGGGTATGTCGCCTTGCCAGCCGAAGACACTGGCATTGTCAAAATTGGGATTAACAATATAGCTGGTGGCATCGAATGGACCGCTTGTGTGGCCTAAGGCATCGCGCAGACCTTGTATAGCTGCATCAAGCTGGTCGACGGTGGAGCTGTAGTCGTTATAGACGGCGACGGCCAAACTGACATCCACACCGGCAGCCTCGGCGGTCTCAATCGTCCCCTTCAGCAGCATGGCATGCTGGTAGATGTCAAGCTGTCGACCATACTCAGTCCACTCTGGGACGGAAAAGAATTGCCAGTCAATGTAGTGGCCGTAGCCCTCAGTCAGAAATGGCGACAGGGCGGTGTTGGCAGCATCCTCAGTCACATCGAGTCCCACGAAGGCATCAGGATAATTGGCGGGGTTGAGCGTGGGATTCAATGGTGAGGCCTGCAGCCGGTAAGTACGGTTGCCCATGTCAACCACCTGCCAGTAGTAGTTGGGCTGCGATGCACGGTCTACATACATCTGAGAATTACTGTCGAAGAACACTTGTTTCCATGAGTTCTTGTTGTTAGTGTAGTTGTTGAACAGCAGTGTGGCTTCCACCTGTTGTTCTCCATGAAGCATGGTGAACTGTACTAACAGCGGATTAGAAAGAGCAATGCTTGCCTGCGTGCCCCAGGCGTTGCCCTCGGCATAGAAAGCTTGCGCCCCCACATTGTAGAGCAAGTAGTAGTCGCCAACGATGAAGTCGGCAGCCGTCTGCACAGCATTTTCTGGAGCGAGATAGCCCGGACCGAAGGCTGGCTGTTGCGGCTCAGTCCGCTCAATCAGGTTTGCTGCCACAGAATCAAGTGTGACAAGGCATAGCGAAATGATAAAAATAAACCTATATATATAACTCATGGTCGCAATGTATTATATCATTAGTCTACAGGAGTAACGTTGTCGCCTTCCTCAGGCACGGACGGTGGCGTTATGAACTGCGTCGTGGGGCCATACGTGACTCCTAACGCGGTGACGATGTATGGGCGCACGTAGTAGGTCGATTTGCTGACCAGCTTAGACAGCTTGAAGTCGTACGTCACGCTTCTCCCACCGCCTGACTGGGACACCACATCGGCATTGGCCTGACTGGGGGCGTCGAACTGGTTGCTGTAACACAAACCGTACTCCGTAATATCAAGGTCGGGCGAGGTGGCACTCACAGTGCAAGTCGCCGCATGCTTACTGATGGACGAGGTGGTGACCGGACTGACAACGGGAGGCTGCACGCCTGCCTGCGCCACGCTGATGGCATGGGTGGTGACACCATTGCTTATGGTGACAGTGGCAGTGCGTTGCTGCGTTGAACTAATATTGCTCTCGGCTGTTACCGTCAGGCTGGCGTTGCCCTTGCCGCTACTGCTGCTCAGTGTCAGCCACCCAGCCGATGACTGAGCTGTCCAACGGCTGTTGGAACTGATGTCAAGCTGCTGGCTCGACGACTGACTGGAGAATACGAGGGTGTCGGGACTGACAGCCAGATGAACACCACTGACAGCCTCAAACGCAACATTCGTGTATTTGTCTTCCCAGCTGTCGCTGCATCCTGTCAAGATGCCTGACGCTATTATATATATAATGTATATGAATCTTTTTCCCATGTCAATGCTAATATTTTACATGTAGACAGCCAAGCCGACATTCAGATTGACACCACTGCCCCATGACTTGACTTTCGAGTCATATTTCGAAAGGATGGTATAGCCGTTAGATTTCTTTATAGCCAAATCATACTCTGCTGCAGCAAACAGACGCAGACTCTTGCCCAGACAGTAGGCAAAGCGGCATCCGGCCGTGGCCGACACGACATGCGACTTGCCAAAGAGGTTCTTACCACTGGCACTACGCCGCATCTCTGCCCCCGTGATGTTGGTAAAGCTCACCCCCACCTGTGGCGTGACGACAAACGACTGCATATTGAAATCGTAACCATAGCGTGCAAAGATGCGCAGGGGCTTGAAGTCATAAGTTCCCCAGAACTGGCTGTTGTCAGCCTGATAGAGACTGACACCCTTCACCTTGCCCATACCGATTGTGGCACCACCCTCCAGAGAGTGCTCCTTCAGCTTGAAGCCGAGGTAGGCAGTAGGCCCCATGATGCTCAGAGGATTGAAACCGGCACCGACCATGACGTGGAACGCCCGTTCCTTCTCTTTATAGATGACCGTATCGCGTACCTGCACGATACGCACCGTGTCTGCACGTGCCTCTAACAGCGAGTTCAGATAGTCTTGATTAAGAATTTCTATCTCAGCCTCGTACACCACTTTCTGTTCAATCTCCACCGGGATGACATAATCGCGCAGCATGCCCAGTTGAGGGTGACGCACAGTGATGCGCTTCGTCTTGGCAGGCACATAAAGCCATGTCTCGCCCACCTTCCGTTCCGTTTTCACCACGCCCATGTTCGGCTCGTAGACAAACTTGTCGTCACGGGCCGAGAACTTAATGAGAGCACACGCATCGCCATTACGATCCTTGACCCCCGACCGCGATGCCGTGAGGTCAAGCAAATTCTCCTGGAACGTCGCGATGCGGTACTCCTGAGCCTGAAGCGTAGCGACAGACGAGAGCCATAGCAAGGCAAAAATAAGAATATGTTTCATCTTCAAAACTAAAGCACGAAGTCGCTAAGTGAGAAAATCTCGTTGGGGTCAATGCGCTCGCCCTTCTCCTTGTCAAGGAAATCAGCCTGCCAGGTGCGCACATGAATTTTGGGCTCATTCTCGTTGGTAAAGTCCCAAATCATAAACACTGTGCCTTCATCGCTATAGCGGTTGGTATTCCACTCCTGATGCAGCGTCACGCCGTACACATTGGCCTTCGTGGGATGAGCCACCACCTTGATGTCGTCGAAGTTCACACGAATGTACTTGGTCGTGCGGAAGGCATTGCCAAGGTTGGTAAGATACTGTTGCTTTGTCTGCTTCTTGTAACTTATCTTGTTACCCGTAGGATAGATGTCACTCTTCTGCACCTTGATGACCTTGCCTGTGATGATGAGGGCATCATCGGAGAACACCTGCTGAAGGAAAGGCATATCTTTCATGTTATAGGCTGTGCGGAAGTGCTCAACATAGTCGAGGATGGCCATGCGGCGGCGCACGTCTGAAATCTCACTGCTGTTCTGCATCACCTTTGAATACATATTCATGCCCACAGTGAAGAAGAAGCTGACTATTTTACCGTTGTTGTCGAAGTTGATGACTGCCTCCTGATAGGTGTCCTTTACGTCCTCGCCAGCCAGTGGTTTCAGTGTCAGGGGAATATTGCGTACTTGAAGACCGTTGGCGGTGGTGATACCACGCTCCACGATTTCATTCTCCTCACAAGCAAAGTGGACGTTCATCCACAGCATGTCTATCTGCTGCTTGGCCTCGTCGGTGATGCCCACTGACTGGTAGTTGATGGCACGGTCAGCAGCCTGCGCAGCATTCATTTCTGTCAGCAGTGCTGACACGTTTGACTCGATGTGTCTCTTGGCACTGCTGTTATTCACACCGTCACTCACATAGAACTTCACACCTTCTGCAGCATGCAGCTGAAGACCAGTTGCAATGGTCATGGCCATTACCAACAAACAAAATCTCATTGATTTCATATCGTTTTTCTTTTTTTATTGTTTCACCTTAAACCAAATGGCACCACAGCCATGGTAGTTTTTCTCACTGTCATCAGCTCCCGTCTTCAGATTCTTCCTTACGGTGGTACCCTTGTCCAGGATTGCCTTAATCTTCGCCTGTCGGTCATAGACAATCAAGTAACAGGCACCCGGGTCCGTCATTGTGGCATACTTGCCGTATTCCAGAATCTTGCCCGCAGCCTTCAGTGGCTTCATGGTCTCTTCCAGGTCGTAGAATGTCGTTATCGGCAACAGCTGTTCCAGCACATCGTCCTCAATGGTTCTCGCTTTTGTAACGGGCGAATCAACCACCGGTGAGGGGGTGTCTGTCTCTGGCGTACGTTCTTCAACCACAGGAGTAGGTACTTCAGCTACAGGAACAGAATCCTCAGCTACAGGAACAGACTCCTCGGCCACGGGAACGGTTTTTCCAGCCACAGGAACGGGCTCTTCAGCTACAGGAACAGACTCCTCAGCCACAGGAGCAGACATGGTGTCGGTTTTCTCTGGCAAAGGCTGGTCTACCTTTACGGCCAAGTTCTTGCCCTTGAGGGTTTTCAGATTCGATGTCTTGACAAAGGCAAAAGCCCTGACCATGTTACCGCGCGGCAGGATGATGGTATCGGCAAAGTCGTTGATGCCTGAAGCGAGCACGGTACTGATGTCTGCACTCTTCTGAGTCGCCCAGTTTTTTATCTCCACCTCCAGCAGCTCGTAGGCCAACTTCAGTGCCGCATCTTTGCTGTCGAGGGTAGCCTCACCATAAAGGTAGCTCTTGTCCCGCTTGATACGGTTGATGTCACTCATGGTTCGTTGTGCCATAGCCGAAAGGCCAAAGGCAAGGAACAGTGATAGAAGAACAAACTTATTTCTCATGGCTCATAATGTCTTTTGCGTTTCTCAACTTTATGGTATTGTGCCACCAGCGACTTCACATTGTGCATGGGGATAAACGCCTGCAGCGTGCCGGTCATGTCGCCGCACTGCCTATCAATGACTTCCACTGGTATCGTCAGAAACAGAACATGATTATAGCCCTGCTCCTCATTAACAGCAATGATGGTGGTCTTCACCTCATCGTTCTCAAACGACTCTATGCCGTAGTACAGCTCGCAGCCGTTGCTCCTACAGTAGGCCACCCAGTTTTTCAGGGGCACTTCAAAGTTCTTCCTCTTATAACCGTAGAGCACCTGCTGCACTTTCAGTGTCAGAGCCGACTGCGCATCAGGAGCTAACATCATGTTGGCTACCGATTCAAGAGGGTGCGACACGTCGGCAACAAGCTTCAGCGAATCATTCTGCCGGTGGTAATACATGTCTGAGCTGAACAGCTTGTTCATATAGGTTGCCCCGCGCTTCATCAGATAATCGTTTTGCAGCGTGGGCCGCAGTTCAGCCTCGTCAACACTTCCAACATCTTCAGCCACGACATTCTTCATGTCGGCCTCTACATTGTTCTCAGCCTCTTGCTTGTTTTCGCCGCTCAACAGCTCGTGCACCGCAGGGAAAGTCACCGTCAGCACCTCACGATCTTCACTGCTCCACGATGCCTGGTAGCGTTTGTGGTCAAAGTCAAGTGAGAAAGCATAGTCCGGACGGAGAGTAGCCACCGTCTCAAACGACCCTTTCTTAAAATAGAAACGGTCCTCGCGAGCCATTCTCTCACGCGGACGGTCGCTCTGCGGATAAGCCATTTGCAGGAAGTAGCGCTCCAGGAAGTCGGGCACGGGCGAGTGCAATACCTTTTTCATCTCGTCCGTAAAGAGTTGGAAACCAACCGTCTGTACAACATTACGTGCAACCACCACCCGAATCTTCCGACCGTCAACGTCAAAAAGCTGTTCGCCCTCATGCAGCACTTTGGGGTCTATGTTCAGTACATGAATAAGTCGTTGCACCTCACCATTCCGATATGTCGGAATGGCTAAAGCGTGCAGTGACAGAAGACAGAACAATGCCAATGCGTGCCATAGTATTACTCTATTTTTTTGCATGGATTTAGTTTTTTTGGCATGCAAAGTTACTGATTCTTTTTCATACATGCAAAAAAAATGCATAAAAAGTTAGAGTTTCCCCTGTTCGCCAAGATACGAGTCTTTGAAACCGAGAAAGTAGAGCACTCCGTCAAGGCCAAGGCTTGAAATGCTCTGCTGTGCACCCGCCACAACACGGGGTTTTGCATGGAAGGCAATGCCCAAGCCAGCCTCGCTAATCATCGGCAGGTCGTTGGCACCGTCACCCACGGCAATGGTCTGCGCCAGGTTCACCTTCTCCACCTGCGCTATCAGCTTCAGCAGCTCCGCCTTGCGATGGCCATCGACGACCTCGCCCACGTAGCGCCCCGTCAGCTTACCGTTGTCATCCACCTCCAGCTCGTTGGCATAGACATAGTCAATGCCATAGCGACGCTGCAAGTACTCGCCGAAATAAGTGAACCCACCGCTGAGAATGGCAATCTTGTAGCCACAGCGCTTCAGTATGGTCATCAAGCGGTCAGTGCCCTCAGTGATGGGCAGATGCTCGGCAATGTCCTGCATGACGCTCACGTCGAGCCCCTTCAGCAGACTCACCCTCCTCGAGAAGCTCTCCTTGAAGTCAATCTCGCCACGCATGGCACTCTCGGTGATGGCTTTCACCTGCTCGCCCACGCCAGCCCTTTCGGCCAGTTCGTCGATGCACTCCGTCTGTATGAGCGTAGAGTCCATATCGAAGCAGATGAGGCGTCGCATGCGGCGGAACATATCGTCTTTCTGGAACGAGAAATCCACCTCCATCTCTGCCGAAAGCTTCAGGAACTGACGCTGCATCTCCTGTCTGTCGGCAGGCTCGCCACGCAGCGAGAACTCAATGCACGCCCGAGTGTGTTTGGAAGCGTTTCTGATGCTCTTGCGTCCGGTCATGCGGCGAATGGCATCGATATTGAAGCCCTGGTCGGCAATGACGCGTGTTGCAGCCTCAATCTGACGGGCCTCTAACTGGCGTCCCATCACCATCAATATGTAACGGTTCTTGCCTTGGTGCCCCACCCACTCCTCATACTCATCGTCGCTGATGGGTGAGAAGCCAATGTTCACTCCCAGTTCGGTGGCCTTGAAGAGTAGTTCCTTCATAACCTGTCCTGAGTGTTCCTCCTCCATTCTTATGAGGATGCCCAACGACAGTGTGGAGTGGATATCGGCCTGACCGATGTCAAGAATCTGTGCGTTGTACCTCGCCAGGATTCCCATGACCGAAGCAGTCAGTCCCGGACGGTCCTGACCAGTGATGCGTACAAGTATTTGTTCTTCGTTCTTGTTTTCTTTCATTTTAAATGTTGACATTTATTGAATGATTAGCTTCCTAAAAACACAAAAGCGATGGACTTCACAGCCGATCGCTTCTATCTTCAATAGGTATTAGTTCTTTTAAGGTAAAAAGATTGTTTTCAGGATAACGCTGCAAAGTTAAGCAAAGTTTTTGATTGTCGCAAACTTTTCTTAAAGTTTTTTTTGTAAAAAATGTTGTGCGGGGACACAATTTCTTGACCTATGCTAAAAAAGGCGCTTTTGGCCTGCAAACGATTACTTTTTCAGTTTTTTCAGTCGGCGGCGGGCATCGTTGGCGCTGGGCCAAATTTCCAACGCCTTCTCGTAGTTGCGAATGGCAGCATCCGTCATGTGCTCGTGTTCGCACTCCTTGCCAAGGAGAACATACTCGGCGGAGAGGCGACGCAGTTTGTCGTCAGTGTCCTTCTGCTGCTGGCGTAACTCTGCCAGTTGCTCACGCTGTTTGTTGATGATGGCCAACTTGCGGCGTATGTAACGACGCACCACGGGCTTCTCAATATCGTATCGCGAGTGGATAGCCAGGAAGAAATTGTCAAGAAACGCCTGGAAGTCGCCCTTGTCAAAGGCACGGATGGCGTCGCGGTATTGACGGTCGGCCTTGCCCTCCTGCATGGCCTGGCTGATGAGCATGGCATCATTGTAACGACGGGCGAACTGCACCACCTCGGCCCGGACAAAGATGTCCTGCTGGCGGATGGGGGCCACGAGGGTGATGCCCTGTAACGACGTACAGCGTGACAGCGCCACATAGGTCTGTCCACCAGCAAAGGCCCCGCCGGTAAAGTCGATGCACACCTGGTTGAAGGTCAAGCCCTGACTCTTATGCACGGTGATGGCCCATGCCAGGCGCAAGGGGAACTGGGTGTAGGTGCCCAGCAACTGCTCTTCGATGCGTTGCTCCTTCTCATTGAACGAATAGCGCATGTTCTCCCACACCTCACGCTCCACGTCATAGTCCATGCCATCCTCGGTCCTGACGGTGATGATTCCCTCCTCTTCATCCATCTCGGTAATGATGCCCAGGGTGCCGTTCACCCAACGCTTGTCCTTGTCATTGCGGATGAAGATGATTTGTGCGCCCAGCTTCACATGCAGCTCAATGGGCGTGGGGAATGAGGTCTCAGGGAAATCGTCCTTCACCCATCCACGGAAGACGGTCAGCTGCCCTTCCAGGTTGCCAAGGCGCTGCTCGTTGATGAAGTCGACGGTGTCGCGGCGGGTGGCCAACGTGATGGACAGCCCTTCTCCCGATTCCCGGCGGGTCTGCCCAACGGTTCTTTCGTTAAGTGCCGCCAAGTCGTTCTGTGTAGCCTGGTTCTGACGGATGCGGTCGAGCATGGCAATAAAGTTGTCATCACGCTGACGGTACACCTTGCGCAGTTCTATGGACACGAGCTGCATCTGCTGCCACACCTTGGCATTGAAGAAGTAGGGACTTTGATAGAAAGGTCGCAACAGCTGGCGGTCTTCCTCCTTCAGCACCGGTTCCAGCTGGTAGATGTCGCCCACCAGCAGCAGCTGTTTCCCGCCGAAGGGTTCATAGCTCCGTGTAAAGATGCGAAGCACCTTGTCGATGAAGTCAATGATGTCGGCCCTGACCATCGATATCTCGTCGATGATGATGAGTTCCAGCTCACGCAGCAACTTGCGCTGGGCGCTGGTGTACTTCAGTGTCTCCTTGATGTGCCGCCGGTCATAGCGTGTGTCGTTGGGCAGCAGAGGGTGGAAGGGCAGTTTGAAGAAACTGTGCAGCGTCTGTCCCCCGGCGTTGATGGCCGCAATGCCTGTCGGAGCCAGCACCACGGTCTTCTTCTTTGTGTGACGGACAACATAGCGCAAGAAGGTGCTCTTACCCGTGCCAGCCTTCCCTGTGAGGAAAAGGGACCGGCGGGTAAAGTCGACAAGCTGCAGGGCGTCCTGCCATTCCTTGTTCTCGAGGTCTAACTCAAGCTCCTCGTCATCATTCTTCTTCCGACTGCTGTCCATTGTCGTCTATCTCAGGTGGTAAATCGTCGAAGGTGAAGTCGTAGCTGCTAACGGGGAACTGCAACAGGCTGTCCAAAGGATTGGACACAGGAACGTACTCATACTGCGACTTCAGGATGGTGGGGTCTTTGCAGGGCTCGAACTTGACCCGATAATGGCTGAAGCTGGGGTCACTGAGCACGGACTTCAGGAAGCGGCCACAGATGGGCAGTGCCGTCTTGCTGCCCTGTCCCAGCTGTCCGGTACGGAAGTGGATGGCACGATATTCGCCTCCCACCCAGGCACCACACACCAGCCGTGGACTGACACCAATAAACCAGGCATCTGAATTGTTGCTCGACGTGCCAGTCTTTCCACCGAAGTCGGTATCGCGGAACTGGTCGACATACTGTCGCAGACTCCAGCTTGTGCCGCTGAGTCCACCCATCAGCATCTGCTGCATGAAGAAAGCGCTGCGATAAGGTATGGCGGCACGCTGCATGTCGCTGGCACGGTAAATCTCATTGCCTTCACGGTCCAGTATGCGAGTGATGAACACCGGCTCGCGCACGTAGCCGTCGTTGGCCACGGTGCAGTAGGCATCGACGAGTTCCAGCAGGTTGACGTCGCTGGCTCCCAGAGCTAACGAGGGCAGTTCTTCAAGCCGGCTCTTGATGCCCATGTTGTGGGCGGTGCGCGCCACATTGCTGATGCCCACCTCTTCGCCCAGACGGGCAGCGATGGTGTTGACACTACGCGCAAAGGCTGAGCGCAGCGTCATGGTGGCACCTGACGCCGAGCCACCTGCATTGTGCGGTGTCCATGAGCCGCCGATGCGGTAGTTGGCATCGACGTATGGCTTGTTGGGGGTCATGCCGGCGTTCATGGCCTGCGTGTAGACAAAGAGCTTGAAGGTAGACCCTGGCTGGCGCTGTGCAGTCACCTTGTCATACTTCCACGTGTCGAAGTCGATGTCGCCCACCCAGGCCTTGATGTGGCCGGTGTGCGGCTCCATGGCCAGGAAGCCACAGTGCATGTAGCGTGTGATGTAGCGCAACGAATCGAGGGTACTCATCATTGCCTTCTTTTTGCCATCGTAGGTAAACAGCTCTACCTCGTGGGGAGTGTTCAGCCGCTCCCAGATGGAGTCGGGCTGGTCAGGGAACCGTTGTTCCAGCGCGTGGTATTCAGGCAGATGGGAGGCTATCTTCTCTATGAAGCCGGGAATCTCACGATGATACTTGTCCTGCCAGGGATTCTGCCCGGCCCAGTGCTGGTCAAAGTTATTCTGAATGGTGCGCATCTGCTCCATGGCAGCTTTTTCAGCATAGTCCTGCATGCGTGAGTCCAGCGTGGTGTAAATGCTCAGACCGTCGGTATAGGGGTCGATGCCGTGTGCATGGCACCACGCCTGCATCTGCTCCTGCAGGGCCGAGCGGAAGTAGGCCGCCTTTCCATCGTACACCGTCTCCATGTTGAAGTTCAGCTGGATGGGGAGAGCGGCCAGCGAGTCGTATTCGTGTTGCGACAGATGACCATGGGTCAGCATGTTGCCCAGCACCACATTGCGACGCCGCAGACTGTTCTCAGGGTTAAGGCGCGGGCTGTAGGTGGTGGTGGCCTTGAGCATGCCCACCAGCAGGGCGGCCTGCTCGGTGGTCAGTTCCTTGGGTGTCGTGCCGAAGAAGGTGGCACAGGCCGTCTTGATGCCATAAGCGTTGGAGCCGAAGTCGACGGTGTTGGCATACATGGTCAGAATCTCTTCCTTCGAGAAGTTCCACTCCAGCTTCAGCGCCGTCACCCACTCTTTGCTCTTCATCACAATGATGCCCAAGCCAGGGATGCGGCCCAGCAGGCCAGTGGAATACTGCGTCCGCACGCGGAACAAGTTCTTGGCCAGTTGCTGCGTCAGCGTCGAGGCACCGCGGGCGCTGTCATGGAACACGTAGTCCTTGAGCGCGGCGAAGAAAGCCGTCACATCAATGCCATTATGTTCGTAGAAACGCTCGTCCTCAGTGTCGATGAGTGCCTGCCAGAACACGGGATTCACATCCTCGTAGCTCACGGGGGTGCGGTTCTCATTGAATATCTTGCCGAGCACAACGCCATCGGCACTATAGATAACCGAGGCTTGAGGGGGCTTGGTGCTCTTGATGTCTTTCATGCTGGGCGACATGCCGAAGAGTCCGAACAGATTGATGTCGACAGCCCCCAGGTAAAGCACGATAAAAAGCACGAAAGAGGCGACAGCCGACAGTATTTTAACATACCAGGGGCGTCCCTTGTACAGGCGTGCATACCAATGGAATGGTTTAGCAATCGCCTTCAATATAGCTGATAATATGCTCTTTATCTTCTGGTTCATACCATTTAACGTCTGGGTCTTTCTTAAACCACGTCAGTTGCTTGCGTGCGTAGCGACGGGTGTTGCCTTTCATTCGTTCCACTGCCTCGTCAAGCGTCCAGGTGCCATCTATATAAGTATACATCTCTTTATAGCCTACTGTGTTCAGCGCATTCATACTGCGGTAGGGTTGTAGCCGTCGGGCTTCGTCCAGCAGTCCCATTGCCATCATGGCATCCACACGGTCATTGATGCGCTGGTAGAGCGTCTCGCGAGGCAGCGTCAGCGCCACTTTCTTGATGGCGAAGGGCCGCTGCCGACGGCTGTTGGTGCGAAACGAAGTATAGGTGCGGCCGGTCATCAGACAAATCTCCAGTGCATGCAGCACACGCCGAGGATTCTGCCGGTCCACGATAGCATAGTGTTCAGGGTCGAGCCGTCGAAGCTCATCGCACAGCGCCGCCAGCCCCTCGTCGGCCAGTCTTTGCTTCAGGGTGGCGCGCGTTGTCTCGTCAACGGTGGGAATGTCGTCGATGCCGTTGCACACAGCGTCGATATACATCATTGACCCTCCGCTGAGCAACGCATAGTCCGACTGCTGGAACAGTTCGTTGAGCAGCGCCATCACCTCCTGCTCATACATCGAGGCACTGTAGTACTGGTCGAGGCTGAGCGTGCCTACAAAATAATGCCACACCTGCCGAAGCTGTTCCTCGGTAGGTGCAGCAGTGCCAATCTTCAAGTCACGGTAAATCTGCCGACTGTCAGCGTTGATGATAGGTATGTGATAATGACGGGCGAGGTCAATACACAATGCCGTCTTGCCTACAGCCGTCGGTCCAGTAATAACAATCAGCGTTTTCAAGCCCTCTCAGATCTCAATCCTCAAATCACCTGATGATTCCGCGCTTTGAGTTTTCAATGAATGAACAGATGTAATCCACCTCCTTAGAGTCAGGGTACTTAGCCCTGGCCTCGGCTATGCCATCTTTCAGGATGGCCTGGGCATAGATGGTACGATAGGCATCGTGGATGGTCTCGATGACCTGGGTGCTGAATCCCCTGCGGCGCAGGCCGATGAGGTTCACACCGGCATAGCGGATAGGCTCCTTGCCTGCAATGATGAACGGCGGAATGTCCTGGCTGGTGCGGCTGCCACCCTGAATCATCACATAGCTGCCGATGCGAATGAACTGGTGGAAGAGCACTTCGGCCGAGATGATGGCATTGTCGTCGACCACCACCTCACCGGCGAACTTCGTAGAGTTGCCAATGATGCAACCATTGCCGATGACACAGTCATGGGCTATGTGCATATTCTCCATCAGCAGATTGCCGTTGCCCACCACGGTCTTACCCTTGGAAGCCGTTCCACGGCTGATAGTCACATTTTCACGGATGCTGTTGTTGTCGCCAATCTCGCAGGTGGTCACTTCGCCCTGGAATTTCAGGTCTTGTGGCTTGGTGGAAATGCTGGAACCTGGAAAGAATTCATTTCCATTGCCGATGCGTGCACCCGAATGAATGGTTACGCTGTTCAGCAGCTTGTTGTCAGAGCCTATCACAACGTCGGCATCAATGACGCAGAAAGGGCCTATCACATTGTTGTCACCCAGCTGTGCTTCGGGCGAGACAACTGCCAATGGATGTATTTGGTTCATCTCAATATCAGTTTGCGCTAAATCGGCGGCAAAGTTACAAATAAAAAATGGAATAACCGAAACAAATATGGAAAATCTTCCGTTTCACCAGCGAGTTTCCCATAAATGCCGCAAAATGACGTATTAAAAATGTACTGTTCGCTCAGGCTCAGCGAAAGAGCAGAACCGGGCAGTGCCATTGGTGATATAGAGCACGGCCATGTTGCCATCGTCAGCTTTGTACATGGACTTCAAGCCCTCGTTACGATTCAGGAACTCTTCCTTCACGGCCAGCGTCTCGTCATTGACCAGCGTTCCGGTAACACGCATCCACTCGCTGCCAGAGGCTTTCAGGGCACAAATCTCAAATTTACCGTTTGCTGCCATCTGCTTGTAGACGTCCTTCACTTTTCCCGTCATGATGTAGAGACGGTCGTTGATAATCTCCGATACGCCAAAGGCACGCACATGGGGCTGGTCGCCGTCAACTGTTGCGATGAAGAAGGTGCCGCACTCCTTCAGGTAAGCTTGTACTTCTTGCATGTTCTGTAGCTTTATTTGTGGGTCAATACTGTCAGGTGCCTCAGTCCCCGCTGTGGTCTCGGCCTGGACTGCAGCATCTGTCTTGTTCTCTGTTGCCTGCGAGGGCTTGTTCTGGGTGCAAGCCGTCATAGATAGCAGCACCGCAAAGGCGAAAATAATCTTTTTCATCTGTTATGGAGTTTAGGTGTTCTCATGTCCTAAAGATGTACAACAGCGTTGTGCGGTTATAATGCAAAGATACTGAAGACTGTTTATTAACAATAAAGCAATTAGGACGTAAAAGTAACAAAAAAGTGGAGCTGGAGGGAATCGAACCCTCGTCCGCACAAGGAGACCATACGCTTTCTACACGCTTATTCCAGACTTCATTTTCGTGCTGTGGCAAGACCTGGACCACCAACCACAACCTTATCTCCTAAAACTTCATGCCGGCATCGGAGCCTGCCGACACTATTTCCGATTTTCCTGCGCCGCCTTGTCCTCAGATTCGGAACAACATCCTTGGGGCGACGTCTCGTTCCTCTACCTTGTAGTGGAATTAAGCCAGTAATCTACTATACTTCGATTAGGCAGCGAGAGCATACTCGTTGTTGCCAATTAATTTTCCTACAGAAGAGATTTAGGAGCCTCCCATAGACCCGCTCCGCGTGCTTACGTACCATCTCATCTCGCCGTCAAATCCTGTCAACCCCATGAGTCGGTATAAAAAAGCGGTGCAAAGATACAAATAAGTTGGGAGTTAGAAGTTAGGAGTCAGGAGTTTTTTCTTCCGCGTTAGTATTTTTTAACTCCTCGCTCGGCTTCGCCGCAAATAACTCCTAACTACTAACTCCTTACTCCTTACAGGTCGTTGTAGTTTGCCACCTGGAACGTCGACGTACGCATGTCGCCGGTCTGGAATCCCTTCTTCAGCCAGCGCTTGCGCTGTTCGCTGGTACCATGGGTGAACGACTCCTCCACGGCGCGCCCCGTTGCCTGCTTCTGCAGCCAGTCGTCGCCGATGGCGTTGGCCAGCTCAAGACCCTTCTCCAGGTCGCCATATTCCAGCGAGTGGTACATCTCGTCCTCATAGTGTGCCCAAACGCCGGCGTAGTAGTCAGCCAACAGCTCTAAGCGCACGCTGATCTGGTTCTTGGCCTTGTTGCTGCCGGCATTGCTCATGTCTTGATGTGCCTTGGTCAGCGAACCCGTGAGGAACTCCACGTGGTGGCCTATCTCGTGTGCAATGACGTATGCGTAAGCAAAGGTGCTGCCATTCACGCCCAGCTGCCGCTTCATCTCAGTGAAGAACGACAGGTCGATATAGAGGTTCTGGTCACCCGAGCAGTAGAACGGTCCCACCGATGCCGATGCCGTGCCGCAGCTGCTGCTCACGCTGTTGGTAAACAGCACCAAGGTGGGCTTGGTGTAGACGCCACGCTTGCCCTCCATCTGGTTGGGCAGATTGTACTCAGCAAACACCTTCGTCCATACGTCCTCGGTGCTGGCCAGTATCTGTCGGCATTCACGTGCCAGCGCCTTCTCCTCCTCGGTAAACTTCGTGGTGTCCACCTGCTCGGCCGTGGGGCTGCCACCGGTCATCTGTCCCAGGATGTCGCCCAGGCCACCACCGCCACCGCTGATGATGCTGCCGAGGTCGATGCCGCCGCCACCACCGCCGCCACCAAAGAGCGACATGACGATACCTAAGATTACTGCCAAGATGCCACCGCCCACTCCGGCTTTGGCACCACTGCTAAGCCCACGACGATCATCGACGTTCTGGCTCTCTCTTCTTCCAGTCAGTTTCATGCTATTAGTCGTTTTTTAGATAGATTTCGCGGGTGCAAAGTTACACATTTATTTCGTATTTACAATTTATTATGAAAAAAAAATACTCAATTTTAGGTACTGTCAGAAAAAAGCAGTAATTTTGCAGGCGTAAAATCAAAAACACCCAATTTTGCAGTTTACAACATTATGATTTATTCAAAAGAAGTAGAAAACATGTGCGTTGTGGCCAAAGGCCCCAACCATGGGCCGGCTCCCATCCCCGAAGAGGGCAAGTGGATTCAGGCCAAGGAGATTAAGGACATTTCGGGCTATACCCACGGCATTGGCTGGTGCGCACCTCAGCAGGGCGCTTGCAAGCTCAGCCTGAACGTCAAGGACGGTGTCATCCAGGAAGCACTCGTCGAGACCATTGGTTGCACGGGCATGACCCACAGTGCCGCCATGGCCAGCGAGATTCTGCCGGGCAAGACCATTCTTGAGGCACTGAACACCGACCTGGTGTGCGACGCCATCAACACCGCCATGCGCGAGCTGTTCCTGCAGATCGTTTATGGTCGCACACAGAGCGCCTTCTCTGAGGGTGGCCTCGTCATCGGTGCCGGCCTGGAGGACCTGGGCAAGGGTCTGCGCTCGCAGACGGGCACGCTCTATGGCACCGTGGCCAAGGGCACACGCTACCTGGAGCTCACCGAGGGCTACATCACCAAGCAGTTCCTTGACAAGGACAACCAGGTGTGCGGCTACGAGTATGTGCACTTAGGCAAGATGATGGAAGCCATCAAGGACGGCATGGACGCCAACGAGGCTGTGAAGAAGTTCACCGGCAGCTATGGCCGCACCACCGCCGAGCAGGGAATCGTTAAGGCTATTGACCCACGCAAAGAGTAAAGGAGGAAACAAGATATGATTAGAAAAGTATCATTCGAAAGCTATGAGCGTCGCATCAACCAGGTGCTGGCCGCTCTGAAAGAGAACGGAATCAATAGCATTGAAGAGGCTAACGAGATTTGCGAGAAGGCTGGCATCGATCCCTACCTGATGTGCGAGGAGACACAGCGCATCTGCTTCGAGAACGCCAAGTGGGCCTATGTGTGTGGCGCTGCCATCGCCATCAAGCGTGGCGTGAAGAACGCTGCCGAGGCTGCCGAGGCCATCGGCATCGGTCTGCAGTCGTTCTGCATCCCCGGTAGCGTGGCCGACGACCGCAAGGTGGGTCTGGGCCATGGCAACCTGGCCGCTCGCCTGCTGCGCGAGGAGACTGAGTGCTTCGCCTTCCTGGCTGGTCACGAGAGCTTCGCCGCTGCTGAGGGTGCCATCAAGATTGCCGAAAAGGCAAACAAGGTGCGCAAGAAGCCCCTCCGCGTCATCCTCAACGGCCTGGGCAAGGACGCTGCCATGATCATCAGCCGCATCAACGGCTTCACCTACGTGCAGACGCAGTTCGACTACTACACCGGCAAGGTGAAGGTGGTGAAGGAAGTGCCCTACAGCGACGGTCCCCGCGCCAAGGTGAAGTGCTACGGTGCCGATGACGTGCGCGAAGGCGTGGCCATCCTGTGGAAGGAGAATGTCGACGTCAGCATCACCGGCAACTCGACTAACCCCACCCGTTTCCAGCACCCCGTGGCTGGCACCTACAAGAAGGAGCGCGTGCTGGCTGGCAAGCCCTACTTCTCAGTGGCATCAGGTGGCGGCACCGGCCGTACCCTGCACCCCGACAACATGGCCGCAGGTCCCGCCAGCTATGGCATGACCGACACGATGGGCCGCATGCACAGCGACGCACAGTTCGCCGGCTCCAGCTCAGTGCCTGCTCACGTTGAGATGATGGGCTTCCTCGGCATCGGTAACAACCCCATGGTGGGTGCTACTGTCAGCATCGCCGTTGAGATTGACCTGGCCCTGAACAAGAAGTAAACCGTAGCGCCACCCGTTGAGGTGGCACATCCCTACCCTACTCATGGCTGCACCCACACATAGGTGCAGCCTTTTTTTATAATCCAAAAACATGTTGCACTACTTGCACCTGAAGCCTTTTTTTAACTCCGAAACATGTTGCACTACTTGCACCTGAAGCAATGTCCACGTAAAGAAAATGTCGTTATAACTACCTGATAATCAAGTGCAGTGCAAGTAGTGCAACATATTTCGGAGTTATCGTAACTCGTGCGCGTGCGCGCGCGAAACATTAACTTTTTTCAATAACTCATGGACTTATTCCAATAACTCATGGAGATAATTTCGTAAAGCGGCTCCTGGCTGTCATAACTCATGGAGATAATTTCATAAAGCGGCTCCTGGCTGTCATAACTCATGGAGATAATTTCATAAAGCGGCTCCTGGCTGAAGTTTATTAAATCTTTCAATTAACCTCCCCAGCTCGGAATAAGTATAATCTCTGCCGTCTTTTTGCACCTCATCCATTGACCGATTGGCATTGGCCACTGCCTCCTTAAGACTGCCGCCATTGCGTTCAAAGTAACCGTGCAGTCCTTTGGTCTTGATAAAGAAATCAATCGTCTTCCGATACTCCACACATTGGTTGAGGTCTTTGAGCAAAGGTTCTTGTGTTTCGTATGGACGTGAGGTGTAACGGAAATAGTAAAGGAAGAACAACTCTGTGCAGCGGTGAGTTTCGAAGAACTCGACCTCACAGTAGATGCCTTTCTTGGGTTTGTTGATGGGCTTGGCATACTTTGCCTTTAGCTTCTGGTATTGTGAATGTTCTGGCTCCTTGTCCTTCGTATCCATGTCGATGATACAGAAGATATGACTGTAACCCATAGCCACGCCATCTGCTATCTTGCCGTCCAGTTCCTTGATGTTGGTATGCTTCGGATAATCCGGCTTGATGGTCAGACGCTTGAACACATCGCATAGGGACTTGAAGTAGAAGAACTCCGTTGGCCCTTCACCCAGGATGAGTGCTGTCTGTCGTAGCTTTCCCATATCAGTCCTCCAGATTTATAAAGATGCTACCCAGTTCGGGCTTTGCTCCCAATCGGCCAATACGATAAGAATTGTATAGCGACAGGTTCTTATGCAAGCCGAATGAGTCGCCACGAGCATATTCGGATGAAGCTGTCTCCTTGTTCTTCTCGACGAACCACACCACACCTCTGTTCTCGTTAATCATGTCCTGCGAAAGGAGGGTGGTCTCCTGACTCGTGATAACCAGCTGCGACTTATCAGAGTTAAAGATGAAGACATTGAGATAGTAGTACAACAGATCGTTGTGCAAATCCTCACCCAGTTCATCAAGATAGTACACGTGAGGACTTGTTATCAAATCGTATAATGCATCGAGAATGCGGATGTACTTCTGCGTACCCTTTGACTGCCATCTGAGAGGAATGTCAAAATCGCCATTGTCGGAATGGTTCAAGAAAGTGATGGAATCTGTAGTTGGCTTCAACAGAACACCTTTCATCTCCTCTGGGATATTCTCCTTCTGAATACGCTCGCGGAAATCATTGGGCACAAAGCGGTCTTCAACAACAGGACGATATTCCAAAATGTTCAAGTCGGCCTTCTGGAGCATGGTGTTATAGAACTTACGCTTCTTAG
>Ga0310691_10001607_pt1 | contig 33872 bp, 29 predicted proteins | sample 176DNAGHGlowgp2_FD_203887 | JGI IMG/M metagenome (GOLD analysis project Ga0310691, IMG submission 203887) | Sheep rumen microbial communities from Palmerston North, Manawatu-Wanganui, New Zealand - 1766 DNA GHGlow gp2 (v2) (version 2) | ecosystem: Host-associated > Mammals > Digestive system >... | reverse complement strand
GCTGGTCCTGGAGGGCGAAGTGCACAGCAACTGGGTGAACTCCAAGATTCTTGCGGCGCACGGATTGACGGACGAAACGCCGGACCCGGTGCCGGGGCTGGCCTACTTCGTGCGCAAGGACGGCCACTTGACGGGGAACTCGTTCGAGACCGCCAGCTGGCCCATGCTCTTTGACGGAATAAGTCAACTGACGGACGAACAGATTAAAACGGCCGTCCTGCGCTGGTTAGACAGTTCCATCGCGTATGGCGTAAGCGCTGTATTTGATGCCGGGTTCCCGGAACATAATGGAGTCAATGAGCGGATTTACGCGTGTCTGCAGGAGCTGGACAGGCAGGGGAAACTTCCGGTTTATGTGGACGGATGCTATGTGCTTACCCAGCCCCGAAAAATGAAAGAAGCCCTGGAGGGCGTGAAGCGTTTCCGGGAGAAGTTCAATACGGACCACATGAAGGTACATACGCTGAAAATCTTCATGGACGGCACCTTGAAGATTGAAACGGCGGCCATGGTAACGCCTTACGTGGATACCGGCCTGACGGGTGCTACGGCTTTTGACGCAGAGCAAGTGTCGGAAATTTTGAAAGAACTCAATGAGGCCGGACTGGACCTGCATGTCCACACGGTGGGCGAGGCTGCTTCCCGCGTGGTGCTGGACGGCGTAGAGATGGCCCGGAAGGAGCTGGGAGACCGTTTCCGCGTGAAGGTTACCTGCGCTCACCTGTGGGTGCAGGACGACGCCGATCTGGACCGTTTTGCCCAATTGGGCGTGACGGCCAATTTTACGCCGTGGTGGCACAGCGGCAACGTGGGAGGCAACCCCATTGCGTACTGGCCCACGTTCATCGGAGAAAAACGTGCACATTCCATGTTCCGCTGCAAAACCATGTGGGACAGCGGTGCGCTGGTGACCTGGTCCAGCGATGAGGTCTTCTATGGCGATTTCAAGAACTGGAGCCCCTATCTCGCCATGGAGATTGGCATGACGCGTTGGATTAACGAGAAAACCCGCTTCGAGGAAGCCAGCAGAACCGTTGCGGCTTTCCCTCCCGGGAGCGAGAAGATGAACATAGAGGAAATGATACTGGGCTACACCATCAACGGCGCCAAGCAGCTGGGCGTGGAGGCCGCCAAGGGCTCCATCACCCCCGGAAAGGATGCCGATTTCCTGGTATTCGACAAAGACCTCCTCACGGCCGAGCAGGAAGGCTTCAGCTACAACATGCCGGCAGAAGTGTATTTTGAAGGAAAGAAAATAAACTAACCATAATTACCATAAAAGATGAACAAGACTTTACCACTGGATTATTCCAACAAGGCCAATTGGTGCAAGATTCCTGACGTCACCAAGGAATTCGACACGTTTTACGTATATGCCACCGAGTACATCCTGGGCAGCATGGCCCCGGGCGCTCCCGATTATGCGGATATGGACAACGAGGAGATGCTGGAAGGCGCCAAGGGAGAATACGAGCTGCATGCAACCGCCTATGCGGATGTCACCAACGTGTTCATGCCGTACTACCGTCAGGTGGGCCTGCGCCATGCCGGCGAGGTCTGGAAGCGGGACGGCATCTTCGACGCCTCCATTGCCGGTATGCCCTATGGAGACATCACCGCAGCGCTGGACTACTACTTCGAGCACTTCAATGGCGGCCGCCCGTTTATCATTGCCGGGCACAGCCAGGGATCGGCCATCGTCAAGATGGTGCTTAAAAACTACTTCAAAGAGCACCCTGAGTACTACAAGCGCATGATTGCGGCCTACCCCATCGGCTACGCTTTCACCAAGGCCGAATTCGAGGCCTACCCGCACATGAAGTTTGCCACCGGAGAATGCGACACGGGCGTCGTTGTCACCTGGAATACCGAAGGTCCCCGGAACAGGGAGGTGAATGCCGATACTTGCGTGTTGCAGCCGGGTTCCATGAGCATCAATCCGCTCAACTGGAAGCTGGACGGCACCTATGCTCCGGCCAGCCTGAATCTGGGCTCCCTTTACATGGACGAGAAAACCGGCGAGGTGAAGATGGGAGACGTCGGCGCCGACGCGCAGGTATTCCCGGACCGCGGCGTGGTGGTCACGCATGCCAAGGGCGAACCCATGAGTGGGGAAAAGGCCGAAGTGGCCACTTATTTCTTCGGCCCCGACGGCCGCCACGGAGAGGATTATGCGCTCTTCTACTGCAACATCAAGGCCAATGTGGCCAAGCGCGTCGCCGCTTATAAAGAGAATCAGACGGGCATGAAGCCATGAACAACAAATCATTTTCAGACAGACTGAGCTGGAGGATTATCGGCATAGTCGCCATCATTTTCTTTGTCTCGTTCATCGCGATCGGGCTTATATCCCAGTATGCCATTTCCCATGCGGAAGATGTTTCCGTCGCACTGATTCTGGGCTCGAATCTGGTGATTGTGGGTGTTGTGGCGCTGATTGTCCTGTATTTCCTGTGCCATAAGGAAATCCGCCGGATGACGCGCCCCATCACGGAACTTTCGGTATCGGCCCTGAATATGGGCAAGGGTAATTTCAAGGCTCAACTGCCAGAAATTACCAGCAAGGATGAAATGCTGCGCCTGAGGAACAGCTTTGTCTATATGCAGAACTCCATTTCGGATTATATAGGCGAGCTGAAAACCACCCGGAGCGACAACGAACGCATGGAGTTGGAGCTCAACGTGGCCCGTACCATCCAGATGGGCATGCTGAACACCCACTTCCCGCCGCAGCTTCACGCCCTGCTCATCCCGGCCAAGGAGGTGGGAGGAGACCTGTACGATTTTATCCTCAAGGGAGACACGCTCCATTTTGCCGTGGGCGATGTCAGCGGCAAGGGCGTCCCGGCCTCGCTGGTCATGTCCATCACCCGGGCCATGCTCCATTTCGTGGCCACCCTGGACTTGCCGCTGAACGAGTCGATGAGCCGCATCAACAACAGTATTGCCGACTCCAACAGCAGCGACATGTTCGTCACCCTGTTCATCGGCCGCATCAATCTGAAAACCATGCGGATGGATTACTGCAATGCCGGTCACAACCCGCCCGTCATTGTTCCGCGGGAGGGCAAGCCCTTCTTTTTGCCCGTCAAGAGCAATCTGGCGGCGGGCCTCATGGAAGATATTCTTTACGAGGAAGAAAATATCGAGCTTGCACCGGGCACCCGCATCGTGGCCTATACCGACGGCGTGACGGAAGCGGAGAATGACCGGCTGGAGCTGTATGGAGAAGAGAGGCTGGTGGACAGCATCGGGCAGCTTGAGGCCGATGCGGATGAGAAAACCGTGGTAGAGCAGCTTTACCAATCCGTGAAGGCTTTCACGGCAGGCCATCCGCAAAGCGATGACATAACGATAATGAGCCTAAGCGTATGAAGTACATCTATATAAAAAACGGACGGGCCGACAAAGCCCCGTACTATGAGGAATTCTATGCCCAGCTCAAGGAAATTCCGCACTCCTATGTGGTCTATACTACCTTGGGTGAGGGTGATGCCACCCGCTATGTCCGCCTCTACTGTGACTTGCACCCGGAGGAGGAAGTCTGCTTTGTGGCCTGCGGCGGCAACGGCATCATCAACGGGGTGGCATCCGGGCTGGTAGGCTATGCCACTTCCGGAAAAGAGGCAGCCACGCTCTGCTCCAACAAGACGATGGCCATCCTTTATTTCGGCGGTGCCACGCAGGACATCATCGTCAACTTCCCCGGCCGTGACTTCCGGAGTATCCGGGACATGCTGGACGGCAGCGTAAGCCCCACGGACATTATCCAGGTGAACGACAGCTTCTGCCTGAATGTCTGCAACCTGGGCTTCAATTCCACCGTCGCTTCCCGCGCCAACGAACTGGTGGCCGAAGGGAAATCGGCCCACCAGGCCTATACGCGCGGGGTAATCAACGCCTTCCTTACCAGCCGCTTCAACCGCATCAAGGTTAAGGTGGACGGCAAGCCCATTGCCCGCGGGCGCATGGTCTTGTGTACGGTGGCCAACGGCCGCCGCGTGGGCGGAGAATTCAACTGCGCCCCGACGGCGAAGCTCGACGACGGCCTCATGGACGTGTGCTACTTCCGGGCCATGAGCCTTCTGAGGCTGCTGATGCTGTTCCCCCTCTACCGGAAGGGAACGCATATCGGCAGCCGGGCCGGCAAGAACAAAGTCCTTTACCGGCAGGCCCGTGAGGTGACCATCAGCAGCAATGACCTCATAGACATTTACATTGACGGAGAACAGCTTCCCGGCTCCCAGTTCCATCTCAAGATACTGCCGGGGGCGCTTCCTCTCCGGCTGCCCAAACAGAAATAACGTATGAAGATGAAAAAAACTGCCCTTCTGCTCTTGCCGATTCTTTTGATTCCGGGCGTTTTCAACGCTGCCCGGGCGCAGGACCGGGTGAAGCCCCAGCTGTCCGTTGACTTTGTGAGCAGCTATGTCTGGCGCGGAATGCACCTGGGAAAGGCGGCCGTGCAGCCCACCCTGGGCCTGGAGTGGAAAGGACTGGAGTTTTCGGTATGGGGCAATGCCGGCCTGGTAGAGCACATGGGAGAGCTGGACCTGACGCTTTCCTACACCATAGGCGGCCTCACGCTCAGCATCGTTGACTATTGGGACGACACATCCGGAATGCGTTATTTCTACTACAAGCCCCAAGATACGGCTCATGTCTTTGAAGGGGTCGTCGCGTATGACTTCGGCCCGGTGGCCATCTCGTGGCAGACCCTCTTTGCCGGCAACGACTTCCAGGCCGTGAGCGGGAAACGCAGTTTCAGTTCTTATTTCGAAGTATCGGCCCCTTTCCGTCTGGCTACGCTGGACTGGGTGGCCGCTGCCGGCGTGGTCCCCTGGGCGTCCGATTATTATAATACCAAGGGCTTCGGCCTCACGAACCTTTCCCTGAAAGCGACCAAGGACATTCCCGTCACCGAAAAGTTCAGCCTGCCCATTTTTGCCCAGCTGATAGCCAACACGGTTTCCGGAAACTTTTATTTTGTGGCCGGTATCACCATCAAGGCTTTTTAAGAGTCTGTTTTGAAATGATTGATATTTTTATTTATACTTTATTTTTGTGGAAATTTTTCTTGAAAATTTTTGGCCATAGGGGCTCCTATGGGTGAAAATTTTTGAGGAAAATTTACCAAAAAGAAACATAAAGAATTTATTGAATTATTTCAAAACAGACTCTAAGTACCGCTGCTGCGGAATATGAGAACACGGATTCATTTATCGGACCATTTTACAGACAAAAAACTGCTGCGGTTCACGCTGCCGTCCATCGCGATGAATATCTTTGCATCGCTGTACATTGTGGTGGACGGTTTCTTTGTAGCCAATTTTGCGGGCAAGTCGGAATTCGCGGCGGTCACCCTGATATTCCCCCTCTTGAACATCCTGGGCACCATCGGCTATATGTTCGGCGTGGGCGGCTATGCGCTGGTTGCCAAGACGCTGGGAGAGAACAATCGGGAGCGGGCCAACCGCCTGTTCTCCCTGATTGTGCTGGCCTCTTCCTGCGTGGGCGTGCTGCTGATGGTGCTGGGCTTTGTGTTCATGCCCCAGGTGGCAGGCATGCTGGGCGCAGAAGGGAAACTCCTCGAAAACAGCGTCTTGTACGGGCGCATCTTTATTCTGGCCCTGCCCGCCTGGATTTGGGTGTACGAGTTCCAGCTTTTCTTTGTGGCGGCGGAAAAACCCCGCCTGGGGCTTCTGGTCACCATCATCACCGGGCTCTGCAATATCGTGCTGGATGCGCTGTTCCTGATTGTTTTCAAATGGGGACTGGCGGGTGCGGCGGCGGCATCGGCTTTGACCCAGATTGTGGGGGGCGTGTTCCCGCTGCTGTATTTCAGTCGCAAGAATGACAGTGTCCTCAAGCTGGTGAAACCCGTCTGGGACGGCAAGGAACTGTTCAAATGCTGCATAAACGGCTCGTCGGAATTCATGGAGGAAGCCGCCTCGTCCTTCGTGGGGATTTTCTACAATGTGCAGCTGCTCAGATATGCCGGCGAAGACGGGGTGGTGGTTTATGGCCTTCTGATGTACATCAGCCTTATTTTCTCCGCCATTTTTGTGGGGTATTCCAACGGGATTGGACCGGCCATCAGCTACCATTACGGAGCCCGGAATCACTGGGAACTGCGGAATCTGCGAATCCGGAGCCTCAGAATCATCGGCCTTGCATCCCTTGCGATGTTTGCCCTTTCCGAGCTCTTTGCCCGCCCGTTTTCCGCCCTGTTCCTGCAGGATGGCGGGAAATTGCTCGATGACGCCGTCCACGCATTCCGGATTTACTCTTTCGCCTACCTGTTCACGGGCATGGCCGTATTTGGTTCGGCCTTTTTCACGGCGCTCAGCAACGGGCAGGTATCGGCCCTGATAGCCTTTTTACGGACCTTCGTGTTTGAGCTGGGGGCGGTGTTGCTGCTGCCCTTGCTGCTGGGCGTGGACGGAATCTGGAGTTCTGTCGTTTTTGCAGAATTCATGGCGGCCGTCACGGGGGCCATCTTCATGGCGGCCCTGCAAAAGAAGTATCACTATTAAAATTGGAAACTATGAAAACAGCCATATACGGAGCGGGTTCGCTCGGCATCATCCTCGGGGCCTATATCACGGCCGCCGGGAAAGACATTGACCTTATCAATCACAACCGCTCGCAGGTGGAGGCGCTGCGCAGGTACGGGGCCCGTGTAGTGGGTACCGTGGAAAAGACGCAGCCGGTATCGGCCCTTCTTCCGGAAGAGATGAAGGGGCCCTACGACATCATCTTCCTCATGACCAAGCAGCAGCGCAACAAGGAAGTGGTCACGTTCCTGAAGGATTTTCTGGCGCCGGACGGCGTTATCGTCACCTTGCAAAACGGCCTTCCGGAGGAGGGGATTGCCGATATCGTGGGCGAAGACCATGTTCTGGGCTGCACCGTGGCCTGGGGCGCAACCCTGACGGGTCCCGGCATCTCGGAGCTCACCAGCTCCCCGGACAGCCTCACGTTCTCATTGGGCAGCACCGCCAAAACGCCGCATCCATACCTCCCTGTCGTGAAGGAATACCTTGAGACGATGGGAACGGTTACCGTGGAGGAAAACTTTATCGGCACGCGCTGGAGCAAGCTTCTCATCAATTCGGCCTTTTCCGGCATGAGCGCGGTGCTGGGCTGCACCTTCGGAGAAGCTGCCGGGCCCATGGAGTCCCGCAAAATCGTCCTCGGCCTCATCAAGGAATGCATCGATGTCTGTGCTACGGCCGGCATCAAGATAGAGCCCGTCCAGGGCAAGGATGCCGTGAAGCTACTGGGTTATAACGGCCCGGTGAAAAAGGCACTGTCGCTTTTTGTCCTTCCCCTGGCCATACGCAAGCACGCCGCCCTGAAGGCGAGCATGCTGCAAGACATAGAGAAGGGCAAGCTCACGGAGGTAGATGCCATCAATGGCGCCATTGCCGCTTTCGGCCGCAAGGTGGGCTGTTCCACGCCCCTGAACAGCCTGGTCACGGACTTGATTCACCGCATAGAGAAAGGTCAGCTCAAGCCGGGATTCGACAACCTGAGGTTCTTCAACAACGGCCTCTGAACCAGTTTGTTCCATGCCCGTTCAACTGTTCGTACAGGCAAAAACAACAACTTTTAGGGAAAGCTATGCCCAAAATGCAGATAAAATTGTTATCTTTATGGCGCAAAAACTAAAACTACTATGAATACAGCAGCATTGACCGCTCAGCGCTATAGTTTTTCTCAGTGGCGCACTTACCTGGCCGCCCTCGTTTTCATTGCGGGCAACATCCTTGTTCCCCAGCTTTGTCACCTGATTCCCGACGGAGGTCTCATTTTCCTGCCCATCTACTTCTTCACCCTCGTGGGTGCCTTCAAGTGCGGCTGGAAGGTGGGTATTCTGACGGCGGTCCTTTCTCCTGTTGTGAACTGTGCCCTCTTTGGGATGCCGCCCGTGGCTTCGCTGCCGGCCATCCTCATCAAGTCGCTGGCTCTTGTGGGGGCCGTGGCGCTGGTATCCAGAAAAATGGGCTTCTCTTTCTGGAGCGTAGCCGTTGCCGTGCTTGCGTACCAGCTGGTTGGCATGTGTGCCGAATTTTTCATGGACTTCAACCTGATGCATTCCCTGCAGGACGTACGCATCGGCTGGCCCGGTATCCTGATTCAGATAGTGGGCGGCTGGGCCCTCCTCAAAGCCATTGAAAAATGGTAGGAGTCCTGAAGTCCTTCCAAATACCCCTGTCGCAATATGCCGACGATGTCCAGCGCATCGTCGGCACTTGCATTGAGCGTTTCGGGGAGCGGGAATGGAAGCTGGTGGTAATGACAAACGAGATTCACGGCCATCTGGGCATTTATTCAACCATCGGGGCCAAGATGGGCCTTTTTGCCCGCGAGTGGTTTGAGGCGCAGGGCCTCGGCGGAGAGATTTCCGTCCTTTCCTATGCCGGAAACCTCCCGCCGGTCAGCTGCCTGAACGACGGCCTGCAGATGGCTTCCGGCGCAACGCTCGGACACGGGCTCATCGGCCTTTCGGAAGAAGCGGAAAAGAGGGTGGAGGCGGTCTTCACCTGCGGTGAGGCCTCCTTGCGGCTCAGGCTCAAGCCTTCCTTTGAAGCACAGATTAAGGCCGATATTGCGGCAGGAGTGCGGCAATTCGGCCACAGTCCTGCTTATTGGCAATATGTGCGGGAGCTTGCCCTGCGCTATTGGAGCAGTTGGGACCGCAAGGATATTTTTATGGCAAAGACAGTTTTGCCTTGAGCCGCTGGCGGGCTTTGGTGACGGAGGCGGGAGAAATGCCCAGGAGGACGGCCTGCTCTGATACGGAGAACTGCAAGTGAGAAAGGATGTAAGTGCAGTATAAGGTTGGCGAGGATTTTGAAATGAATAGGGGAAAGTTACCAAATGTTTACCTAGTCAATAAAAATAGCCCATAGAACTCACTCTGCGCGCTATCAAAGTGCCTCGGTGAATGCGCAGAAGTTCCGCGCATTCAATCGCTACCGTGAAATTGACCTCGGAACGAAGCGGGATTTGCTGAAGATTCTGAGTTTCATTAAATTTGCAGAAATACGTTGAGGCTTATGACGACGCAAGAAATACTGAAGCTCTGTGGGAAAGGCGAACAGACACCAGTTCAGTTGAAGGAACGGGTGCTGGATAATTATGAGGTTGGTAAGGAGATGGTCTGCTATGCCAATGAGCGTGGTGGTGGAACCATCATCGTCGGAGTGAACGACAAAACAGGAGAGATTAATGCACTTTCGCGCTTGGAGGTTCAAGAGCAGACCGGCCTGCTTTCCCAGATTGCAGAGCAGAATGTCAAGCCAGCCATTTCCATAAAGACTGAAAATGTTGATGTTCCTGGCGGACAGTTGATTGTCGCGACTATCCCTGAGGGCATCAATAAACCTTACAAGGATAACAGGGGCATTGTATGGGTAAAGAATGGAGCCAACAAGCGCCGGGTCATTGACAATGCCGAGATTGCCGAGATGATGTCCGACAGCGGCACCTTCCGGCAGGACGAGGCATTGGTTCCGGGAGCCACCATGGCGGATTTGGATATGAACGTCATCAAGACTTACCTGACAAAACGGTTTGAGACTTCTTATAAATCGAAGGAACTGACATACGAGCAAATTCAGGACGCCACGGCCGATGAGCTGGTGGGCATTGCGGTATCGGGCATGACGGTGGAGCACCTATTCAAGAATTTCGGGCTTATTCGTCCTGGCGGCGGAATTACCTATGCCGCGATGCTACTCTTTGGCAAACACCCTTGGCGTTGGCTTCCTACGGCGACAGTCAAATGCGTGAGCTTTCTTGGCAATAGCCTTGGCGGGACAGAATTCAGGGATAAGATGGATGATATGGATGCCGATGGTGGTATTCTTGTGCAGTATGAAGCCATGATGTCTTTCCTAAAGCGAAACCTCCGGAGTGTTCAAGTCGAACCGGGGTTCAATACGCTTGGCCAATTGGAAATCCCGATAGGGGCGCTATCAGAAATTTGTTCGAACGCGCTTTTGCATCGTTCTTATAGTTGGGAAGCTCCTATTCGGTTGTTCATCTTTGACAACCGGGTGGAGATCCATAGTCCTGGTGCCCTTCCTGGCGGCTTACAGGTTGAGGATGTTATGACTGGGACATCTCTCCCCAGAAATAAAACTCTTTTTACACATGGTGCTTATTTGTTGCCATACTCCGGCATTGGCAGCGGGTTTCTCCGCGTTCGCGAACTTGATGATAAGGTCGAGGTTGTCAACGATACCAAAAAGAAAGAAGTCATAGTTACTTTCTGGCGCGAAAGTAACCAAGGAAGTGTCAGAGTAACGGAGCAAAGTAACGGAGTAACCAAGAAAAGTAACCAAGAACAACAAAAAGTAACCAAGAAAAGTAACCAAGAAAATAAACTTCCAGGAAAAATAAAGGATATCGTGAACTTCTGCACGGTGCCAAGAACTGCTCAGGAAATCATGGAACACATTGGCATAACAAACCAATCCAAGAACAGAAAACGATATATTACTGCATTGGTAGAGCAGGGTCTGTTAAAACTGACTATTCCGGATAATCCCAAAGATCGCAACCAGAAGTACGTGAAGGCGTAGCTCTCCAGATTATTTGCACAAACCGATTATTTTACAGAACTTTGCATCGCTGCATGGCATTAGTCCATGTAGCGATACATATTTTATAACCTTTAATCTGGCTCGATATGAAGAGATTGATTTGTGCGCCGGAAGTGCCGGCAAGCCAGATGGTCCTTACCATCATCACCGATGAGCAGTTGGAGGCGTTCGCCGATGCTGTCATCACCAAGTATCAACAAACCATCGTCCGCCGAAAGGCAGCAGAGAAGCCGCTGGAAGAGTGGATGACCCGAAAGGAAGTCATGACGCTCCTCAGGCGCTGCGACTCTACTATGACCAAGTGGGCCCGGCGTGGATATCTTGTCCCGTCTATGGTGGGCGGCAAGCATCTATACCGGAAGGCTGACGTGATGCGTATTCTTAACGGAGGGAGGATGTAGCCATGGGACAGATTGATCGCACCAGCATTTCTCTGTCCAGGAAAACCTTTACCCGTCTGGGCTGCTACAATTTCTGGCTGCGCCGAAATGCCGGGCGGAACTATCCTTCTTACAGTGCGTTGCTTGATGCCCTTCTGGACGAGGTGCTGGAGGCCGATGGAAAGGCTGCCGCTTTCGTAAAAAGATATAGCGAAGCTTTTTGACCTTTTCTTTTTCATCGGATGTCATTCTGAGGCCGCAGGCCGAAGAATCTATCATGCAGGCTTGTCGCCTGCATTTTTTGTCCGCCGAAGGCGTAAAATCGGCACTTCGGTGCCGGTGTTTGTCATACAAACACCCATCTCGCAGTTTGCACCTATGGATTTGCCTTCTCAAATGATTGCATTCATCCATGCCGGTGCAAACATATACATACATGTCTTAATGCAAGCCAGTCCTCCTTGTCATAATGAGTGTAATCATTGCCACATTGAATACGATTATGCAATCATGTAAGCATGAGATTCCGTTAGTTCAAACTGCGAGATATGCGTTCGGGACACGAACGCGGCTCAAAGAGCCTCCTCTTGCGCCTAACGGCGAGCAACTTTTTCTGTGCAACCATTTTGCACACGCTCATATTATTATTATATTTGCGTATAATAATCTAAAGATGGCAAGTAACAAACACGCACAGATTCGCTACAAAGTACTGGATGATTGTTTCAGCAATTTCCGGCGAAAATTCTATTTCAACGACCTTATGGAGCGTTGCAATGAAGCCTTGCGTGAACTCTACGGCAGCGACCATTCTGGCATAAAGACCCGCACGCTCCGCAGCGACATCAATTACATCCGCACACGCGCAACCGAGGCAGGGGTAGACGTGGAGGCCATTGACGATGGCAACGGCTACTACTACCGCTATTCCGAGCCCGATTTCTCCATCTTCAAGCGTGGCCTTGGGGAAGATGACTTGGCGCAGCTCAAGGAAACCATCCTGATGCTCCAGCGCTTCAAGGGAATGCCCAATTTTGACTGGATGTCGGAACTGGTGGTTAAACTGGAAGACAAACTCAACCTCCGTGGCGTCTCCAAGAGTGTTGTGGGCTACGACGAGAACAATGCCTACATTGGCCTGGACTGGTTCCAGGACATTTTCGACGCCATTATCAACAAGTCCGTGCTGCATATCCAGTACAAGACCTTCACGGATATCACCTACGACTGGACCATCCACCCGTACTACATCAAGGAGTATAATAACCGCTGGTTCCTTTTCGGCCTCAACGAAGAGCAGCACACCATCTACAACATACCGCTGGACCGTATCTGGGAGATAGAGCAGATCCACAAAGAGTACATTCCCTCCGACATTGACTTCGAGTCCTATCTGGACGATGTGGTCGGCGTCAGTGTGTTCCCGGGCGAGAAAGAGACCATCCGGCTCCAGTTCTCGGCTCACCGCTTCCCGTATGTGACCACCAAGGCCATTCACAAGTCCCAGCGCATCTTGGATGCCGACAATCGCATCATTGAGATTTCCGTCATCCCCAACAACGAGCTGGAGGCCCTCATCCTGTCATTCGGCAAGGACGTTGAGGTGCTTTCTCCGGAATCCTTCCGCACTCGGATACAGAACGTTATCCGGGAATCTTACGAAAAATATTTTCCTGTGCAGGTTGATTGCACAGCGGCTCAATAACTTTGCAGCATCGAACCAAAACAGACACTCTGACTATGGCACAAGATTTTTTCAACCCCTCGGTTTCTGAAGCTGCACTTGCTATTATCAAGAAGCATCTCTTTGCAGACTGGTTCAATGAGAAGCCTTACCAGTTGCTCATTTCCCTATATGTATATCGTGGCAAAACAGATCCGCGGGTTCTCAAAGTAGTTCAGAAGTCTGCATTCAAACTCAATGCAGAAGAAGGAGATATCCTCTGCGCTGAATACAATGAGGTCGTAAGCTATCTCTATAATAAAATGGGGATTTACAGCGTGAATACCCGCCCTAACGGCTCATACGTTGTCCCTCAGCGTTTCCTCAAGATTTGCAAGGAAATTTTATCGCCGGAAACCGGCTCTACGGTGTTTATCCCTTTTGCAGGCAAAGGCGATTATGCGTTCATCATGGATGGGTGCTCTATTGACGGCACTGAAATTTCTCCGTTCAACTGGGCCATCTCTCAGATTCTGTTCGATGCATTTCAGGTTCAGGGTGGCATTCGTCTTATAAAGGATGCTGACCGCGCTTGCGATTTCAATGGCAAAGCCAAGTATATCATCGCAGAGCCGCCTGTCGGTGATGGACGAACAGAGGCCTCTCGGTGCATTTCTCTTGTTTCTACCATCTCTAATAAGCTGGAGGACGGCGGCATTGCCTGCATTGTTATCCCTACCGGGACTCTGTCTTCTGCCAACTGGAAGCCACTTCGCAGTTATCTGTTAGATAGCATTGCAGACCTGACGTCGTTAGTTATGGCCATGCCTCCACTATACATGCCCCTGACTGCGGTGGAGCTAAGTCTTGTGGTTATCCACAAGCAGAAGAATCCTTCCAACTCGATTACATTTTTCAATGCCCTTGACAAGAGCCTCTACGGGCGTCGGCCATTCAATGACAGCCCATATGCTCTTGATGTCTATAAGATTGTTTCTGAGCTGCACAACCCCTCATCTACTTTTTCGGTCTCTGTGTGTCCTCCGGCAATCGATGCCAACACCAATTTCAGCGCAGACCGCTTCTTTGTTGATAGGGCTCTTCCCAAGCCAAAGGGTGGTGAGAAGCTGGTTAGCTTATCCGATTTGGTCGTTATTCCCGAAACGTTGAGGCCGGAAAAGGGTATGACAAGGGCACGAGTAGTCTTGATGCGGAATCTTTCCGATAAATACCTTTCTTCATACCTGGATATGGAACGCATACCCAAGGATGATCCAAAAGGTTGCAGCCAGTTGTTCCCAGGGACCCTCCTGGTAGGTTATCTCGGTGGAAAATTCAAGGTTGGAAAGGTCCCCGAAACCCTTCCGGGACCGGCATTCTTCCGCCACGAGATAGTCCAACTCACCTTAAAACCTGATGCCCCGGTTTCGAAGGACTTCCTTCTGCGTGCTATGATGTCCGACTATGTGAAGGACCAAGCTCGCCTTCTTGATGCCGGCACTACAATTACACGACTTGCCAAAGAAGATCTTCTGTCCCTGAAGATACTTCTCCCTACAAAAGAGGAACAAGACCGCCAGGTATTCTCAGATGGCGTTGCGGGTATGTCACAGGCAGACCAGGAAAAGGTCAAATTCTTCTCTGAGTTCCGCAAGGACATGCACATGAAGAAACACGCCATTGGTCAGACAATCTTCAACCTCAACAATTGGTTGATGAACCTGAATGATGCCAGGGAAGAATGCCACGGCGTACTTGATGACAACGCAATGGTTGGTGGTGTGGTCAAAATCAAGGTTTCGGACATCTACGAAAATATCTCGCTGGCGATGAAGATTCTTGATAGGCAGATATCAACCCTTGATGCCGGTTACGGAATGAAATCAGGTTCATTCTCCTTGATTGACTTCATTTCCGACTATATTAGTTCCCATCCTTACCCTCGTGTAAGGTATGAGTTCAACGCCAATAATAAGGTAGTGGAGGCCGTTGAGTTCCCTCACGACGCCCTTACTATCATCATTGACAATATCGTCTCAAATGCTGTTGCACACGGCTTCAATGATGATAAAGAGCACACAATCCGCTTCTCTGTTGAGGTGGAGGGCACAAATATCGTTGTCTCCATTGCCAACGATGGATCTCCTCTCCCTGCAGACCAGAATCCCGAAGACATCTTCATCTACGGCGTCTCTGAGGGAGGCAAGAACCACCTCGGTATCGGAGCATACCAGGTCCGCAACCTTATGCGCGAATTCGACGGCGATGCTGAAATAGTCAGCACTCCTGATGAGGAATTCACGGTGACATACCGTCTCATCTTTACCAAGACAACCCTCAACGATTCTGAGTAGGCCTATGGAAGATGCTATTTACAAAGTCTTGTGGGTCGATGATGACCCCAACATCGTGGAAGGATACCGTCTTGCCGCCGGCAAGCGGAATATCATTCTGCTTCACGCGCTTCATTGGGCCGATGCGCAGGTCATTCTCGAGAAAGAGTTTGATGAGTTGACAGCGATTATTCTCGATGCCAACTGCAAGTGGGATGCTAAGTCCTCTATTTCTGGAGACTTCCTTCGGGATGTACTGTCGCAACTCAACAAGTGTCAGGGCAAGGCAGACCGATATATTCCCTGGTACATTTTGTCGGCTGGGACAATGGAGAAGTTCGATGAGGTGGTAGGTCATGCAATAGACCGGGAGAGGAAAGAAATGGAGCCCGAATGGGGCCAGACGCTCTATCTCAAGGACCAGATTCAGTCCTCCGGCAAGAATAACTTGCTGTTCGACAACATCAGAAAAGTAGGGGCAAAACGAAGCAGCAATATCATCCTTTACCGCCACCATTCTGCCTTCCGCTATCTTGGTGACGGCTCCTATTTCTCTTCTGAAGCCAGGCATATTATGCTCAAGGTTTTCTCAGCGATGTATTATCCGGAGGAAAACCTGGGCTATACCTATGCCGGCAATCCTATCAGGAAAGTCATTGAGTATATGTTTAGAGGCGCCAATAAATGGGGGCTGTTGCCAAACGAGTTCTTTGACGATTTCGGCAATGTCAACATTTGGGACTCTATGCTATATCTGTTTGGTCAGAATCCCAGTTACATCCCTCTCCGTTTTGGAAACCAGGGCACCAAGAAAGACTATTCAGACTATGATTCCGTTCTTCCTATTCCTTGCCTGAATCTGTTCAAGGGGATTCTGAATTTCCTGAACGTCGATTCGCACACCAAGCCCACGGAGGATAACGAGCCATATAAAATCAATGTTCCGGCAAAGGATCTGTTCTTCGGCTATGCTCTTCAGATACTTTATCTGATTTCCTATCTGGGCAACTACATTGACTCGCACCAGGATGTCAAGGCAAACCTCGCTAAGGCAACGAAGCTGGAGACAGATGGAAAAGACTCTCACGGAGATGACCTGTTGGCAAAGTATAAGAACTTCACCGGCACCATTTGCCAAGACGCATCAGGGAACTACCATATTGACAAGTGTTTGCTTAGTTACAACAGTTATCACCCTGTTGGGAAGCGAGCAACAATCACCAAGGTCGATTGGAATACTAAACAGTCAAAAGATTTATATCCTTTATTTGCAGTTTATATAGACGTTTTACCATAGCACTATGATCACAGGCGAAATCAAAAACCGCATAGACCAGATTTGGGACACCTTCTGGACCGGAGGCATCACCAACTCACTCACCATCCTGGAGCAGATGACCTATCTGTTCTTTATGAAGATGCTCGACGATGCCCAGCTCAAGCGTGAGGCAACGGCCGGCCTCTTCGGTGGTCAGTTGGACAATCCCACCTTCCGCACCGGCGAGTCCTGGCACAATCCTGAAACCGACCGGGAGGTGCTATATGACACCCTCCGTTGGAACGTCTTCAAGGACTACGAGGCCTCCAAGCTGTTCAATACGGTTCGCAACGATGTGTTCCCCTTCATCAAGAACCTGGGCGACGCCAAAGAATCCGCCTATAGCCGCTTCATGAAGGACGCCGTCTTCCTAATCCAGAACCCGCGCACGTTGGTTAAGGTTGTGGACGGCATCAACTCCCTGGATATGAACAACAGGGACACGATGGGCGACGTCTATGAGTACATCCTGGGCAAGATGGCCGCCTCCGGCACAAACGGCCAGTTCCGAACCCCGCGCCACATCATCCGTATGATGGTCGAACTGATGCAGCCCAACCTCAAGGATGAGATATGCGACCCCGCTATGGGTTCCGCCGGCTTCATTGTGGAATCCGCCAAATACATACAGGACCACTTCAAGTCCGAACTCCTCAAAAAGGACAATGCCGAGCATTACCGTGGCACCATGTTCCACGGCTTCGATACCGACTTCACAATGCTCCGTATCGGTGCCATGAACCTGATGCTGCACGGTGTGGACAGCCCAGACGTCAAGTACCAGGACAGTCTTTCTACCTCCAACACGGATGAGAACAAGTACACTCTGTGCTTGGCCAATCCGCCGTTTGCAGGCAGTGTGGACAGCGATGATATTGCCAAGACGCTCCTCACGGAAACACCCACCAAGAAGACGGAACTGCTCTTTGTTTCGCTCTTCATTCGGATGCTCAAACTGGGTGGCCGTTGTGCAAGTATTGTCCCTGATGGCGTTCTCTTTGGCGATAGCAAAGCCCACAAGGCACTGCGTCAGGAACTGGTGGACCACCAGCGCCTGCAGGCCGTCATCTCGATGCCTTCCGGAGTGTTCCAGCCCTATTCCGGAGTTTCTACCGCTATCCTGGTCTTCACCAAGACCAATGCCGGTGGCACCGATAAGGTTTGGTTCTACGATATGAAGGCGGACGGTTTCTCGCTGGATCAGAAGCGCACCGAGGTTACTGAGAACGATATCCCGGATGTGGTTGCCCGATTTGCTAACCTTGCAGGTGAGGAATCTCGTAGTCGTAAGGAGCAGAGTTTCCTCGTGCCTGTTGAGGAGATTCGAGAGAATGGTTATGTGCTCTCCGTCAATAAGTACAAGGAGATTGAGCGCGAGAAGGTTGAGTATGAGCCGAGTGAGGTAATTCTTGGGCGCATTGAAAAGACCGAGGAAGAGATAGTTGCGGCGTTGAAGGAGTTTAAGGCTAAATACCTGTGAGATGAATCATTCTTGGAACATAAAGAGGCTTGGTGATATTTGCACAAGTGAATTGGGCAAAACACGGGATGAGAAAAGAAACAAAGGGTCTTTTCGTCCTTATTTGTGTGCCGTAAACGTTCAATGGGATAAATTCGAGCTGTCCGAACTCAAAGAAATGCGCTTTGAGGATAATGAGTATGACCGCTACACGATTCGGAAAGGAGACCTCGTAATCTGTGAGGGCGGAGATATTGGACGTGCGGCAATTTGGGACAAAGATGAACCCATTCATTATCAGAATGCTCTCCATCGAGTTCGCTTCAATGAAGGCGTTGATTCACGCTTTATTTTGTACTACCTGTATTTCTTGAAGCAAACGGGTATTCTTGACGGTAGATATGGAAAGGGTGTTACAATTAAGCACCTTGTGAAGTCATCGTTGCTTTCAATCCCAGTCCCGGTTCCACCTATTGACGAGCAGCAACGCATCGTCTTTGAACTGGACCTCCTCACCGACATCATCGACAAGAAAAACGCCCAGCTCCGCGACCTCGACAGTTTAATAGACGCATTATTCTTTGAAATGTTTGGAGAGGCCGAAAACAATCAAAAGGGGTTCCCTGTTCTTTCTGTCAATGACGTTATTGAGTTTCAAGGCGGCAGTCAACCAGATAAGAAGTTCTTTGAGTATGAGCCAACTGATGATAATGTTCGTCTTATTCAGATACGTGATTATAAGACAGATAGGTATATTACATATGTACCTAAGGCACTCGCTCGTCGCTTCTGTACTGAGAATGATATTATGATTGGACGTTATGGCCCTCCAATTTTTCAGATTCTCAAAGGAATCTCTGGAGCATATAACGTCGCTCTAATGAAAGCTATTCCTAAAAAGGGGAATATTGATTTTGTTCGGGTGTTTCTACGCCAGAAGAAACTGCTTCATTATTTGGAGTCTTTCTCAAGGCGTGTTGCTGGGCAGGATGGAATACAGATGGATAAATTGAAGGCTTATCCTTTCCCATATCCTCCTGAGGCGTTGCAAAACAGCTTTGCGCGGCAATATCTCGACATAGAGGAGCAGAAGAAGCGTATCCAATCATCATTAGAGGAAGCTAATCTCCTTTTGAATAGTCGTATGGATTATTGTTTCCGCCAATAGAGTGGCTATGACAAAGAAAGAGAAAGAATACAACATTATTGCTCCTCTAATAGAGAAGTTTGGTTTATCGTTAATAGAACGCGAAGAAAATGAGCGCCCGGACTTCGTTATGCGTAATAAACAGGGTATTGTTATTGGAATTGAGGTTACAGATGTGCGGGATAGTTCAAAAGTTCAGATAGAAGCAACAGAAAAAGCCATTGACAAATTACTTGAAAAGTATAGCGAACTTCACAAAAATGGTCCTCGGAAGCTATACTCTGTCAAGTTTAATAATTCCATGGTTCACGAGGGAATAATGATTAAAGAAATAAAGGCACAGTTGTTTGAGGAGCTTGACAGAGTGATTTCAAGCAAGTCGAAAGACGGTGGTATAGTTGAATACTTTAGTGATTATCCGTCAACCGAGTTCTGTGTTTCTCGAATTCCTGGTCATTTTACAACGATAAGACATCTTCCGTTGGACAATCTTCGTAAAACTATTGAGAAAAAGAACAAAAAACTTATAGAATACGCTGAGTTGCCTAATAATAAGAGTTTGGAGATTCGTGAGTATTGGCTTGTTATTAATGTCCCGATGAAAGAAGGATGGGAATACGCTGCTTTTCAAGGGCTTCAGTTTTCCACTGGTTATAACCATATTTACTTGGCAGACCCGTTTTCAATGAACCTATTAGTATAGTCGCCTATGCGTAATTTTGACTACCTGCGAGAAATAGAGCCGCTTCAGGACCTTCGCATATACTGCGAGGCTGCTGAGGCGGAGTGTCGTAGCAAATACGACGTGTCGGCCCTCAACTGCCGCCGAGCGTTGGAGTGGCTGGTGAAGACGCTCTATCAGCTCAAGAACATCGAACTGCCGGAGAGAGCCAGCCTGTATGAGCTGATGACGGGTGCTCCTTTCATCGAGTTCGTTTCCGATGATCGGATGATGATGGCGGCGCACTATATCCGCAAGGTAGGCAACCTGGGCGTTCACAATGGCAAGACCACCCGAAAGGAAGCATTCTTCTGCGTCCTCAACCTCTACAATTTCGTCGGTGGAGTCCTTCTGAAACTGGGCGTCCTGCAGACCCTCGCCAAATTTGACGAATCCCTGTTGCCGGAGACGGCACCTGTCCATATAGCTCCGGCTCCGGAGGTCAAGCCTCAGGTGACAGTGGCGCTGCGCGACGCCGTTTCCCCGACTCCGGTCATCCACGAGATGAAGTTTGTGGATGATTACACTGAAGCCGAAACCCGTCGCCTGTTCATAGACCTGATGCTCAAGGATGCCGGCTGGGATGTCCTGGATGTAAAGGGGCAGATTATGCCAAGCAAGGCTTGCATCGAAGTAGAGGTGACTGGAATGCCTAACGAACAGGGCGTCGGCTATGTGGATTATGTCCTCTTTGGCGCTAACGGCAAGCCTCTTGCAGTGGTTGAGGCCAAGCGCACAATGAAAGATCCGGCCATCGGAAAGCACCAGGCAGAACTCTATGCAGACTGCCTGGAGGCGAAGTATGGCGTCCGGCCGGTCATCTACTACACCAATGGCTTCCAGACCTTCATTATTGACGGCCTGGGCTACCCGGCCCGTCCACTCTACGCCTTCCATACGGAAGAGGATCTGGGCCTTCTCATCAAGCATCGCAGCCGTGGCAACATCACGGACTTCCGCGTCAATGATGAAATCACCAACCGGGACTACCAGAAGATGGCCATCCATAGCATCTGCGACCACTTCAACAAAAAGCATCGTCGTGGCCTTCTGGTCATGGCAACCGGCACCGGCAAGACCCGTGTGTCCATTTCGCTGGTGGATGTGCTGGCCCGGAATGGTTGGATCAAGAACATCCTCTTCCTGGCAGACCGCACATCGCTGGTGAACCAGGCCCACAAGAATTTCAAGAAACACCTTCCGGATTTCACGCGCACCATCCTCAACGAGAGCAAGGAACCGGACCTCAACGCCCGCATCGTCTTCTCAACCTACCAGACGATGATCAATTACATCGACAAGGAAGACAAACGCTTCTCTGTCGGGCGTTTTGACCTGGTCATCATTGATGAGGCCCACCGCAGCGTATTCGGCAAGTATGTGGCCATCCTGGACTACTTCGATGCCCTGATGGTCGGTCTTACCGCTACGCCGCGTGAAGATGTGGACCGCAGCACCTACGACCTCTTTGGCCTGGAAGGAGGCGAGCCCAACTTCGCCTACGAGCTCGGGCAGGCTGTGGATGATAATTATCTGGTGCCGCCAACCTGGTTCTCCAAGTCCACCAAGATTATGAAGGAGGGCATCCGCTACGAGGACCTCTCCGACGAGGAGAAAAAGCAGATGGAGGATGTCTGGAAGTATGAGGCGGCCAAGGGCAAATTGCTCCTGGACGAAAAGTCCAACCCGGCCCGTGACATCACTTCCGGCGAGATATTCAACTACATCTTCAACATTGACACCGTTGACAAGGTGCTCACGCACCTGATGACCTGCGGCCAAATGGTTGATGGAGGGGAGAAGATAGGCAAGACCATCATCTTTGCCTACAATCACGAGCATGCCCAACTCATTGTCCAGCGCTTTGCCCAGCTGTACCCAGAGTACGGCAGCGATTTCTGCGTGCTCATTGACAACCAGGTTACTTATGCCCAGAACCTCATAGACAATTTCAGTGTTCCCGCCAAGATGCCGCAGATAGTCGTCTCGGTGGATATGCTGGACACCGGCATTGACGTGCCCGAAATCCTCAACCTGGTCTTCTTCAAGAAGGTCAAGTCCAAGATTAAGTTCTGGCAGATGGTTGGCCGTGGCACCCGCAAATGCGAGGACGTCTTCGGTGAAGGCATTGACAAACAGTTCTTCTTCATCTTTGACTGGTGCGGCAACATCGAATATTTCAGTCAAACGCCCAATGGAAGTGACCCTGTTCCTACCCAGTCCCTGACAGAGCGTCTGTTTGACCTCCGCGTAGATCTGGCCGCTGTTCTGCAGCACGCAACATACCAGACCGATGCATTTGCCAAGGGCCTCCACGATGAGCTGAAGGACATTCTCTGGCATCAGGTCAAGGAACTCAACTTCGAGAGCATCTCCGTCCGGAAGGCCGGTGAAGTTGTAGATAAGTTCCAGAAGAAGGAAAACTGGACCTATATCTCCAGCATCGACGCCATGGACCTCAAGGAAAAAGTTGCTCCCATTTTGGTCCGCCACTTGGCGGACAATGCCGCTCTACGCTTCGATATACTCATACTCAACATCCAGCTCTCTCTGGTAGATGAGGAAGTCAAGGGCACCAAGAGCAAGAACAAAGTCTGCCAGATTGCACAGTCCCTGCAGGAGAAAGCGTCCATCCCTCAGGTGGCCGCCAAGCTACCGCTCATCAACGAGGTAGCAGATCCTGCCAACATGAAAAACATCACCCTGGAGCGTCTGGAGTTCATCCGAAACGAAATGCGCGACCTTGTGCAATTCATCTTTGCAGAAAAGGGGAAGAAGTTCACCCTCAATATTGGGGACATCGTGGAAGATGACGGAACGGCCGTCGGCCCGCAGCTCACCGTTTCATACCGGCAGCGCGTGATGGACTGGCTCAAGAACAATCGTGACCTGCCGGTCCTGAAGAAACTCTTCTCCCTGGAGCAGCTTACCCACGCCGACATCATCCAACTGGAGACCATCTGCTGGCGGGACCTGGGCACCAAGGAGGAATACCAGACCTACGTCCGTGGTTGTAAGATGCTCTGCGGTGACATTGTGGCCGCCTTCATCCGCTCCATCATCGGCATCGACCGGGAGAAGGCCTCCCAGCGCTACGCCGACTTCCTCACTGATACGGCCCTCAATCCGGACCAGGAAGAATACCTCAAGACCATCATCTCCTACGTCTGCGAGAACGGAGACATCACCTCCAACGACCTCATCAACGTCGAGCCTTTCAGCGGCTACGACTGGCTGGGCGTCTTCGGTCCCCAGGCCCAGGGCGTCGGGAAATTTGTGGGTTATTTGCACAATGTGATCGTGGCGTAAACCTGTGCAGATATACTGCACACCTAATATCTACCTTTGTACCGTCAACGGAAAACATCCCCGTTGGCGGTATTGCTTTATGTCCATCATCCTCTACATCCTCTGTGCAATTGCGTTCATCCCCGAAGTTCTCAGCGAGAAGCGCTAAGTCTATATTGTTTCACCTTATATCTTTTTCTATGCGTAGATTCATTCTCTCTTGCATCCTGATTCTTTCCGCATCCGTTGCTTTTGGCCAGAACAGAGGCTTCGAGAAAGCCGTTGAAGCCACCGGTGGCATCGGGCTAGACAAGTACCAGAAGTTCTCCTTCGGTGTGAACTTCGTCGGCGGCTACCGCATCAACGACTACTTCTTTGTCGGCGCAGGAGCGGGCTACGAGTACCTCGATGGGCTCTATTACACCAGCTACGAGTATCACAGCGGAGCTGGCAACTCTTACCATGGCACCAGCAATGATGTCCGCAACAACATCAAGGTCTTTGGTCGCCTGAAGGCCAATCTCACCGCAACCAAGGTTTCGCCGTTCTTTGCCGTGGACCTGGGCGCCAACTTCGGTCTCAGCTCCAACGAGATCAAGATGGCCAACGGCTTCTACTTTGAGCCTGGCTTCGGTTGTGATTTCGCCATCAGCCCCAAGCAGTCCATCTACCTGATGCTTGCCTACAACGGCATCGGCTACGACTACGAGGCCTTTGATACAACCCTCGGCAGCGCAGGCCACGAGATGCGTCACGCCCTTGCCGGCAAGTTCGCCATTCACCTCGGTTTCAGGTTCTGACCTTGTTGCTTTTTTCCACGCCCGCTTCGGCGGGTGTGGAGATTATTCGCTAACTTTGTAACGCTGAGCCATTTGTTATGATAGTCCCGTCAATGTCTCATAAGGAAATCTGCGACGCCCTGTTTTCCGACCTTCCCAAGTTGAAAATCAGGACGAATACGCTGATCCCCAAAATGGCGAAACAGTTCAAAAAAGAGGGAAAGTTTCCGGCCTGGAAGTGGTCTGAATACACACACCAGGAGAGCCGTAATCGCTACCAGATTTGCTTCTATGCACCTACACCGGCGTACGCAGAGCACCCGGTCGTCGATTATGTAGCATTCCTGGAAGAGGACCGTCAACGGATTGTCGTTCAGTGGGGTTGCTGGATGTACCGTAAACACGGAAGTCTGGATGCCATTGCAACCAGGTACGTCGGCTACTTCTCCGGCCACTTCTTCAGCCGCTACCGTGAGCGCATCTGGAAAGACACCAAGATGTCCTTCAATGAACTTATCTGCCGCTACTTTTCCAGGAATATCGCAACCATTCCTTTGGAGCTAAACGAGGACATTCAGCGCAACTACAAAGAATACGGAGAATTAGCCCAGTACGCCTTCCAGGTTCCCGACGGCACCTGTTTTATCCGGCATTGGAATGAAGGGGACGAAACAACTATCGGGGAAAAAGACTGTGACTTCGTATCCGTTGTCCTATATTACACCTTTGTAAGCGGTGGAATGATGACGGAGACCCAGAACAAAGCCATCCTGAAAGAAGGTACACGGTACATCCGTGACTATTACAAATCCCTGTTTGAGGACGTCATGAAGGAAGCCTTCTTCCGTCGCCTCAACACACAAAAACAAGAAACTATTATTGAACAGAACACTATGCCACAGATGATTAGCATGGAAGAATGCGAACAGATAGGATGCCGCACAGAAGACAAGGTCTTCGACAATATCGTGGCAAAGCTCAACCAGAGTCACCAGTCTGCATCCGGCCTCTCGTACTTCGACCAACTCTCGATAGACGTTTCCCAAGCAGAAGAAATCATGCAGGATTCCTTCCCGGAAGCCTACGCCGAGATTCAAAACCTCATGCACGAGGAATACCGCGCCCTGGACGAACTGGAACAGCACTGCCTCTTCATCTACCTCTTCACCAATGACAAAGACGAGAATGAAATCGTCGAGTCCATGTCCTGGCACTTCGAAGAATGGATGGAAGACCGCGCCTACGACTTCCTCGCGCAGGCAAATAACAACAAGAAACACGTAAACTAAACAACCCCTTATCCCTATGAAAGCAAATCGAATCATTGTAGCGCTCATCTGCCTCTTTATTGGCCTTACTGCCTGTGCGCAAACATCTTCTGCAGGAGCCAAGGCAGGAAAGCAGACCGAGGTCCTGGTTCCCGGATACAAACTCTTCCCGACCACCAATATGTGGATATTCCTCAAACTGGACACTAGCAAAGGTCTCGTCAAGATGGTCCAGTATAGCATGGAAGACAAGAACCGCCTTGAGGCGCCCATCAACTACTTGCCTCTGGCATCAGGAGAAGACGCTATTCCTGGCCGATTCAACCTCTATGTTACGCAGAACATGTGGACCTTCATCCTGCTCGATGAGGTCGATGGCCGCACCTGGCAGGTCCAATGGTCCCTGGACGGAAAGGAAGGCATAGTGCCTATCAATGCCGCCTCTTCTTTATAGTTATATCCGTGCCAGAATCATTTTTCAATTTTTCATATAGAGATGTTTACTTTTAAATTAGATAGTAAGGGGTACATAAAAAAACGTGAGAGCTTTGATTTGGAGTTCAAACAAAACTTTCAAAGAGAGGAAATAATAAAATACGTAAGGACTCTTGTTGGTATGGCCAACAATAAAGGTGGTCAAATAGTGTTTGGTGTGCAGGATTCTCCTCACGTGCCCCTCGGGATGAGTAATCTCAAATTCAGGGATTGCGACCCCAAAGATATCGATGGGGTGATTAGGGACAATTTTTCGAGTGAGATCAAATGGTCATCAGATGTAGTATCATTCAATGGGAAGGAGTTCGGAATTCTTTCAGTTGAAGAACAAGAAGATAAACCTGTTCTGTGTAAAAAGGGCAAGACCGGAGCGTTAAGAGAAGGGGCCATTTATTATAGATATCGTGGCGAAACGAGAGAGATTGCTTATCCGGAACTGAAAAAAATCCTCGATAGGGAGAGGGAAAAAGAGCGTCTGTTTTGGATGAAGAATATAGAAAGAATAGCAATGATTGGCCCGAGGAATATTCAAATACTGGATACATATAAAGGAGAAATCGAAGTTGGAGATCAGAAGATTCTCATTGATAAGGGAATTATTGATAAGATAAAATTTATACAAGAAGGGCACTTCACAGAGAAAGAAGGCCAAGGCGTACCAACACTTCGACTCATAGGAGATGTGCAAGGAGTAGATACAAATACGATGGTTGTAAACCCGGACACACTTTATCCTTTGACAACGAGTGATTTAGGAGAACGGCTTAATCTTAATTCATATCAACTTCAGGCAGTGTTATATTCCCAAAAAGTTAAAGAGAAATCGAGATATCACACTACCATCATGCATGGTGGGAAAAAGAAGCTTCCCATTCACAAGTATAGTGAAAGTCTAGTGGATGTGTTACAACGTTTTCTAAAAATAGAGGGGAAATTACAAGACTGCATTAATCAATATAAAGCCTTTTGCCAGGAACGAGCAAAGAATAAGCCTCGTAAAAAATGGAAAAAATAAATCATTTGGGCTCTCAAGAATTACTTACTGTTGTCCAACTGAATAAAAACAGCCCGTAGAACTCAGTCTACGGGCTATTGAAGTGCCCCGGGCGGGAATCGAACCCGCACGGCCGTTTCGGGCCAAGGGATTTTCGTACCACTATGGCTTTCGCCACCATCTCTGTTTGTGGTCTGGACTATTCCTTCACCGTGGGGCGGGGCCCTTTAGGTGTGTCGTGTCTAGTCTCTGCACCTTCCTCTTTTCGGAGGCTTGGCTCAAGATTGCCATCGGCCTTACCCGCTATGGTTTCCTTGAATTTACGACATTCTACATCTCTCTTTTCAGAGAGTGCACTCAAATTGCTGCGTTGACAAATAGAAACGTTCTCCAAGGCCGATTGTGTGTCGATAGGCAGCAAAATCGAAGAAAAAGGGCGTTTTCCGTTTGTCAAAGAGCTCGCATAAGTCCCTCGTGTCTACCATTCCACCACCAAGGCAAAATGTGGGAGTGCAAAGATAGTAAATATTATTGGAAATATCGTCGCAGGTCCTCGTTTTTGGGCCGACCTGCAACGCAAAACAAGAATGTGGAGCTTCTTTCGTCGCAGGTTAGCCGATTTTCGGGGACCTGCGACGCAACTCGACCCAACCTGCGATGGCGTCACTACAGCCTCTCCACCAACTTGGCCAGGCGGGGAGAGCCTGTGAGCCGGACAACGGCGTCCCACCAGCGGGCGGGGAGCAGGGCGTGCCAGAAGACCATGGACCAGGAGCCGGCGGCCACCACATAGCGGGCACGGGGCCTGCGGGCCCGCACGGCCCGGCAGATGGCCCGCGTGACCACGGCGGGCTCAGAGAACAGGCGCCGGGAGAACACTTTCCGCATCATGGCGGCTTCGGCCAGGGCGGGCTGTTCGTAGGGCGTCCCCATGGAGGACTCGGACAGATGATCGGCCGCAATGAACCCCCAGGAGGTATTGGTGGCCCCCGGCTCAATGAGCACAACGTCCACGCCGAAGGGCTTCATCTCTATGCGCAGGGCATCCGAGAAGGCTTCGACGGCATATTTGGAGACATGATACCAGCCGCCAAAATACAGGCAGGCGCGTCCGGCTACGGAGCTGATATTCACCATGCGTCCGCTGCCGCGCTCCCGCATGGCGGGCAGCACTTTCTTGCAAAGGGCGGCCAGGCCGAAGAGGTTCACTTCCATCTGCCGGCGCCCTTCTTCCAAGGACACGTTCTCAATGGCCCCGAAGGATCCGTATCCGGCGCAGTTTACCAGTACGTCCAATGGACCGGTGGCGGCCATGCAGGCATCGATGGATTCCTCAGAAGTAACATCCAAGGCTATCGGAACAACCCCCAAAGCCTTCAAGGGCTCCATCCGCTCCACCCGGCGGGCAGCGCCATAAACCTTATATCCTTTGCGGGCCAGTGCTCCGGCGGCATCAAAACCTATTCCACTGCTGGCCCCGGTGACCAGAATCTTAAGAGGCTCAGAAGTACTTCTTTTCATTTCTGTATAGTGCTAAGAAAATGAATATCAAGATGGTAAAGGCCCACAGGGAAGACCCGCCATAAGAGAGCAGCGGGAGGGGAATGCCAATCACCGGCATCAGGCCCACCGTCATGCCCACATTGATGAACAGATGCATGAAGATGCAGGCCGCCACGCAGTATCCGTAGATGCGGGTGAAGTTACCGCGGCAGCGCTCCGCGTCCAGGATGAGCCGGGCAATGAGGAAGGTGTACAGGGAAATGACCACCAGGCAGCCCAGAAAGCCCCATTCCTCACCCACGGTGCAGAAGATAAAGTCTGTGGTTTGCTCGGGCACGAAGCCGAAAGTAGTCTGGGTTCCCTGCAGGAAGCCCTTTCCCAGCATACCGCCGGAACCTATCGCAATCTTGGACTGGTTCACGTTGTAGCCCACGCCGGACGGGTCCTCCTTCATGCCCAGCAGCACCTCAATGCGGCTTTGCTGGTGCGGCTGCAGCACATTCTCGAAGATATAATCCGTAGAGAAGGAGAGGATGACGCCCAGCAGGAAAGCCCCCGCCACGATGGCCAGGGTAAGGTCCTTGTTCCAATAGGCCTTGTGCAGCAGGAAGGGCAGGGCGCTGATGGAAAGAGTAAGCACCACGTAGATGGGCTTCACCTTGGGCAGGAAGCTCCAGAAATACCGGGCCGATTCCTGCTCCTGAGGCACCCAGATGCGGTGGTTGAGGTAGTCGACATGGCTTTCCAACAACTGGCAGGCGGCATTCAGAACCGTGGGCAGCAGGGCGGCGCAAGCCACGAAGCCCAGCCCCCAGAAGAGCGTGCGCCAAGGATGCGACACATTGCCCGTGAGCAAGTAAAAGATTACCAGAACGGCAATGAGCCCCACGACAGACCAGTAGGTGCCCAGGGTAAGGGTGGAGATAAAGAGCGCCACCACCAGGCCGAAAAGCCCCAGCCACCAGCCGGAGAAGCCTTCCCGGTAGAGGACAAACACAAAGCCCAGATAGACCAGGGCACTGCCAGTCTCGCTTTCCGCCACGATGATGAGCATGGGCAGAATGATGATGGCGGCCGCCAGGGCCAGGTCCTTGAGCTTGGACAGGCGGAAGTTCTGCATGCTCATCACGAAGGATAGCAGCAGCGAGGTGGATATCTTGGAAATCTCCGCCGGCTGGAAGCGGACGGGCCCCAGGTCGAACCACGAGTGGGAGCCCTTGACGTCGCTGGACACGAAGATAACCACCACCAGCAGTCCCAGCACCAGGATGTAAAAGGGAATGCAGATGCTTTCCCACAGCCGGGACGGCAGCAGGAAAAGGATGGTGCCGGCCAGCCCAAGGGAGGTGAGAATCCAGACAAACTGTTTTCCGGCGCGGGAACTCCAGTCAAAGATGGAAGTGGAATCCGCGGAGTGGATGGAGGCATAGATATTGAGCCAGCCGATGAGCACCAGCAGGAGGTAGGTCACGATGATGGACCAGTCGATGGACTGTCTTTTATGTGCTTGCTGCTCAGTCATGTTTGACGCGGGACATCAGGTTGGCTTCTTTCATTCTCTTTTCCAAATCCGTGCGTTTCACATCTCCCTTCAGGTACTTTTCTACCATGAGGGAGGCCATGGGAGCGGCGTAGGTGGCGCCAAATCCGCCATTCTCCACATAGCAGGCTACGGCAATCTTGGGCTTGTCCATGGGCGCGAAGCAGATGAACACGGAGTTGTCTGCTCCGCGCGGGTTCTGGGCCGTTCCCGTTTTGCCGCAGATGTCTAAGGAATCCACGTGTGCAATCCAGGCCGTTCCGCCCATGCCCGGGCCGGAGTTCACGGCCCGCCACATGCCTTTCACCACTTTGGGAAAGTGCAGGGTGTCCACCATGGTATACTGCTTCTCATAGAAGCGGGGCTCAATTTCTACGCCTTCAGAGGCCTTGATGATGTGCGGGATATAGTAATACCCCCGGTTGGCGATGGTGGCACAGAGGTTGGCCAGGTGCATGGGCGTGGCCAGAATCTCGCCTTGGCCGATGGAAAGGGAAATCACGGTGGTGGAGTTCCATCGGCCCTTCCCGTAGGAGCGGTTGTACGTCTTGGAGGTGGGGATGCTGCCCGAAAGCTCGGCGGGGAAGTCGCTCCCCAGTTTGCGCCCGAAGCCGAAACTTTCCACATATTCATGCCAGGCATCCAGGCCTTCGGCTACGTTTCCGTATTTCCGGTTGTCCAGGATGTTCTTGAGCACATAGCAGTAGTAGGCGTTGCAGCTCATCATGATGCTTTCCTCCATGTTCAGGGGAGACTTGTGCCCGTGGCAGCCCAGTTTGTGCCCGGCTCCAAAATGGTAGCCCCGGTTGCATGAATACATCATTTCCGGACGCAAAACACCTTCCTGCAGGCCAATCAGGCCGTTCACCAGCTTGAACACGGAACCCGGCGGGTAGGAAGCCTGCACCGCCCGGTTATACATGGGCTTGTAAGGGTCCCGGGAAATCTCGTTCCAGTGTTTTCCGATATCGGCCAGCATGGAAACGTCTATGCCGGGGGCCGATACCAGCGCCAGAATCTCGCCGGTGGCGGGTTCGATGGCCACCAGCGAGCCCACCTTCCCCTGCATGAGCTCCTGCCCGTACTGCTGGAGGGTGGCATCGATGGTGGTGACGATATTCTGCCCCGGAACGGCCTCTTTGTCCATTTCGCCATCCTTGTAGGGCTGCTCTATCTGGTTGAGGGAGTTGCGCAGGTAGATGTGGTATCCTTTCTCTCCGCGCAGCTCTTTTTCACGGGCCGCCTCGATGCCCGTCATGCCGGCGTAGTCTCCGCTCTTGTATTCTCCCGGATGGGCGTCCATATAGGCCTGGTTCACCTCGGAAACATAGCCCAGCAGGTTGCCTCCCGCGTTTACAGGGTAGTCGCGGATGCCGCGCACCTGGCCGCGGAAGCCGGGGAAGCGGTATTTCACCTCATCAAAACGCATGTACGTTTCGGCCGGGAGGTTGCGGATCATGGTGACGGTTTGGAAGCCGATGCTCCGGCGGCGTTTGTTGTATTCCACCAGGCGGTTCCTGATAAAGCCGGGCTCCACATCCAGAACGGTAGCCAGCGCCAGGGTGTCGAAGGCCTTCACCTCACGGGGTGTGACCAGAATGTCATAAGCCACTTTGTTGCCCACCAGGATGGTCCCGTTGCGGTCGTAGATGACTCCGCGGGTGGGGTAGATGGTCTCGTAGATGGTGGCGTTGCGGTCTGCGTCCTCCTTGTAGGAATTGTTTAGGATCTGGAGCGAGAATATCTTGCCCAGCAGCAGCAGTGCTGCCGCTCCCAGGCCGATGAGCAGGCGGATATGACGCCCTCCTTCGTCGTTCATTATTTTCGGGAATCCGGGGCCAGGGCACCCAGGGTAAGGAGGGATATCAGGAAGCTGGCAACCAGCGAAGCGGAAAGGCGGATCCCGTTAAACCACAGCGGCCGGGTTCCGGCGCCATCGGCCCAGATGTAGATGAGCAGGAACACCAGCAGCGAAAGGAACAAAGCGGTGGCCACTTTGCCGAAACCGAAGCGGGCCACGGAGAAATCTTCCTTGCGGGCGAAGAGTTCCGGGCCGAAAATCAGATTCACCAGGCCCTTGCGCAGGTAGGCGACGGGTACAAGGGCCAGGGCGTTGAGGCCCAGCACCCCTTCTGAGAGGATGTCTATGGTGAGGCCGGACAGGCAGGCGATAAGCATGGCGCCGATGGTTCCGATGCGGAGGGGGATGCACAAGACCATCACGGGCAGAAGGGAGAGCGTGATGTACGGAGTGATATGGAAATAGTTGCTGAGCAGCAGTTGTGCCAGCAGCAGGAGGACATAGGCTATCCAGAATTCTCCGCGCTTCATTCTGTAAATCCTTCTATTTCGTCCAGGGCGTCATTATGCACCACCATCACATAGCGGACGGCGCTGAAATCCTGGAACAGGGTTACTTTAATCTCGTTGGTGGCTCCGTTTACCACGCGGGCCTCTCCGGCAATTCCCAGCGGGATGTCCGGCGGGAAAAGGAGGGAGTGGCCGCTGGTATATACCGTATCTCCTACGTTGTAGTGGTACTGGAGCGGGATTTCCTTGAGGAGGGCTCCGTTGGAATGGATGCCGTCCCAAATCAGGATGCCGCTTCCGCCTTCGGTACCCAGGCGGGCACTGATGGAGATGTCATGGTTCTGAAGAGAAAGGGCGAAAGCATTGTTTTCGCTTACGGCGTCCACAATTCCCACCACGCCGGCCTGCGTGATGATTCCGGACTTTTCCTTGATGCCGTCCTCGAATCCGCGGTTCAGGATAATGTAGTTATGCTGCTTTCCGCGGCTCATTTTCACCACCTCCGCCGGGATGAGGGTGTATCCGGGGTGACGGCCTACACTCATGGTGTCTATACGCACCTGGCGCAGACGTTCCTTGGCCAGGGCCAGTTCCCGCTGAAGCTGTTCGTTTTCCCGGACCAGCTGTTTGTTCTCCTTGCCCAGCCGGAAGTAGTTGCTCACTTTTTCCGTGGAGCCCCAGACCGTTTCCATGAACGCATGACCAGCCCGCGCCACCCAGATGCGCTGCAGTTCCGAGCTGCGGGTAGTGAGATACAACATGGCCAGTTCCAGGGCGATGAACACCACCAGACTGGCCAGTTTATACAGGAACCCCCGGCCCTTCATGGCTTAACGGAGAAGGAAGGAGTAGTTGTCCGTGTTTTTGAGCGCGATGCAAGTACCGCGGGCCACGGCTCTCAGAGGGTCTTCCGCCACGTAGAACGGGATGTTCACCTTTTCAGAGAGGCGCTTGGCCAGACCACGGAGCAGGGCGCCGCCGCCGCTCAGGAAAATGCCGTTTTCCACGATGTCCGAGTAGAGCTCCGGAGGAGTCTGCTCCAAGACCTGCTGGATGGAGGCTTCCAAACGGGCGACGGATTTGTCCAGGCAGTGGGCAATCTCCTGATAGGGGATGAGGGCCTCTACCGGGTGGCCGGTCATCAAGTTGGGACCGCGCACCAGGAACGGTTCGGGTTCTTCGTCCAGCTGGGAAAGGACGGAGCCCACGGCAATCTTGATTTTTTCGGCCGTGGTTTCTCCCACCTTGATCACATGCTGCTGGCGGAGGTAGTTCTGGATGTCAGCCGTAAAGACGTCACCGGCTACACGGATGCTCTCCTGCTGCACGATGCCGCCCAGGGAAATGACGGCAATCTCTGTGGTGCCGCCTCCGATATCTACCACCATGTTGCCCTTTGGGGCTTCTACGTCCAGGCCGATACCCAGAGCGGCAGCCATGGGTTCGTAGATGAGATAGACATCCCGTCCTCCGGCATGCTCCGAAGAGTCACGCACGGCACGGATTTCCACTTCCGTGGAACCGGAGGGAATGCCCACCACCAACTTGAGGTTGGGTGCGAAGAGACTGCGGCGGCGGGAGTTCACCTGCTTGATGAAGCCGCGGATCATCATTTCCGCCGCGTTGAAGTCTGCAATGACGCCATCCCTCAGCGGACGCACGGTCTTGATGCCGGGGTTGGTCTTTTCGTGCATGAGTTTGGCCTTCTGGCCCAAGGCTATGCACTTCCCTGTCTGGTTGTCGATGGCCACGATGGAGGGCTCGTCCAGGGCTATTTGTTCCCCTTGGAAGATGACGGTATTCGCCGTTCCCAGGTCAATGGCCAATTCTTGATTGAGGAATCCCATATCTGTAAGTTTCTGTTTCTGGCAATTATTCTCCAAAGTTACGAAAAAATCCTTATATTCGCGTAAAGTTTTTGCGATGGAGAAAAAAAAATATCTGGTGGTCACGGCGGGGGGCAGCGGAACCCGGATGGGCAGCGCCCTCCCGAAGCAGTTTCTGGAACTTCGGGGGAAGCCCATTCTGCGCCTTACCATAGAGCGTTTCCTGGAAGCT